>Ga0105049_10008610_pt1 | contig 11821 bp, 8 predicted proteins | sample MAT06_FD_78087 | JGI IMG/M metagenome (GOLD analysis project Ga0105049, IMG submission 78087) | Freshwater microbial communities from Lake Fryxell liftoff mats and glacier meltwater in Antarctica - MAT-06 | ecosystem: Environmental > Aquatic > Freshwater > Ice > Liftoff microbial mat | place...
CTCGATGCGCCGCTGTGCGCGAGCGGCGTCGACTTCAACCGCGAGCATCACACCCCCAGCCATGGTGCAGGCGAGCGGCTGCGCGCCGCCCATGCCGCCCAGTCCGCCGCTCACGACGAGCCGGTTCTTCAGGCTGCCGCCGAAGAGCTTCGCAGCCGACGCGGCGAAGGTCTCGTACGTCCCCTGCAGGATCCCCTGCGTACCGATGTAGATCCAGGAGCCGGCCGTCATCTGGCCGTACATCATCTTGTTCTCGGCCTCGAGCTCGCGAAAGTGCTCCCAGGTAGCCCAGTGACCGACGAGGTTGCTGTTCGCGATGAGCACGCGCGGTGACGCCGTCGTCGTGCGAAAGATCCCGACGGGTTTGCCCGACTGGATCAGCAACGTCTCGTCAGGAGCGAGTCGCCGCAGCGACGCCACGATCGCTTGGAAGCTCGGCCAGTCGCGCGCTGCTTTTCCGCTGCCGCCGTAGACGATCAAGTTCGCCGGATCCTCGGCCACCTCGGGATCGAGGTTGTTCATCAGCATCCGCAGCGCCGCCTCGGCCGCCCACGTCTGGCACGTGCGTTCCGTTCCGCGCGGCGCGCGCTGGGGACCAGTCGGAATCTGCGAGACCGCGGACTGGTTGGCGGTCGTGACGGTGGTCGTGCGGGTCATGGATCGCAGGATATCCTCCTCGAAGCACGCCGACGACACGCACGCCTTCATCCAGCTCGATCGCACACCATGGTCCAGCACGCACTCCACTCCGTCGCATTTCCCGAGCTGAACGAGCAGCAGATCACCGAGCTCGCCGAGTGCACGAACGCGACCCTCCGCCGCTGTCGCGACGGCGAGGTCCTGATCGAGGTCGGCGCGCGCCAGTTCCTCTGTTTCGTCGTGCTACGCGGCTGCGTCGAGATCCTCGACGTATCGGGCGCGGCTCCGCGCTCGCTGGTCGTGCACGAGGCCGGGCACTTCACCGGCGACGTCTCGCACGTGACGGGCAATCCAGCGGTGATCCGAGCCGTCGTGCGCGGCGAGACGATCGTCCACGCGATCACGACCGTCGCGCTCAAGCGGATGATCAACCTGTGCCCCGAGATCGGGGACATCGTGATGCAGGCCTTCATCGCGCGTCGGCAATTGTTGCGCGAATCGCCGGATTTCACGGGTCTACGCGTCATCGGCTCGCGCTACTCGAAGGACTCGTTCCGCGTGCGCGAGTTCCTCGCGAAAAACCACGTGATGTTCACGTGGCTCGACATCGAGGCCGACCCCGAGGTGCGCGCGCTGCTCGAGCACTTCGGCGTCACCGAAGCCGACACGCCGATCGTCGCGTGCGCCGAGATGCTGTTGCGGCGCAACCCCTCGAACCGCGAACTCGCCGACGCGATCGGGATCCTGCAGCCGCTCGAGCACGCGCTGTACGACCTCGCGATCGTCGGCTCCGGTCCGGCCGGACTCGCGGCCGCTGTGTACGGCGCGTCGGAAGGACTGAACACCGTCGTGCTCGAGCACGTCGCGCCCGGAGGGCAAGCGGGCAGCAGCATGCGCATCGAGAACTACCTCGGGTTCCCGACCGGCATCACCGGCGGCGAGCTGACCGACCGGGCGATCTACCAGGCGAACAAGTTCGGCGCTCGAATCAGCGTGCCGGCGCGAGTCACGAAGCTCGCCTTCGACGGGCCGTACCCCGTGCTCGAGCTCGAGGAGGGCGAGCCCGTCGTCGCGAAGTGTCTCCTGATCGCGACCGGCGCCAAGTACCGTCGTCTGCCCGTAGAGGGCTGCGCGCAGTTCGAGGGCTGCGGCGTGTACTACGCGGCCACGTTCAACGAGGCGGACTCGTGCCGCGACCAGGACGTGATCGTCGTCGGTGGCGGGAATTCGGCCGGACAAGCGGCGGTGTTCCTCGCGAGCCACGCGCGTCGCGTCCTGGTCGTGATACGCGGATCCGACCTGTACGACGGCATGTCCAGCTATCTCGCGAAACGTCTCGAGGACACGCAACACGTCGAGATCCATCTGAACAGCGAGATCGCGCAGATGCGCGGTGACGCGTTCCTGGCCGAGGCGGACATCAGGAACCGCAAGACCGGCGAGCAGCGCACGATCGTGACGCAGGCCGTCTTCAGCTTCATCGGCGCGACGCCGCGGACGGAGTGGCTGCCGGACGAGATCCAGAAGGACGCGAAGGGCTTCGTGCTGACCGGCTCGTCGATCCGAGACGCACGCCCGGCCGGCCGCGATCCGTTCCACCTCGAGACGAGCCGCCGCGGCGTGTTCGCGGCCGGCGACGTGCGGGCCGGCTCGATCAAGCGCGTCGCGTCGGCGGTCGGCGAGGGCTCGATGGCCATCCAGTTCGTGCACGAATATCTCAAGGAACTCTGAACGACACTTGGCGCGAGCTCGTCACTGCCCTGCTCGCATTCCTCAGGTCGTCAAGGAGACGAGCGTGCTCGACCGTTGCCTCGCACGGACCGCCTGCATCGTCGCGCCGGCCTGCGCAGCACGTCCGGTCGCTGACCGCTGCCCACAGCTCGCTCGATGAGATTGGTGCGACCAAGTCGCGCCGTGGAACCCGTGCGAGTACTTGCCGCACGTTCAGTTCGTCCGCCGTGTCCTCCTGAGTGCCGATGACATGTCCGAGAGGCCAAACTGCGGACGGAATTCCCCCAAAGTCACGCTCCGTCGAGCGCATTGGCAACATCCGAGTGGCCGCGAGGAATTCCCCGCGGCCGCTCGCTCATCGACGTCGTCGTCCGTCGCTCAGCGCACCCAGATGATCCGCACGCCGCTCGTCATGTTGAACGTGGAGGGCGTGCAGAAGTTCGCGGCGTTGCGGTACCAAGCCTGATACCCGCGCCACCCGCCGTTGGTGTTCAGGAGCCCCTTCACCGAGATCGACGCGTCGCCCGCCTCGGGATAGACGGCGACTCCGTTCACCGCCGTCTTCGTGCCGATGCGCACCACCGTGCCCGAGATGCAGCGCACGCCGTCGCCGAACGTGGTTCCCGACGCTCCGATGCCCGTGCCCTGGAAGAAGAGGCACGTCGCGGACGACGGCAGCGAGTACGCGGTCAGCGAGACCGTGTCCGCGCTCGTCCAGGGATTCCCCTGCTCGTACAGGTACGCGCCGATCGTCGCCGAGTTCGCGCAGCCGCGACCGGGGCCGCCGTTGTTGCCGCACGGGCAGGCGTTCGCGACGCCGTCGCCGAAGCACGTGCTCTCGACCAGCGCCGACTCGTAGTACGCACCGACCCATACGTCGCCCATGGAAGCCCCGTACCGCGGCCACGCGAGTCCGTAGTAGGGATAGCCCTGCGAGTTGTTGGTCATGCCGCCCGAGATCTGGCCCTGCACGGAGTCGTTCGTCGAGTAGTCCACGTTGACGTGCGCCTCGTCCACCGTGAGCGAGGCGCCGTTCCAGTGCACCGTCGTGACGTACTGGTCGCGCTCGCTGTTCGTGCCGTTGTAGGTCTCGCTGTACGTGACGACGAAACGCTGGCCGTTCGTGTCCACGTCGGGCCAATTCTGGTCCTGGAAGATCGCGCCGTACTCGTTGACCGAGAGGTTGAATCCGCCCTGGACGAAGCCGCCGACCAGGACGCGCGCTTCGATGTCGAGGTCGGCGTGGGTGCGCGTGAAGGTCACCATCCAGGGCCGCGGCCCCGACGCTCCGTCGAGCAGGCTCGACGCCGACGGGACGAGGTCGTGCGCCGACGTCGTGTCGATCGCGAACGGGTACGTCGCGATGGTGCCGTCCCAGTCGATCTGCGCGCCGTAGATGTCTCCCGACGTCGGACCGCGGGTCCACACGACGTTCCAGCGCTGTGTCGCGTAGGGCGCGTGGCCGTCGGTCTTCGAGATGCGTGCGTTCGTGTCGTAGGCCGTGCTGTTCTCGATCAGGACCGGCCCTGTGCCGAGCGGCGTCCCGTTCCAGTCGAGGAGCCGCCCGTGGATGTCGAAGTCCGTCGGCGAGTACGCGCGGGTCCACGTGACGAAGAAGTAGGTCGGCGCCGCCAACGTCGGATCGCCGCCGATGTCGGGGCTGTAGCACGAACCGTTCGAGGCGCCCTGCACGAGTACGAGGGGCAGTTGATTCGTCGTGCCGGCATAGTGCGCCCGTGCCATGATCTTGCTCGTCGCGCCCGACACCCAGCCGACGACGACGTACGTGTCGTGCAGCGCGTTGTAGGCGATCCGCGGCTCGTACCAGAGCTCGCTCGTGTAGTCGACCCACATACCGGTGCCCGCGACCGGCTGACCGTAGTAGACGTCCTGCGCCCACACGTCGTTGTCCCCGGCACTGAACGTGTACTGGTACGTCGCGCACCACGTGCCCATCGTCCCGGAGTTCGCGATGTCGGGACCTCCGGACGCGTTGGAGCTCGTCTCGAGCGCGTACGTCGAGTAGACCGGATCGATCACGAGCGGGTACACGGCGGTCGCGCTGAACGCGCTCGGGAGGTCGATCTCGATCGCACCGGCGTCGAGGCGCGTCGCGAGATCCTGGCGCCGGCCGGCCGCGTCGATCGCGACGGCACCGCTGATGCGCACGCCGCCGTGCGGACCGTCGAGCTCGAGGCCGTGCGCCGTCTCGCGCGCGCTGAGTTCGGTCTCGAACGCGAGGCGCAGCTCGACGTCCCCGGTCGGCCGTGCGCCGAAGACGAACGTCTGCTCGGCGGACTCGAGGCCCATGTGCCACACCTCGCGCACGAGGCCGTGGTCGAGCGTCACGCTCAGGCCCTCGCGCTGCAGCGCGTTCTGTCTCAAGGCGATCGCTTCGCCGTCGATCTGCACGCCGGACAGCTCGACCCGCAGCGGGTAGTTCTGCGCAGCGCGCGAGCCGAGGAACGGGATGTAGGTCGCGCTGTCGCCGTCGAAGCGCGCCTTGTACGTGCGGCCGCGCACCCACAGCGCGCCGTCGCCGGGCTCGTCGAAGCGCACGACCGAGAAATCGGGTCCGAACCCGGGATGGGTCGCGCCGGTCGCGGCGTCGTCAGCGACCGCGGTCTTCGCGGGGCGCGGTGCCGGACGCTCGAGCCCCTCGGGCAGCACGCGCGTCGGATCGGTCCCGACGACGCTGGCGGGTGCGGACGCCGGTGTCTTCACGTCGGGCATCGGAACCAGGGCGCGCGGGATCTTCTGGCCTTGCGCCGCGAAGGAGCTCGGCGCGGCGAGCAAGAACAAGAACGGGAGAAGAGCAGGGTGGACGGGCTTCACGGAGGGCTCCGAGGATGGGCTGCGTATACGACCCGCTCGTTGCGGCGGTGCGATCCGGGAGGCGCCGAAGCGACGGTTCTTTCCGAGGAACCGGGAGGAATCCCCGCGCTGCGAGCGGGAGTGGACGCGCGCGGCGGATCACTGCCGTGCCTGGATCCCGACGTCTCCAAATCCCGAGACGCCGGTGGTCGCGCGCTGGAGGAGTTCGTTGGCGATCCGCGCGGGTCTCGTCACGGTGGATCGTCGGGCGAGGGGGGGAGCACGTCCCCACCAGTCCGCCGAGGTCTACCCTCGCGCGCTCGCTGCCCTCGTCTTGTGCGCCGCGACGCCGTGCACCTCGAACGACCGTGTGCTCTTCTGCGCGAGCGCGCTGCCCACGTTCGGGCTCGTCCTGTTCATCCAGGGCTCGAACACGTCGCCGGCGGACTCGGCGCCCATTCGGAGACGGACTCAGCTGCGTGGCGACGGACGTGCGGGGCCTCGGCGTCCGCCCGTTCTCGGCGGGCACCGCGCGGCTCGCCCACGCTGTTCCGTGATCCGGCATCGCCGCGCTGGGCGGCGTGCCGGCGAGCTGGCTGGCGCTCGTACCAGCGGTGGATCCGCGAGGCCGCGCCGTACTGCACGCCGTCGAAGTTCAACCTGAGGAACGCGGTGCGCATCGACTGGATCGCGTAGATGGCGAGCTCCGCCGCGGCCGAATACCCGGCGTTGTAAGCCCGCGCGAGCACCGCCACACTCGACCGCGATGAAGCAGCGTCTGCTCGCCGCGAGCGCGATCTGGAGCGCGAGCATCCTGCTGTCGCGGCTCGTGGGCCTCGTGCGCGAGGCCGCGCTCGGCCGCACGCTGGGCGTTGGCGGCGACGCGGACCTGTACCAAGCGGCGTTCACGGTTCCGGACTTCCTGAACTACCTCCTCGCCGGCGGCGCGATGGCGGTCGTCCTCGTGCCGCTGCAGGCAGCGCGGCGGGCGCGACAGACCGCGGGCGCGAGGCCGGGTTCTCGCCCGGGTGACGCGAGCGCGCGATCCGGCGGCGACTCGGCCGCCGACGCCGGGGCCCGGCTGACTCGAGCGCATTCGGAACCGCCCGACGACGCCGCGGGCGCGGACGCGGATCGCGACGCATGGCGCTCGATCGCGACGATCGCCAACGCCGTCGGCATCGCGCTCGTCGTCCTGTGCACGATCGCCTGGTTCGCGATGCCATGGCTCGTGCGCGTCGCGGCGCCGGGCTTCGACGAGGCGCAGCACAGAGAGCTCGCGCATCTGTCGCGCATCCTGCTCCCGGCACAGATCTTCCACGTGCTAGGCGCCGTCTTCTCCGCCGCGCTGCTCGCGCGCGACAAGCACGCGGTCCCAGCGTTCGCGCCCGTCGTCTACAACTTGGGCGTCGTCGCCTGTGGGCTCGCGTCGGGCACAGCCGAGGGTTTCGCGTGGGGCGTCCTGCTCGGCGCATTCATCGGGCCATTCCTGATGCCCTTCGTCGCTTGCGCGCGCCTCGGGTACCGCTGGGCGCCGCGCATCGAGACGCGCGGGAGCGACTTGCGCGCGTGGTTCGTGCGCTCACTGCCGATCATGGCCGGCTTCTCGATCGTCGTCGCGGACGACTGGTTCCTGCGCGCCGAAGGCACGATCCTCGCGAGCGGCGCAGCGGCGACGCTGGGCTACGCGAAGGCCTTGTTGCGCGTGCCCGTCGGCGTGTTCGGCATGGCGGCCGGGCTCGCGGCCTATCCGCTGCTCGCGCGGCTCGCCGCGGAATCGAGGCACACGGAGCTGCGCGCGCAACTCTCGCGCGCGCTGCGCAACGTCACCCTGCTTGCGCTCTTCGCCCAGGCGGTGTTGATCGCCGCGGGCGTCGACATCGCGGCGCTCGTCTACGGCCGGACGCGGCTCGATTCGGCACAGATCGCGAGCGTTGCGGAGGCGCTCTCGTTGTGCGCGCTGGGACTCTCGGCCTGGGCCGCGCAACCGCTGCTGGCGCGCGGGTTCTACGCGCTCGGTAACACGTGGACGCCGGCGGTGCTCGGGACGGCGGTCGCGCTCGCGGCGTGGCCCCTGTACGGCTTCGCGCGCGAGCGCTTCGGCATCGCGGGCCTCGCGGCGACGAGCGCGATCGCGATCACGGCGCACGCGGTCGTCTTGTACGCGAGCCTCGCCGTGCGCCTGCGTCGCGAGCACGCCGAACGCCCGGCCGGATTGCTGCCGTTCACGGCACGCGCGCTGACGTGCTTCGTCGTGGCACTCGGCGCCGGACTGACGATCGCGCGCTCGCTGCCGGACGCCGCGACGACGTTCGGATCCGCGCTGCGCCTCGTCGCGATCACGACCGGATGCGTGGCCGGATTCAGCGCGACGGGGGCCTGCGTCGGCTTGACCGAGATCCGCGACGCGACCGCGCCGATCCTGCGGCGGCTGCGCGGCGCGGCGGCGCGGTGACCAGTCGCGACGCCCTTCTCACTTCGCGGTCGCCGTCGCCGGTTGATCGAGCTGGCGCACCAGCGCGATCGCGCGCTCGAGGTCCGCTTCGTGGCCCGGCGACGCCGTCATCACGATCGAGTTCGTGAGCGCGTCGGCGATCATCGAAACGTGCGCAGTGCCGTCGGCTTCGTGACCCGCGCCATGCTGCGCGCTCGTGCAACCGCCCGCGCGATCCTGCAGCGATCCGACCTTTCCGCCGTGCAAGATCTCGCACACGCGTCCGGCGAGCAGGCCTGCTGGCTGGTGCTTGACGGGCACGACTTCGGAGCGCGCGAGCTCGGGCCGGTGCCGGTCCGGCGAGGAACAGGCGAGGGCGAGGAACGACAACGCGACGGACAGCACGAACTTCATGAGGACGTCTCTCGAGCGGACGACGGACCGACCGCGGCTTCGACGGCGGCGGGGAGCTTCCCTCTCCCCGGCGATTCTATCGGGGCCTTCCCGTCGTCACGCGGCCGGCACCCGCGCATCCGCCGACCCGATCGCAGGGACGGAACTGCGCGGCCGAGCGCACAGCCGCGCCTCCCCGGCCGCCGGGAGACGTGCCGCGGGTGTCTTGCTGTCGCCCCGGACGCTCCGGGTTAGGCTTCCATGCGTGGTTGACGAATTCGAACGCGACCAGTGGCTCGCACGCGCGAGAGACGGTGACCGAGAGGCCTTGCTGGCGCTGTTCGCGCGCGAGGAGCCCTGCATCCGGCGCATGATCGAGCTGCGGCTGGACCCGAGCCTGCGGCGGCGCGTGGATTCGGCCGACGTCGTGCAGGAGGCCTGGATCGACGCGGCCTCGCGCTTCGAATCCTGGTGCGCGCAGCCCGCGCTGCCCTTCCATGTCTGGCTGCGACTCGTGGCGGCGCAGGCGCTGACCCGCGTGCATCGACAGCACCTGGGAGCGCACAAGCGCGACGCGCTGCGCGAGGTCCGGCTGGACAGCCGGCCGTCGATCAGCGCCGCCGCACTCGCCGAGGCTTTCGTCACCAGCCAGACAACGCCCACGCAGGCCGTGCGGCGCGAGGAAGTGCGGACGCGCGTGCTGGACGCGCTTTCCGATCTCGACGAGGTGGACCGCGAGATCGTCGCGCTGCGCCACTTCGAGGGCCTGACGAACGAGGAGGTCGCGGCGGAGCTCGCCATCGAGCCGGCCGCCGCGAGCAAGCGCTTCGTGCGCGCCCTCGTGCGCCTGCGGCCGGCGCTGAAGGCGCTGGATCCCGGCGCGGAGCGCGAGAAGTGAGCGAACCGAACCCGCGCACGTCCGAGGAAGCCGTCGAGTTGTTCCTTACGCGCCGCCGGCGAGGCGAGGTGGTCGATGCGACGGATTTCGTCGCGCGTTTCGCGCACCTGGGCTCCGACGTGCGCGACGCGCTCGAAGCCTGGACGGAGATGGAGCGCGAGCGCGACGAGGCCCTGGACGAAAAGACGCTCGCGCGCGTCGGACCATATCGCGTCGTCCGCGAGATCGGCCGCGGCGGAATGGGCGTCGTGCTCGAAGCGATCGAGGAGCCGCTCGGCCGCCGCGTCGCGTTGAAGGTGTTGCCCGCCCAGTTTCTGCAGAGCGCGGCCGCGCGCGCGCGCTTCCGTCGCGAGGCGGAACTCGCGGCGCGGCTCGATCATCCCGGCATCGCCACGATCTTCGGCACGGGCGTTACGGGCGACCGTCCGTGGATCGCCATGCGCTTCGTCGAGGGCGAAACCCTCGCGCGGTCGATCGTACACGCGCGGGAGTCCGCGGCGAGCTGCGCCGTGATCTCCGACGCTCCGGCGCGCGGGCGCGAGGCGGCCCTGGCCGTCGCGGCGTGCGTCGCCCGCATCGCGCGCGCGCTGCAAGCCGCGCACGCGCAGGGCGTGATCCACCGCGACGTCAAGCCGTCGAACGTCATCGTCGGCGCCGGCGCTGAGCCGGTCCTCGTCGACTTCGGCCTGGCGATCCACGAAGAAGCGACGGGGGTCTCGCTGACACGGACCGGAGATACGGCTGGAACTCCGGCGTACATCGCGCCCGAGATCGTCAGCGGCGAACGAGCGCGACCCGACGCGCAGAGCGACGTCTACGCGCTGGGCGTCACTCTGTACGAGTGCCTGTCGCTGCGACGACCCTTCGACGGGCCGACGCCGGTCGCGCTCTACCGCGCGATCACGTCGAGCACCGCGACGGACATCCGCTCGCTGAACCCCATTGTGTCGCGGGATCTAGCCACCGTCGCGGCGACCGCGATGGAGCGCGATCGCAGTCGCCGGTACGCGAGCGCGGCGGCGCTCGCCGAGGACCTCGAAGCGTGCGTGGCCCTGCGCCCGATCCGCGCGCGGCCGCTGCCGCTCCACGGGCGGATCTTGCGCTGGGCGCGCCGCGAGCCGCGTCAGGCGGTGCTCGCCGCGGCCCTGTCGCTCAGCGTGATCGGCCTGGCGGTGTTCGGTGGCGAATGGTGGGCTTCGCGCGACGAGGTGCGCGCCGCGGCGAGCTTCGCGCGCACGCGCGCGGTCGAGCAGGCGCTGGAAGATGGGTTCGCGAGCTTGGACCGACTTCGCGCGGACGAGGCGAACACCGCATTCGCGCACGCACTCGCACTCGATCCCCGGAGCGACGAGGCGGTCGCCGGCCATGTGCTCGCAAGCATCCAGTCCGGCGATTTCGTGCGGGCGCACGCGCGCCTGGCGGAACTCTCGCCCTCGATGCGCGGCCGCGACGCGCTCGAAGCGCTGGCGAACGGCCGCGACCTGCCGCCGGGCGGCCCCGCCGACTTCGCGCCCGAAGTGCGTTCGTTCGAGCTGTACATTCGCGGCCGCTCCGCAGTCGCCGCGGGGCAGCGGCTGTCCTACTACGAGCGGGGCCCGCTGAACCAGCGCGCGTTCGAGTTGTTCAACGAGGCCGTCGCGCGCGCTCCCGTGGCGCGCGCGATCTACCACGAGCAACGCGCCTCGAGCGCGCAGCAAGTCGGCAACGCACAAGGCGCGCGCTCGGCGTCCGCAGCACTCGTGAGCCTGTGGCCGGAGTCGCCGCGCGCGCTGTACTACGCGGGGCAGGCCCTCGTGCTGATCGAGCCCGCGTCGGCGCGCGCGCTTCTCGAGCGCTCGCACGCGCTCGATCCCTCACCGGTGGAGACGTACAACCTGATCGCGCAGACGCTGCAGGGACCGGAAGAACTCTCCGAGGCCGAAGCGTGGTGCTGGCGCGGACTCGCGCGCCATCCGTCCGCGGCGGCGCTGTACGTCATCATGGGCAACGCGCTCACGCAGCGCGGCTGCACCGACGAATCGAATGAGGCCTATGTGCGCTCCGCGCAGCTCGATCCCCGCCTGGGCGGCTCCTGGGCGCAGATCGGCATCTACGCGTTGCTGCACGACGAACTCGAGGACGCGCTGATGTACTACGCGCTCGCTCTCGCCCGGGATCCGCAGAACCACAACGCGCGGATGTTCTACGCCGTCGTGCTCGAGCGTCACGGCGACGTCGAGGCCAGCGAGCGCGAGGCGGACTTCGCCATCGCCGGCGTGTATCCCTCTCAGGTGGCGTACTGGCGACAGGTCGCGAGCGTGCTCGCGCAACTGAGCGCGCACCGGACCTCCGCGAAGTACGCCGAGGCCGGTCTCACGATCGCGCCTGCGGACGCGGAGCTGCAAGCGACGCGCGACGCCGCGCTCGAAGCGCTCGCGAGATGAACGCAGAAGGCGCGCCGCCACCGCTCGCGGTGACGACGCGCCCTGCGCTCTTCCGCGCCGGACTCAGCGCGCCCAGTTCACGGCGATGCCGTTCGTCAGGTTGAACGTCGCGCTCGTGCAGAACGCCGCGGCGTTGCGATACCAGACCTGATACGTGCGCTGGCCTCCGTTGACGGGCACCGAGCCTCGGACGCTGATCGATGGCTCGCTCGATCCGGGGGCCGGGAACTGCGCCGCACCCAGGGGAGCCGTCTTGGTCGCGAGCCGGATCGTCGTGCCTGCAACGCAACGGAGTCCGTCGCCGAAGCTGGCCGGGGAACTCTGCGCGGTCCCCTGGAAGAACAGGCACGTCGTCGACGGCGGGACGGCGCTCGCCTGGAGGCGCAGCGTGTCGTTCACCGTCGATGCCGTCCCCGACGCCGCCAGCAGCGCTCCGTCCGAGTTGACCGAGTTGCTGCACCCGCGGCCCTGCACACTGTCGTTGCCACA
>Ga0105049_10008612_pt1 | contig 11820 bp, 9 predicted proteins | sample MAT06_FD_78087 | JGI IMG/M metagenome (GOLD analysis project Ga0105049, IMG submission 78087) | Freshwater microbial communities from Lake Fryxell liftoff mats and glacier meltwater in Antarctica - MAT-06 | ecosystem: Environmental > Aquatic > Freshwater > Ice > Liftoff microbial mat | place...
CGGGTAAGAACATCGCGGAGATCTGTGCCCTCGACATCGAGAAGTGCCACGACTTCTTCGTGGGGCTTGAGTTCACCGAGCGCCAGATCGCCATCGCGCGGCAGCCGCTCCGCGAAGTCACCGACCGCCTTGGGTTCCTGCGCAACGTGGGGCTCACCTACCTAACGCTGGACCGCCAGGCCGCGACGCTCTCCGGCGGAGAGGCCCAGCGCATCCGACTCGCCACCCAGATCGGATCGAGGCTCACCGGCGTGCTGTATATACTCGACGAGCCCTCGATCGGGCTGCACCAACGCGACAACGAAAAGCTGCTGGCGACGCTCACCCGCATCCGCGACCAGGGGAACACCGTCATCGTTGTCGAGCACGACGAGCACACGATCCGCGCGGCGGACTATGTGGTGGACCTTGGCCCCGGCGCGGGCACCCACGGCGGCTCCGTCGTGGCGGCGGGAACGCCCGACGACATCCGCGCCGCGCCCGCCTCGCTGACGGGGAAGTACCTCAACGGGGAGGTCGCCATCGTCACGCCCGCCACGCGGCGCGCGGGCACGGGCGGCAAGCTGGCGCTGCGCGGGTGCCGCCTCCACAACCTGCGCAACGTGACGCTGGAAATCCCCACGGGGATGATGATCGGCATTACCGGCGTCAGTGGCAGCGGCAAGTCCTCCCTCATCATGGAGACGCTTCTCCCGCTCCTGATGAACCACTGCTACAAGGCCTCTCACAGCGTCGTCGGCCCCCACGACGCGGCGGAGGGCATCGACCACTTCGACCGCTGCATCAACGTGGACCAGGCCCCCATCGGCCGCACGCCGCGCAGCAATCCCGCGACCTACACCAAGCTCTTCGACCAGATCCGCGACCTGTTTGCGATGACCCAGGACGCGAAGATGCGCGGCTACGAGAAGGGCCGCTTCTCCTTCAATGTGAAGGGTGGCCGATGCGAGGCCTGTGGCGGACAGGGCATGGTGAAAGTGGAGATGAACTTCCTTCCCGATGTGTATGTGGAGTGCGAAACCTGCGCCGGGCGCCGCTACAACGCGGAGACTCTGCAAGTTCACTACAAGGGGAAGAGCATCGCCGACGTGCTGGAAATGACCGTGGAGGAAGCGGTCCCCTACTTCGAGGCGGTGCCGCTGATCCAGAAGCCGCTCCAGACGCTGCTCGACGTGGGCCTCGGCTACATCACCCTGGGCCAGTCGGCCACCACGCTCTCCGGCGGAGAGGCCCAGCGCATCAAGCTGGCCCGCGAACTCAGCAAGCGCAACACAGGGCGCACGATGTACATTCTGGACGAGCCGACGACGGGTCTCCACTTCGCCGATGTGCACAAGCTGCTGGAGGTGCTCGACCGCCTGGTCGATACGGGCTCGACGGTGGTGGTGATCGAGCACAACTTGGACGTGATCAAGTGCTGCGACTGGCTCATCGACCTGGGCCCCGACGCCGGGTGGCGCGGCGGAGAGATCATCGCCCAGGGCACCCCCGAGGCCGTCGCCGGGAACCCCGCCAGCGAGACGGGTCGTTTTTTGGGGGAGCTGGTAAAGCCGACGATTGTGAAAGTGGCGGTGAAGAAGGCGAAGAAGCGATAGCGCGACGCGAAACCGCAGGAAAATGCCTGCCGCGGATTGCGCGGATTCTTCACGCTTGGGGCATCCGGACCCATCTGCCAGCGTTCGCCCCATTCGACACTGCGGAAGGTTGAAGTTCCCAACCCGCGCCATCCGCGTAGTCCGTGGCAGGCCATTTTTTCCCCTGTGCCTCGAATCCCCGCTCGTAGAAGACTGCCTCGAATTTACCGAACTTGGACCGGCTGCACGCGCGTAAACACTTACTCTTGTTGCACGGCGGACCTTACTCGCCCCGAAAAGGACTCTCATTCGATGATCGTTCTTGGAATCGATCCCGGTCTAGCCAGCACCGGCGTCGGCGTGGTGCGGGAGGACGAGCAACGGGCGCTGAGGCTGGTGGCATCCGGCCACCTGATCACCACCACGGCCACGCCGCTGCCGGAGCGCCTGCTGATGATCCGGCGGCTTGTGTCCGAGGCGATCCGCGACCACCGGCCCGATGTGGTGTCGATGGAATCGCTGTTCTTTGCCAAGAACGTGCGGAGCGCGGTGATGATGGCCCACGGGCGCGGGGCCGCGATCGTGGCGGTGGCCGAGCACGGGATTCCTCTCTTCGAATACTCCCCGCTGGAGATCAAGCAGTCGGTGGTTGGCAAGGGGCGCGCGGCCAAGGAGCAGGTCAGCCAGATGGTGGCCGTGCTGCTGGGCCTTGCCGAATCCCCGCGCAGCGACCACGAGACCGACGCGTTGGCGGCGGCGATCTGTCACGCTCACCGGCATCGCGCCTTCGAGCGGCTGGGCGGCGCGGCGGGCCGCGCCGCGCCGGCGGGGGAGTCCGAAGCGGTCAACGCCTACGAGATGCGCAAGGCGCTTCTGGCCCGGCGGAGGCGGAAATGAAGGGCCAGCGCAAAACAAAAAACCGGATTCCCGCGCCGCTGGGGGCGCGGGAATCCGGCGTTTATCGGTCTATACCGCCGGGGGCGGGGTTAGCGAGCGGGCGTGCCCGTGGCGCGGCGAGCCGCAACCACTTGGCGGGACCGGGCGCCGAGGGCGCGGGCCGCCGGGTTGGGGACGTAGCCGACGCGGTTGATGGTCTCCATGATAAGGACCTTGGTCTCGTTGTTGATCTTCGGGCTGTCGTTAATTGCCAGCGAAACCGTGGACCGGCTGTATCCCGTGATGCGGGCGATGTCGCGAATTGTAAGGCCACCGTCGTTCTTGAGCTTGGGCATGTGAGGATCTCCTCGTGGTATCTGGCCAAACACGTTAGGAATATTCATGCCGGATCGGTCCACTTCGGGCTGCGTAAATCAAAAATCCCCTTGGATGCCTCCGGGACGGGCCTTTGCGCAAACAATTGCACGAATCAGTGCAAGCGCCAAATCCAATCGAACCGCATCGAACTGGTCCAATATGGCCACTCTGCGTGAGACAAGCCAGTCCAAGAGCGAAATGGCGCTTCCAGCGAAGAGGCACCGATGAGCCAATCGAACCGCCCCGATCCCCGCAATCCGCCGCCCCGCCAGGCGGGGGTGTATGACTCGGTAAGCCCGCGGGCAGAGATTCAGGAGGCAGACCTCTACGTTCCGCCGTTCCTCGGTCCCGAGTTCCTGGCCTTCCTGCTGCGGTTTATCGCCGAACCAACGGCCAACCCGGTCTTTCAGCGGGAATGGCGCCGGAACATCCGCCGCCTGGGGCCGCTGGCGGGGCACTGGATTCTGGTGGGGGTGCTCGGCACCGTGGCGATGCTGGTCCCCGCCGTGGGGGCCATCGTGGCGGTGCGTTCGGTGGACAACCCCACCGCCCAGGGGGCGATCCTGGCGGCGATTCTGGTGCTCCCGGTGATGTTGGCCTCCGTCTATGCGTTCTTCGCGTCGCTCCAGGGCGCCAACGGCCTGATGAGCCGGGCCGCGCTGGAGGAGATGACGCTGGCCGGGCTAAGGCCCCAGGAGATCGTCTTTGGCTACCTGACCGGCTCGCTGATCCCCCTCTCGCTGCCGGCGCTGCTGATGCTGCCGGGGATCGCGCTGATGGGATTCGATTTGGGGATTCGCGAACCGCTGGGCGGCGTGGGGGTGTTGTTTGCACTGGGGATGGTGGTGGGGTTCTATCCGGCGATTCTGGGCGCCATGCTGTGGAGCGGCTCCGTCGCGGCCACCGTCAGCTATGGGGAAAACCGCGCCGGAGTCGCCCTGTTCAAGGCCATCGGGACATGGCTGCTGATCGGGCTGGTGATCCACTTCCCGTTTCTACAGCTCTCGGTCCCCGCGATGATCAGCATGGGGGGCGCCTTGGGAGTGGTGGTGCTGGCGGGGCCGATTCTGGTGCTGATCCAGATCGCCGTGGCGGCGGCTTTTCTGCACCATCTGGCGGTGAGGATGGCGCGATTGACGGCGATGGAATAGCAGGGTCTCAACAATAGGTCATATAGGTTCCATAGGCCCTATACGTCCTATGTATCGCCACGCTCCCATTGACCATCCCCACCCGGCGCTCCCATTTCTCTCCCAACATCCCACCCGGAACGGTTCCCCCGATGCCCCCTCGCCGAATCCTGTTTGTGTGCATGGGAAACATCTGCCGGTCGCCCGCCGCGGAGGGCGTCTTCCGCGCTCTGGTCGAGCGACGCGGCCTCTCCGCCGAGTTCGCCATCGATTCCGCCGGCACCACCGGCTATCACGCGGGAGAACTCCCCGACCTGCGCATGAGGAAAGCCGCCGAGCGCCGCGGCATCGTCCTCGACCATCCCGCCCGCCAAGTGGTCGTGCGGGACTTCGACAAGTTCGACCTCGTGCTGGCGATGGATCGCGACAACCTGTTTCACCTGCACACGATGGACCGCGACGGCAAGCACCGGGAGAAGATCAAGCTGATGACCGAGTATTCCTCCAAGCCCGGCGTCCACGCGGTGCCCGATCCCTACTATGGTCCGGAGGGCGGATTCGACCTCGTGCTGGACCTGCTCGAGGACAGCTGCGCGGGCCTTCTGGCGGAGCTCGCCCCCGAGGCAACCCCGTGACGATCCCCCATCGCCATTGACCACCGGAGGGCGCCGGGGTTGCCTCCCCGCCGGGTCGGCTCGCCAACGCGCCCCGGCCCCACCATCCCAACCGCCTTGGAAACAACCACATGGAAACAACCCTGATCCTGATCAAGCCCGACGCCGTCCGCCGGGGCCTGGTGGGAGAGATCGTCTCGCGCTTCGAGGCCAAGAATCTCACAGTCCGCGCCATGAAGCTCGTCAAGATGTCCAGCGAACTCGCCGACAAGCACTATGCCGAGCACGTGACCAAGGGCTTCTATCCCGAGCTGAAGGCCTTCATGACCGGCTCCCCCCTGGTCGCCCTCGCCATCGCCGGACCCGACGCCATCAACCTCGCCCGCAAGATGATGGGCGCCACCAAGCCCGCCGACGCCGCCCCGGGCACGATCCGCGGGGATTTCGCCCTGACCGTCTCCGAGAACCTGGTCCACGGCAGCGACTCCCCCGACGCCGCCGCCCGCGAGCTGGCCCTGTGGTTTGCGGCGTCGGAGTATGTCAGCTAACCACCAAGGGAACGCCGATCTCCCGATCGGCTGGCTCCACATCAAGCCTTGCGGATTCCCCGCAGGGCTTGACCAGCGCCATTCGAAGGATAGGCAATTCTATCCGATTTAGCATGTACTAGCGTAGTCTAACGCAAATCGGTTAGAAAAGGGTAGAAATCGCCAGTAATGGACCCGATTGCCACCCCATTCTCCCCGGGCTTGGGATCCCCGCCCCCCCCGCCCACATCGCCACCGCCCGCGAGACGCGGCCGGCTGGCCGGGTGCGCGCGGGGGTGTTTCTTTTTCGCGGTGCTGCCGCTGGTTCTGCTGATCGTTGGATTGTATGCCTGGCGCGTGATCGATCATTGGCGCGCCAACGCGGCGATTCGCGAGAAGGGCGAGGCGGCGGCGGAGGCCGTGGGCGCGGCGCAGAACAAGGAATACGACATCGACGCGACGATTCGCTATATGAGCGAACTCGACCGCCTGATGGCTGCCGAATCGCGGGACTACCTTGCGGTTCTGGAGAACATGGCCGCCCAGAAGCACGACCGCATCGCGCCGGAACTGGTGGAGGCCCGCGCCAAGCTGCTGCGCGAGCTGACCGCCGTCTATATCGAGGTCTCCCGCGACGCGGATCGCGAACTGGTCTATCAGGAATACCGCGGCGGATTCGCCATGTGGATGTCCTCGCTCCGCGCCGATCTGGTGACGGGGTTCCAGTGGAATCCCGACGAGTTCAAGAAGCGCTTCGACGAAAAGGTCCGCCTTCAGGCCGAGCAGGCCGAATCGCGCGGCAAAATCCGGCAGGCCCGCGTGCAATTCGTCGATCACCTTTCGGAATACATGGTCGTCTATAACAAGTACAAAACCGAGTGGGACGAGTTCTGCCGCCTCCGCGACCAGGCGTATCTGCACGCCGCCGCCGGACGGTGGGAGAAGGCCCTCTCCGCCGCCGACGCGGCGCGGGCGAAATCGTTCCACGACCGGGAGAGCATCCTGCTCCGCGCCGCCGCGCTCTCCCACGTTGCGGAGGCGACGCCCGCCCAGCTCTCCGCGGCCAGCGGCGAGCTCGACGAATTGCTGAAGCGCGATGCCGACTTCGAGGGCACCGCGCTCTTTCTGCAGGGCGTCCTTGCCGAACGCGCCGGCGACACGGAGCGCGCGCAGGAACTCTTCGAGCTCGCCAACACGCGCTTTCCCCGCCAGTTCGAATCCTATCACCGCATCGCCGACCTGTATGACCTGCGCACCTACCTGCGCCACAGCGACGAGGGCCAGAAGGTGCTCCACGTTTTCCGGAGCATGGCCACCGGCAGCGGCGCCTTCAGCCCGCGCATACACCAACTGGTCGAGGGCGCCACCGTGGAGACCGCCCTCCTCGCCGAATCCCCCACTGTTGTGCGCCACTTCCGCGACCGCATCCGCGACCACCAGGCCGCCACCGCCCGGCTGGAGGAGGCCCGCGCCGAACTCGGCGACGCCCAGGGCATGGCGATCCGCAGCTTCGGAGTCGGAGTCTTCTGGATCCGCCTCTTCGAGCCATCGAAGCTGGAGAAGGCCGTCCGCGAGGCGCGCTTCCCGCTGGAGGAACGCGTGCGCCAGCTCTCCGCCATCGACATCCTCGCGTGTCTATACGCCGACATGGAGCACCTCCACCGGCAGTCCGGCGGCGGCACGTTCTCCTCCCTATCCAGCGACGCCGTCACCCTTGTCTATACGCCCGTCGCCGACCCCAAGGCCAAGGCCGATCCTCCGCCGCCCACGCGCGCAAGGCTGACCCTCCACAACGCCAGCGACCTCGAGCACCGCAACGTCGCCATCGTTCTCGCCATCCGCTACACCGACATGAACAAGGGCTCCCACGAGTTCCGCCTCTTCCCCACCACCGCCCCCGCCCTCGCCCCCAACGCCGCCACCCCCCTGGGCGAGGCCGACCTCTCCGCCACCATCGCCGGCCAACCCAAGTCCGTGACCGACATCGTCGACCTCACCGCCATCGCGATCACGGACGACGAGGTGTTCCTGGCGAGGGGGGAGCTGGGGAAGGAGTAGCGACGCGCGGTGCCGGGAAACAGGCTCCGGATGTCGTAGGCTAGGCTGTGTTTGACAATTGCATTCGGCTTTCCGATGGCTGCGAACCTTCATCCTGACGTGTCGCGATTCCTCAACGATGAACCACATCGCCTCGTCATCGGCGCCATCGTCATGACTCGTTCTCGCTCAACGGACCAGCTCGAAGCCATTTATCAAACACAGCCTAATACACAACCCACAATCCCGCCTGCATCGGATACAATTCCACCGGCGCGCCCGGCGTCACGTCGCGGCCCTCGAAGGCGGGGTCGTCGGGGGAGTAGCGTGTGGCGCGGAAGACGATGTTGTTCGCGGGTGTGGTGCCCTGCATCACGGGGCCGGCGACGGTGACGGGGTTGACGTAGCGCCAGAGGGTGCTTCCCTCCGGAGTGACTTCGAAGAAGGAACCCTTTGGTCCGTCGCAGATGAGCGTGTTGCCGTTGGGGAGGCGCTGGGCTCCGGAGATATTGGTGGCGAAGAAGCTGGTCTGGGGCGTGGCGGAGTAGGACCACGCGGCGGCCGCGGGGAGGGAGGGCGTGCCAGCGGGGAGTGTATAGACGCCGAAGGCGTCAACGGCGGGAATGATCTCGTCCACCGTGGAATAGGCGCGATTCCCGGCGGCGGCCCCGTTGTTGAAAATAAGGATATTCCCCGCTCCGGAAAACCCCGCGTCGATCCACTGGGCGTTGTGCTGGGCGAAGAGCCGCCTGTCCGCCGGGACGCCCGCGCCATAGGCGCGCGGGTTTCCCCAGCGATAGAGCAAGTCGCCGCCCCTGCCGCGTGCGCCGCCGGTGTGGCCCGCGGCCTCTGCGGTTGTGGTGCTGTGGTCGATCACCCAGATCTCGCTGAAGGCGTGGCTGCTCAGAAGGATCTGGTCGAGGTCTGCGTTGTAGTCGATGGCGTTGATGTGATTCCAGTCAGCGGAATTATTGGAGACGTAGTTGAGATTGATCAGCTCTGGATGATCCGCCACCACGCCAAAGTTGGGCTTCCCCGCGTCGAAGGCCTGCACCACGTGGTCCCACGCGTGCCACTCCCAGACGATGGTGCCGCCGGAGGGGAGCGTCGGCTGGACCTCGATGACGTGGTCGGGCCACAGTTCACCGTCGGGGAGTTGCGCGGGATCACGTCCGGCGGCGACGCACTCCGCGGAGGTCTTCAGCTCCCACGCGATCATGAGGACGTTGCCATTCGGCATCCGGACGGCATCGTGGTGTGAGAGATGCGTGGGCGTGTCGTAGGTGTAGTCCCAGATCAGATTGCCGTCCCAGTCGAAACGCTCGATCCCCCCGCCGGCGCCCCCCGCCTGAAACACGGTGTTGGTGTTCCGGTTCGCCGTTCTCAGGAGGTCGCCGTTCTCCAAAAGGTACACCGACTGTCCCGGCCGGTACGCACTCGACCACGAACGGACCTGACGCCCCGCGTTGTCCACGAGATAGGTCTTCGTGTAGGGGACCGGCGCGAACAGCGTATATCCAGCCGACGCACCGGGATCATTCTGGAGCAGGCCAAGGGTGTCCACACCACGCGCAGCCGATGCGGCGAGGACGAAAAGGCCAATGAAAGTGGGTATTCTGTGGAGTCGCATTCTGGTATCCTTGGTGATTGGTCCGGCGCGGATGGCGAGAGACCAAGCGCGCCTGACGGGAAGCGAGCACGGCGTTGACCGACCGCCGGACTTCTGCAGTCAAGAACGATGCGCGGGTTGGTGGAGCAGGTTGGGGGCCAGTGGTGGGCTTGGAAGACCGCTCGCTCCATTCATCCAAACAGCCCCTGCGGCCGGTTCCTGATAGCACAAGCCCGGCTTTGCTGTTCCAATTCGACCGAATTATGGAACCGGGGGCTCCATTGGGAACAAGGCGAGGCGTCATGGTCAGCTCGGCACGGGCGGCGGTTGGATTCTTGGTGGCGATGGCGGGGGGGAAGTGCCTGAGCGTAGGACCCCCGCCTCGATTCGATGGAGACGGCGCGGTCGGCGGTGGTAGCAGGAGAGGGGGCTTCGACCCCAGAATCCAGCCGCCTGCATGCCCTTCAAGGCGACGGCGGCAACCAACCGAATTTGTTCTTTTGAACTCCCAAGAAGCCCTCTGAGAGGGTGAGCGCGGTCAGGGGGACCCACCCGCCATTGACTTCCCCCCTCCCTCCGCCGCACACTGCCGCCTGTAGCGATTGCCCCCGGAGACGCGGCCTTTGGACGAGCAGGACCCGATATCGACGTCGACGGCTGCCGGTCGCTTCGCCCCTCGGGGGCGGGTGGGGGGGCGGCGGCGGTTTTTTAGGCGGCGGGTGCCGGCGGAGGGGGAGGTTCGCCCGGCGCCGAGGGCGTCGTTCTATATCCTGCCGAACCTGTTCACGAGCGCGAGTCTGTTCCTGGCGCTGTGGGCGATCGTGAAGGTGTCGGAGGGGAACTTCGTCGATGCGTGCTGGCTGATCCTGGCGGCGGCGGTGTGTGACGCGATCGATGGTCCGGTGGCGCGGTTGACGCGGACGTCGTCGAGTTTCGGGCTTCAGTTCGATTCGCTGGCCGACATGGTGGCGTTCGGCGTGGCTCCGGCGTTTCTGATGTATTCGAATTTGCGGACGCTGGACGAACTGCTCCCCAACTATGCGCCGCGGCTGGCGCTGGGGGCGTGCTCGCTGTTTGCGATCTGCTCGGCGATCCGGCTGGCGCGGTTCAACGTGCAGGCCTCCACGTCGGAAAAGAACCACTTCACGGGCCTGCCCACGCCGGGCGCGGCGGGGGTGGTGGTGTCGGCGTACCTGTTTGTTCAGTGGCTGGAGCGGATGCCGTTCTATGACGCGGGGCTGGACGCGCGGATGCTGACGCGGGCGATTCTGGTGTTGATGGTGGGGATTTCCGTGCTGATGGTGTGCGAGATTCCGTTTCCCAAGTTCAACCGGATCATCCTGCGCCCGCGCAATCCGTTCAACACGCTGGTGTACCTGATCGTGGGGGCGTGTGTGTTGATTACGTTTGTGGGCTATTTCCCGCTGGTGCTCTTTGCGGGGTTCATGCTCTACATCGGGGCGACGCTGGCGATGGCGCTGCGTCGTCGCCCGAGCGCGAGTCCGATCGGAACCTGACGTTGCCACCCTTTCCCCAAAACCGAGGTCGTCTGCGCGCCGCCGCCGGCGCTGCCGCGGGTACCGAGGCGGCCCCCGCGCGGCGGCTGGCGCTGTCGATGCTCGTCCGTTCCCGCGACCGCGAGGCCCAGGGGATGGAGCGCACGCTGGAGGAGGCCCGCCAGCGCGGCGACATCAGCGGCGTGGACGCCTCACTGGCCCAGGAGATCGCCCTGGGCGTGTCGCGCCAGCGCCGTTGGCTGGAACATTTGCTGCACCGCTATCTGCACCACCCGATGCCCAGGCAGGCCGACAAGGTGCAGGAGGCACTCCTCACGGGCATCTACCAGGCTGTCTTCCTGGACCGCATTCCCGCGCACACCGTGGTGGACGAGACGGTGAAGCTCGTCGCGGCGGCGCGCACCGAGACTGGCTATCGCGGCCTTGCCAACGCGATCATGCGCAAGGTGGTGGCGGAGCCCAAGGGATCGCTGCTCCCCACCGACTCCGATCCGTGGACCCTCCGCTATAGCGTCCCCGACTGGCTGGCGAGCGAGGCCGGCCAAGTCTATCGCGACGACGAGCTGCGCGCCTTCTTTGCCGCCAGCAACGAGCCCGCGCCGCTGGCGCTGCGAATTGTCCAGCGCCCCGGCGCCATCGAGGCGGAGGCGCTGATGGAGCGCCTGCGCGGAGAGATCGTGGACGCCACCCACGCCGTCCCCGATGTGGCCCAAGGGCGTCACCTTGCCGATTGCATCATCGTCCGCGGGCGCGGCGTGGTGCCCGCGCAACTGCCGAGCTTTCGCCAGGGCCTTGTCACCGCCGAGGACGAGGGCGCCCAGATCGCCGCGTGCTTTGCCGGGGCGCGCCGTGAGAGCCGCATTCTGGACCTGTGTGCGGCGCCCGGCGGCAAGACGGCCCATCTGGCCGACCTGGCCGAGCGCGCGCCCGGACTATTGGTGGCGAGCGACCTCGAAGAGGCAAAGCTCGTGCGCCTGCGCGACACGATGCAGCGCCTCGGTCTGGAGGGAATCGTCCGCACGGAACTCGCCGACCGACTGTCGCCCGCGGATTTTCCCGGGCTCTTCGATATTGTCCTGGTGGATGCGCCGTGCAGCGCGCTGGGGACGCTGCGCCGGCACCCCGAGGCCCGCTGGCGCCACCAGGCCGCCAACATCCGCGCGCTGGCCAAGAACCAACTGCGCATTCTGGACCGCGCCCGCGAATTCGTCGCGCCCGGCGGCACGCTGCTCTACAGCGTGTGTACCTTCACCCGCCCCGAGACCGACGCCGTGGCCGACCGCTTCCTGGAACTCCATCCCGAGTTCGCTCCCGCCGCCGCGCCCGAGGGCCTCCCCTTCGACGACGCCCCCCTCCGCACCGCCCCCGGCCGCTGGCGCACAGCCACCCACCGCGACGGCTGCGACACGTTCTTCATCGCAAGGTTTCGGCGGGGGGAGTAGAGGGGATTATCCGCCCAGCAGCTTCAACTCGATCCGCTCAATCGAGGGGACACGGTCGAGTTGACTGTCGTTGCTGATGAGCGACGCGCCTAGGACTTGGGCGGTGGCGACGATGA
>Ga0105049_10008614_pt1 | contig 11820 bp, 12 predicted proteins | sample MAT06_FD_78087 | JGI IMG/M metagenome (GOLD analysis project Ga0105049, IMG submission 78087) | Freshwater microbial communities from Lake Fryxell liftoff mats and glacier meltwater in Antarctica - MAT-06 | ecosystem: Environmental > Aquatic > Freshwater > Ice > Liftoff microbial mat | place...
AAAAGGCAAAGGTAAAGTCCAAGCTGCTGAACCGTTTGTTCCAACTAAAATAGTTTGGGTTAAAACAGCTTGACAAGTTCCTGTACCAGCCGTATAAGTAATAGAAGATGAACCACCTGATATTGCGGCAGGATTAAAAACACCCGCAGTTGTAACACCTGTTCCGGTCCAAGTTCCACCAGCAGTTCCGGTTACGGTCGTATTTAAATTTAATGTTACGCTGTTGCTGCATAAGTTTGCAGGCGGTGTCCATGCTGCATTACCAGCAGCAATTACCTGAATATTCTGAGTAGAAACAGATTGGCAAGTTCCCGTTCCAACGGTGTAAGTAACAGGAAAATTACCTGTTAGGCCTGTTGAATTAAATGTACTACCAGCAACACCTGCCCCACTCCAAGTTCCTGTTGTTCCTCCGGTTATTAAAGGACTTAGCGCCAGCGTTGCTCCTTGACAGAGTGGGGCAGTAGGGGCTGTCCAAGTTGCACTCTGAGAAGAATTGACCTGAATCAATTGGGTTAAAAATAGCTGACAAGAGCCTGAAATTACGTTATAAGAGATAAAAACAAAACCACTTTGCCCGGATGGATCAAATATGTTGTTGGTAACACCCGCGCCGCTGAAGGTTCCCCCGGGAGTGCCAGTTACCGTTGTAAGGAGGTTTAAGGGCGGAGCTGTATTACATATAGTATTTGGATTGGTCCATGCTGCAGAAAAAGGTACAAAAGGAGCGAAACAACCGTTATTCACATAGCTAGGCGTTCCCGAAAAAGTAAAGTTTACTCTCGCTCCATCTCCGGCTCCTATCATACCATTTTGCATGATTAAAGAAGGACGAAAATAAGATACTACATCAGAACAGGCTCCTCCAAAAGTGATATTAATAACTATATTATCGGGCGCCGCTGTGGTATTAGAGGGTGCGTAATTTATGAAATAGGCATCAATAGAGAAAGTGGAATTATGATAAATTACATAGATAGTTTCTCCCAAATTAGCAAAAGAATTTGTTGTAGCACTAACTAAGAAGCTCGAAATCCACAATACTTTGGCATTTGCAGGCAAAACTCCGCCAATCGGCTCCACTAATTGACCACAAGATAGAATCGTTGCATTTAATTCTGCTGTTTTTGCTGCAGTAGTTCCATCTGGTGTTCTAATTCCCTGAAAAAATTGCCCATATCCAAAATCCATATCCATAGCACTAATATTTAATGGGTTCGGACCTACTAAAAAACGTAACATTTCGTTTCTAAATTCTTGCGAATTTCCAGCAATTGGTGCAGGTTGACAAGCATCAACAAGTATACTCTGAATCTCAAAGCAAGAAGTTGTTGTTTGGGCTTTAATGTCAGTACATAAACTTAAGAAAAGAAGAATAAAAAGTGGTGAAAAAAGCGTTCGTTTCATGACATAAATAAACTTCATTAATTATTACACCAATTTATGAGAATATCAATTGTTTCTTTAGATACAACTTTACTGGCAAAAACTATAATGTTATAATGTATGATTTGTTTATTATTAGTTAATTATTTTCATCTAAATACTGAAACATCTCCTTCAAAAAACACAAATAGGAATTTGAAATTGTATACAAGAATACATAATAGATTGATAATTGACACTAAAAAAAATAGTTTTAATATTTTTTAAATTCAAATAAAAAGACCTTTTAAGTTATTTTTTAAAGCAAAACTTAAAATTGAGCAAGAAGCATATAGGTACTAATACTATTTACTTAACTTACAACTGTTAATAACTTTAGTGTAAGAAAAATGATGCTTTTTATTGGTATTATAATCAATATTATATATTAAAAAGATGTAATATATTCAATATGGGCATATAAGAGGTATGTAATATTGTTATCAATAAAGTATTACTTACAGTTTACATAAATCATGTTGTAAGAATGCGGTGGTTTAATATACATTTGAATTAAATTTAAACCCTACAAACATGAAAACCTTAACACAAGTTAAAATGCCTGTTTTAACAGGAATTGCTCTGTTAGGATTAGGTTTGGTGAGTGCTTTTGCACAGCCAGTCTATCCTACATCAGGAACGTATTCTCCGCAAAACACTGCTGACGGAGTTGGAATCATACCTCCAGCTCGCTCTTTCGACGGTAATGCAATTGGAATCCCACAAGAAAGCGATATTGATATGGGTGAAGTAGCAGGAAATCCAGCTACAGTAAATTTTACCTCTTTAGGATTTGGCGGATACATTATTCTAAACTTTACCGAGCCATTTGGACAAGGTGAAGGAAATGACGTTGATGTTTTTGAAACCTCTTACGCTACTCCAGATTGCGAGGTTTGGCCCGAGTTGGCTGATGCTTACATTTCTCAAGATGGTTGCAACTGGGTAAAAGTAGTTTCTGGAGCTTGTCAAAATTTTAGTTTTGATTTGCCAGATAACATGCCTTGGGCCCAGTACATTAAAATTATTGATGTTTCTGTTAATTCCAGTTTTGAATCAATTGCTGATGGATTTGATGTAGATGGCGCTCGTGCAAATTATAAGAGTTTAATGGTTCCAAAAGCTCCAGGTTCACCGATTTTTGCAACAGGATATGATGACTTCTTACAAGGAACTATGAAAGGAAGCAGCAATTTACCTGCTTTAAACAGACGTAATCCTTTAAAAGCTACGTTAATGCCACAAATGTCTGACGTGAGTGCAGCTCCAAATTTTGTTTCTTTAGGATTCGATAAAAGCAGCACCGCAGAAATAGAGGGTAGAATCACGTTGAAATTCGATTACACTGTTTTTGATGTTCCTGGTCCAGATTTGTTTGTTTACGAAACAACTTTTAATGATGGACCACTAAGAACTTGCGATAATTATCCAGAAATTGCAGAATTCTATGGTTCCAATGATAATGTTACTTTCACGTTACTTTCAGCAGATCCATCTTCAAACGAGCCAGTTTCTTTACCTGCAGGTCGTTTGTGTCGTGATGGAAGTTTAGATTTTGTCAATATGCCATTATCTGGTGGTGTAAGAACCATTCGTTTCTTACGAATTATAGACAAATCAACACGTTCAAGTTCTCGTTTTCCAGGTGCTGCTGATGGTTACGATGTTGATGGTGTAATTGCATACCCTTGTCAATTGGCATCTGGTGGTAAATTTGCTGAAATGGGTCAGAATAATGTTCCTGACGAAGACGGTTCCGTTTTCTTCTTTGGAATTTATCCAAATCCAGCAACAGAGACAATAACATTAAACATAGAAACTGCAAGTGTTGATCAAAATTATGTAATCAATATTTTTGATATGACTGGTCGTAAAGTTCAATCAGAATCATTAAATGCAGCTTCAAATACTGAGGTTAATCACAATATGGGAATCCAAGGTTTACCAGCTGGAGTTTATACTATTTCAGTAGAAGCTAACGGTTACAAAGCTGTTGAGCGTTTGTTGAAAAACTAAGAACAAAGCATATTTTAAAAAGCCCACTTCATGAAGTTGAAGTGGGCTTTTCTGTTTTAACAAAGCATACAATTGTATTATTTCAAAAGTAATGCATTGCCAAGTATCGATTTACTGCTGTTTACATTCCTGAACCCCAAAATATTTCGAGCAATAAAATCTTGAAGTTGGTTTATATTTTTAAAAGTAGCTTTTTGCAAAGCCTTTGTAGCCGAATAGCCTTTTTTCCAATAATACAAGAAAAATGGATATTCTGTAAGCGCATTTCCATTGATTCCTTCTGCACCAATAGCAGATTGAGCATTTACCTTCATCCATTCTTGGAGATGAGATTTACCGTAACATGCGGTTGAATAAACAAGACGCAAGTTATGATTATGAAACAATGCGCAAAATGAAGCAATATAAATGAACTCATTTTTGTACAAGAAAATTCCATTAGGTAGTCCATGAACATTCAAAATAATATCTAATGGTTCATTTTGAGAAAGAATTGCGATTTTATTTTGTATCTGCTGAAATGACGCATCTGTTGCAACACATACCGTTATTGATTTGTAGGAATTTTTAAGCAGCAATCTTGCTGAAACAATTCCCATCCACTGAACTATACTATAGCTCCACCGTTGAAAAATGGTTGATTTGTTATTAAGGTGTGCAATAATAAGGCAGTTAGATTGTTGTCTGAAAGCTTTCATTTTAATAAAAATAAAAAAGCCCACTACAACGTAATGAGCTTTCTGTAAAACAGTTACTTAGGTATTAGTTTCTCCCTGGGTAATTTTTTATTTTTAATTCATCTGAGTTTTCTGCAGATTCAGAAAATATTTTTTTCAATAAACCACGAACTTCCTCAAAAGCAGTTTCATTTTTAATAATGAAATCGTGAGCTCCGTATTTAAACGCACTTAATTGAGTATCCATTGCACTAGATCCTGATAAGAATATAACATGGATGTTAGGATTAAATGCTTTGATTTTCTTCAAAACCTCTAAGCCAGATATTCCTGGCAATCTATGATCAAGAATTACTACTCTTGGGTTTAAATCGAGATTTTCTACACATTCTTCTCCTGTAAAAAAAACTTTTATACCGTCGTAATAATTCGCTTCTAAGTCGTAGTTAATAAGGTTAGCGAAGAAGGGCTCATCTTCAACTATAAATATTTTTGCAGTAACATCTTTTTTCATGCGATAATTTATTAATCAAAACAGCAAGTTATTCGAGCAAATCACATAATTGTTTCGGATTTCCATTATTAATTCAGTAAAATCGCAGTTTCGGAATGTTAGGTTCTTTGCAGGACTGTAAAATAGGTAAAGTTTTCTCACACAAACAAGCAAAATTTATATGTTATTATACATCCCAAAATAACTTAAAATAGGTTAATAAACCATAATTTTCAATACGTTTAAACTTAAGTTGTTTTCTTTAAGATGCAATAAATATAGGCCTTTCTGTAAGTTTTTAGTGCTGATTTCTCCCTTGTTTTCAGATGAATTCCAATTCATTTTATTAACAAAATCTCCACTACTTGTAAGTAATTCTCCAGATATGTTCCGCTTGACAGAAGCATTTTTTTTAATTTTTATGAATATTAACTCACTTGAAGGTTCAGGAAAAATTACGAATTCGCTTTCATCAAATTTTTCTTGGTGTAATGGGTCACAAATTTCAGCAGAATATAGCTTTCCTCCTAAATTTAATATTTCAATAAATTCATCTGTGAAGTATAATTTACAGGAGTCGCCCCAGCAAATTCCTTCTTTCTGCGTAATGTTCACAAAAGAAAGTACCTCTGTTGAACTGCTAATTAATTTGTTAGATTCTTCAGCATTGAAAATAAGCACCTTAGTTGAAGTAAGTAGTGCTAATTTATTTGTAGTGGTATCAAAATCAGCACCCACAACTCTCGATTCAACATCAGCTCCAATAATATAAAAGGTATCAGACCTGCTTATTTCATAACTGCCTGCAATTGCTGGAAGGTAGTATTGGTAACATTTTCCATCGAAGGGCTGCGTTCTGTTTTTAGTAAAGATGAAAAGCGAATCATTTTTATAAATCATTGCCTCCGCATCAAAATTTTTCTTCGAGTCGCTAGGTGGAAATGCCGTTTGCTCAGTGTACGAAAAATTAATAATAGAAGCACTTCTTAAGTTAAATCCTGGATTTAGGTTGTTCACATTAACAATGTAAATCATCAAATCTTCTCGATCGTTTCCGTTATTTCCAAAATCTCCTACATACATTCTTCCATTAGAACCCAAAGCAATGTCTTCCCAATCATTATTTTGAACATTAGCAATTTTTATGGTGTGTAATAAGATTCCATCTTCTGAAAAATGATACAATTCAGGTTCTCCACCGGAATCGTTGTGCGACCAAAAGTTTCCTTCTCCATCTCTTTCTAATCCAGAAGATTCATTCAAAATGTTAGGCAAGTTGCTTATTATATTTTCATTCAAACTTTGAGCATGCGTTACGTGAAAATTAAAAAGGACAGCGATTATTAAATATTTCACAGCGTAAGTTTAAGTTCTTGTTCAAACAAGCGGTGTGCTTCTATAAAAATAGCAGGCTTTAAATGATCTTGTTTAAAGTTGGTAGGATAAATAATATTGATGTACCAACCATTGACATCACTCACTAATACGGTTTTTATATTCTCCTTAAACAAAGACCTCGTTCTGATAAAAGTATTTAAAGAACTAAGCTTTTGCTCTAAGTCGGGCGGAATTGATTTTAATGCAAATTTAATTTCATCTCTAAACTTTCCTCCCCCTTGATTATGAATTGACTTAGTCATTATTTGGCTGTTAGGGATTTTGATAAACTCATCACTCGACTGCAAATCAAGTCTAAAAAAGAAAGTTCCAATTCTCGTTACCAAACCTTTTTCATCACCAATCTTAATAAAATCGCCCATTTTAAATGGTTTTTTATTTAGAATTATAAACCAAGCAAAAAAGGAAAGCAGTATATCACGAATTGCAAAAGCAAATCCAGTGGCAATTAAACCGATGAATAAGGTAAGATTTCCTAATGAAACCCCAGCTTTCCAAAAAATAACAAGGAGTGCTATACTGTATAATGAAACAGAGTAAAGTTTAGTAACGATGATACGTTGCTCCAACTCCATTTCTTTTTCAAACATCGTCCAAACTCTATTACTTGTAAACCTTAAAACTATAGAAATAACTAATAATGAAATAATTAACGTAAGAAATACCTCCACAAATTTTATAATTACGGGATCTATTGTAATAATTTCTTTTCTAAAACCTAGGTAAATTAGTTCTGAGATGATTAAAATTATAGATAAAAGGAGAATGGTTTTGACCTGTTTCTTTTTGAATTCCATTTCTTTTGCTTAATGCGGCGCAAAGGTATTTATTCGGGTAATAATTCGAGGATTAAATTATTAAAACGTAATAGTTTACAAGCGGTTAATTTATAATTTAGCGGCGCATTTAGACAATAAAATTATAACATCACAATTCGACTTATGAAAATAACAGTAATCGGGGCAGGTAACGTTGGAGCAACCTGTGCAAACGTAATTGCAGAAAAAGAACTTGCCCATGAGGTAGTTCTAATCGACATTAAAGAAGGAATTTCTGAAGGGAAATCTTTAGATATGTGGCAAACTGCTCCAATAAATCTTTATGACTCAAGAGTTGTTGGTTACACGAATGATTATTCTAAAACAAAAGATTCAGAGGTTGTAGTAATCACCTCAGGTTTGCCGCGTAAACCAGGAATGAGCCGCGATGATTTAATTGCAACAAATGCTGGAATTGTTAAGTCTGTTACTGAGAACGTCATTAAGTATTCGCCCAATGCAAAAATTGTTGTGGTTTCAAATCCTTTGGATGTGATGACTTATGTAGCTTTTTTGACTGCAAAAGTTGATCCTCGTCGTGTATTTGGTATGGCCGGTATTTTAGATACAGCAAGATATCGTGCGTTTTTGGCAGAAGCTTTGAATGTTTCTCCAAAAGATATTCAGGCAATGTTATTGGGTGGACATGGTGACACTATGGTTCCTTTACCAAGATATACCACAGTTTCTGGAATTCCTGTAACAGAATTAATCGCTGCAGATAAATTAGAAGCAATTATCGACCGCACTAAAAAAGGTGGAGGTGAATTGGTGAATTTAATGGGAACATCTGCTTGGTATGCTCCGGGAGCTGCAGCCGCGCAAATGGTTGAGGCAATTGTGAGAGACCAAAAAAGAATTTTCCCTTGCTGTGCTTGGTTACAAGGTGAATATGGTTTGAAAGATATTTATCTTGGAGTACCTGTAAAATTAGGAAAAAACGGAATTGAAGAAATTATTGAATTGAAATTGAATGATGACGAAAAGAAGTTGCTTCAAGACAGCGCTATAGCTGTAAAAGAAGTGATGGATGTGTATGATGGAATGGTAAATTCATCAGCAATTTAATTCTTAACTATAAATTTTGAAAGGGGCTTTAACGGCCCCTTTTTTTATTGTTTAAGCTATGGTTTCTATACTGCCCATTCAAATTACAGACATACAAGGTGACGGATTTCATTTGATGATAGATGTGAGAGTAAAAAGAAAAAAATTACGATTACTGGTTGATTCAGGCGCTTCAAGAACTGTTTTTGATGAAAATCGAATGAAGCTCCATTTTCCAGAATTAGAATTATTACTCTTAGATAGATTATCTACTGGTTTAGGAACCAATAGCTTGCAAGGAAATTATACCATTTTAAGTTCACTAACACTGAATAAACATCAGATTAAAAATTATAAAGCAGTAATACTTGATTTACATCATGTTAATGAATCTTACGTTCAAATTGGAGTTCAAGAAATTGATGGTGTATTGGGAAGTGATTTATTAAAAGAATTTAATGCAGTTATAGATTATGGAAATTCAATATTAACCTTAACATCTTAGAAAATTATAACATGAAAATAGGAATAGTGTGTTATCCAACTTTTGGAGGAAGTGGAGTTGTGGCAACAGAGTTGGGAATGGCGCTTGCTTCCAAAGGACATCAAGTTCATTTTATATCATACAGTCAACCTTTTAGATTAGATACTTTTTCGGGAAACCTATTTTATCATGAGGTACCTATTGCAAATTATCCTTTGTTTGAGTTTTTACCTTATGAAATTTCGTTAACCTCTAAACTGGTAGATGTTGCAATACACCACGACCTTGATTTGTTGCACGTTCATTATGCAATTCCTCATGCATCGGCGGCGTATTTAGCCAAACAAATTTTGAAAACGAAGGGCAAAAAAGTTCCTTTTGTAACCACGTTGCATGGAACCGATATTACCTTAATGGGAAGAGACCCTTCTTATCAGCCTGTAATTGAATTTGCAATAAATGAAAGCGATGCTGTAACCGCAGTTTCAGAAAGTCTAAAACGCGATACCTTAAATTACTTCAATATAAATAGGGAAGTAGAGGTTGTTCCCAACTTCATAGATATTTTAAATTATGCAAAAGCAGATGATTCGTGTCACAAAAAATTGTACGCCCCAAACAACGAAAAAATCTTGATTCATATTTCTAATTTCAGACCTGTGAAGCGCATAGAAGATGTGGTGAAAGTTTTTGAGAAAGTAAGAAAGGAAGTACCAAGTAAGTTATTGCTGGTGGGTGACGGACCTGTGCGAGGAAATGTAGAAAATTTGGCTAGGTCCTTGGGTGTAATAGAAGACGTGCTTTTTTTAGGTAAAACTAAGGCTATTGAAAAATTACTGTGCATTTCTGATTTGTTTTTATTGACTTCAGAATCAGAGAGTTTCGGATTATCTGCTTTAGAAGCCCTAGCATCGCATGTCCCTGTAATTTCTACCAATACGGGTGGAATTCCTGAAGTGAATAAACAAGGATATTCAGGTTTTTTAAGCGATGTAGGCAATGTAGATGAAATGGCTACAAATGCCATTCAATTATTAAAAGATGAGGTTTTAATGAAGAAATTTAAGGCACAGGCTGCACAACAAGCCTCCTTGTTTAATATTGATGCAATTTTGCCGATGTATGAAGCTATTTATGAAAGAATAGTTCGCAATTAGTGTTTCCTTCAACGCACTAAAAAACGTAATGTGAACACTATCGGTTTGCAGCTACAAGAAGTTGGCGATTTCGAAGCACTTAACTTTCTGCCACCACAAAATCCCGATAATTATCGGGACACAAATCTTCATTTAACCACTGAACCGCCAATTTTTTGTAGGTGGTGTTAGCAGGCGTTTTTTGTTTCTACATAGTTGTCAATTGTCTGCTTTCGATTACTAAATTGGGCATATTCCACTGTCAAATTTATAAACATTAAATTTTTTCTTTTTGTCCACGTATAATAAAACTTTAGTTAGTCGTTGGTCGTAAATCCTAACATTATACCAAGTGTTCTTTTGAAAACTAATTGGGCAGGTGTCGTATTTTTTGGAGTTAAGAATAAACTCCTCATTATAGTTGTCTGGCTTTTTTTGAATGGAAATTATTTTTCTCTCTCGTCCATTTAATTTAAAATGTATGTCAATTGTGTCTGCGTTCCATTTGTAGTGTCCATTAGGCTTTTTAAAATATATTTTGTCTGGCCAATATTTTTGCACCCCGTCCATGCCTGGATTATAACAAGCAAATCTTTCTGTAACAATATATTCTGAAGGCATACCAACACTGTCCTTTTTAATTACTGTCAGCCGCTCAAAAAATACTCCGTTGATTAACTCACATGAACCTTTTACACATTTGTCGTTGATTTTTACTTTGCAGGTTGCGTTTTTTGCGATAACAAACGCGCCTATTATCGTACATCCTGAAAATAAAACTATTCCACTCAGAGCAAAAGAAATAGTCAATGTGTTAAATTGTCGTTTCAAGTATGTGTCGTTTTAAAATGCCTGCTAACTAGTAAATAAACCCTTTTAGCCACCCGCTTTTTTGGCTTTATATCCTTTTTCGAGTAAGTATTTCAGCACTTTATCTCTTTGGTCGCCTTGTACCAATATTTCTCCATCTTTTGCGCTACCTCCAGAGCCACATAGGTTTTTTAGTGTTTTTCCCAAGGCTTCAAGGTCTTCAATTTTCCCAATAAATCCTGTAACTAAAGTAACTTGTTTGCCCGCTCTCGATTTTTTATCTAACTGCACTCTCAACTCTTGTTTTGCTGGCTGAAGCGTATCTTGTTCAATATCAGCATCGGTTTGGTAATTAAAATTTGGATTCGTAGAGTAAACCACATTTACCCTGTCTTTTGCCTTTGCCATTTTGTTTTATAAAAAATCAGAGCGTGAAATTATATAAAAATAGAAATGGTTTGAGGTTGAAGCGCTATAAAACTTTACATTTGCCAAAAAACTAAAATACAGCATGAAATTTTTCATTGATACCGCAAATTTAGATCAAATACGTGACGCACAAGACCTTGGAGTTTTAGATGGTGTAACTACCAATCCAAGTTTAATGGCCAAAGAAGGCATAAAAGGAACAGATGCAATTTTAAAACACTACGTTGATATCTGCGAAATAGTTGATGGAGACGTGAGCGCAGAAGTTATAGCAACAGATTACGAAGGAATTATTAAAGAAGGAGAAAATCTCGCTGCATTGCACGATCAAATTGTAGTAAAAGTTCCTATGATTCGCGATGGTATCAAAGCGATTAAGTATTTTTCTCAAAAAGGAATTCGTACCAATTGCACGCTTATTTTTTCAGCAGGTCAGGCATTATTAGCAGCAAAAGCTGGTGCAACTTATGTTTCTCCGTTTATTGGTCGCTTGGACGATATTTCCACCAATGGCGTTGAATTAATTGAGCAAATTCGATTGATTTATGATAATTACGGGTACGAAACACAAATTTTAGCTGCTTCCATTCGTCATACTATGCACTTAATACAATGTGCAGAAGCTGGTGCAGATGTGGCAACTTGTCCGCTGAATGTGATTACAGATTTATTGAAGCATCCTTTAACAGATAGTGGTTTGGAGAAATTCCTCTCAGACTACGCAAAAACAAATTCATAGCATGTTGATACGCATTCATTCCGAAACTCCTGATCCTAGGCAGGTTGCCAAAGTTGTTCAGGTACTGAGAGATGGAGGCGTAATCATTTATCCAACAGATGGTGTCTATGCATTTGGATGCGATTGTACCAAAGCGAAAGCCGTAGAGCGTGTTGCGAAGCTAAAAGGAATTAAACCCGAAAAGGCAGATTTTACTTTTGTTTTTGATGAAATGAGCAGGTTAAAAGATTATACACGCTCGGTAGATACTGTTGTTTTTAAATTGATGAAAAGTTGCCTTCCAGGTCCGTACACCTTCATTTTAAATGCGAATAACAGTGTCCCAAAGCTTTTTAAAAATACCAAAAA
>Ga0105049_10008615_pt1 | contig 11819 bp, 13 predicted proteins | sample MAT06_FD_78087 | JGI IMG/M metagenome (GOLD analysis project Ga0105049, IMG submission 78087) | Freshwater microbial communities from Lake Fryxell liftoff mats and glacier meltwater in Antarctica - MAT-06 | ecosystem: Environmental > Aquatic > Freshwater > Ice > Liftoff microbial mat | place...
CACACGGGCGAGGTGATCATCGGCGGGGTGATGGAGCACGTCGAGGAGGCCGGGGTGCACTCCGGCGACTCGGCGTGCTCGCTGCCGCCCTATTCGCTTTCCGACGAGACCCTTGCGGTGATCGAGGACCACACCCGAGCCATCGCCACCGCGCTCGAGGTCCTCGGGCTCATCAACGTGCAGTACGCCGTGAAGGCCAACCAGGTCTTCGTCATCGAGGCCAACCCACGCGCCAGCCGCACGGTGCCGTTCGTCGCCAAGGCCACCGGCGTTCCCTTGGTTAAGGTGGCCGCTCGCGTCATGGTGGGCGCAACGCTCGAGGAGCTTCGCAAGGAGGGTCTCCTGTGCGCCCCGTCGCCGGGTGGCTACGTCGCCATCAAGGAGGCCGTGCTGCCGTTCAGTCGCTTCCCGGATGCGGACTCGGTGCTCGGCCCGGAGATGCGCAGCACTGGTGAGGTGATGGGCATCGACACGACGTTCGGCCTGGCCTTCGCCAAGAGCCAGCTCGCCGCCGGGGAGGGCCTCCCCGACTCGGGCTGCGTGTTCATGTCGCTGGCCGACCGTGACAAGGCGGTCGGGATCGAGGCCGCCCGCAGGTTCGTGGCCGGCGGCTTCACCATCGCGGCCACCGCGGGCACTGCCGATGCCCTTGACGGGGCCGGGATCCCCGTGACCACGCGGGTCGCCAAGGTGGGGGAGGCCGGGGGCACCGACGCCGTGGAGCTCATCTCCTCCGACCGGGTGCAGCTGGTGGTGAACAGCCCGCGCGGGCGCGGAGCCCGAGCGGACGGAGCCCACATTCGGGCCGCCGCCGCGGTGCAGGGGATTCCGTGCCTCACCACCGCGGCGGCGGGGCTGGCGGCCGCCAGCGGAATCCTCGATCGGGCGGCCCACGAGATGACCGTGCGCACGCTGCAGGAGTTCCACCAGGGGATCGACCACGACCGACCGTCGTTGCCACTCGACGGATGATCAGTGAGGTGCTCGTGACGCTCGGCCCATCGCACCAGTGCCGCGTCGCGCGTGACATCGTGGACCTCGCTCACCGAAGGGAGACCTCCTCATGACACTCAGTACTGAAGCCCCGCCCGAGGTCCGCGCCAAGCTGGCTCTCGTACTCGACGTGGACGACTCGGTGGCGGCCCTGCGGCTGGCCCGCGAGCTCCAGCCCTGGTTCGGAATCGCCAAGGTTGGCCTCGAGCTCTACAGCGCCTCGGGTCCCGACGTCGTCGGAGCGCTCACCGAGCTCGGCTACGAGGTGTTCTGCGATCTGAAGTTCCACGACATCCCCACCACGGTCGGAAAGGCGGCCCGCGTCGTGGGCTCGTTGGGCGCCACCTACCTGAACTTCCACGCGCAGGGCGGCACGGCGATGCTGCGGGCCGGGGTGGACGGCTTCCTGTCCGGGGCGGCCGACGCGGGTCTCGACACCCCCATCGCCTTGGCGGTCACCGTGCTCACCAGCGACGGCGACGCGCCCGCTCACATCCTCCCCAAGCGGGTGCAGGCGGCGCTGGAGGCCGGCTGTGGGGGCATCGTGTGCGCCGCGTCGGATGTCGTGGAGGCGAAGCAGTACGGCCCGCGACTGCTCGCAATCGTGCCCGGCATCCGTCCGTCGGGCAGCCCTCGGCACGACCAGGCCCGCGCCGCCACCCCCGAGGAGGCCATCGCGGCCGGCGCCGACGTGCTCGTCATCGGACGAGCGGTCACCCATGCCGCTGATCCGGCCGCGGCCGCCGCCGCCATCGCCGCATCCATCGTCTGAGCCACCGCACTAGGGTCCCGAACCATGCCGCAGCCTCCTGTCCTTACCGCTGAGCAGCGCACCCAAGCCCTCGCCAAGGCAGCCGAAGCCCGACGCGCTCGAGCCGAGCTGAAGGAGAAGCTCAAGATGGGGTCGCTGACCCTCGCCGAGCTCCTCGAACGGTCCGGTGACGATCTCCACATCGACAAGATGAAGGTGCTTGCGGTCATCGAGTCCCTCCCCGGCGTGGGCAAGGTGAAGGCGCGCCGCACGATGGAGGAGATCGGCATCTCCGACACGCGTCGCGTGAAGGGCCTCGGCCAGCAGCAGCGCAAGGCGCTCCTCGAAGCCTTCAACTGACCCGCACCCGCTTGTGCTGATCACGATCTCGGGGCTTCCCGGCTCCGGTACCACCACGGCCTCGCGCCTCGTGTCCGACGCGCTCCATCTGGAGCGCGTGCCGGGCGGCGAGGTCTTCCGCCAGATGGCCGCAGAGGCCGAGATGTCCCTCGCCACCTTCGGCGTCCACGCCCAGGATCATCCCGAGATCGATCGCGAGCTCGACCATCGGCTGGTGGCGCGGGCCCGCGTCGGTGGCTGTGTCATCGAGTCGCGCCTGGCGGGCTGGCTGGCCCACCGGGCCGGGCTGCCCTCGGTGCGCGTATGGGTGCAGTGCGACGATGCCGAGCGAGCGCGGCGCGTGGCCTCGCGAGACGGCACGTCGGCGGAGCAGGCCCTGGCCGACAATGCCGAACGGGCGTCGGTGGAGCACCTTCGCTACCAGACCCTCTATGGGATCGATCTGTCGGATCAGTCGGTCTACGACCTCGTGCTCGATTCCACCACCGACGCGCCCGAGGTGCTGGCGGGCGGGATCGTCGCTCGAGCCCGAGCGACGTTCCCCTAGCCCGGCCTGGGGATGGCGGCCCGGAACGGCTGCGCTGGTACCATCCTCTCTCCCCCCTCAGCCAACGAAGAGGACCTGCCATGGCGTCACGCCACGACACGATGATGAACCCGCCCATCGAAGGCCTCCTCGAGCGAGCCGGCTCCAAGTTCACCCTGGTCACGCTGGGCGCCAAGCGGGCCCGGCAGATCAACTCGTACTACAACCAGCTCTCCGAGGGCCTCGGCGCCGTGGTGCCTCCGCAGGTCACCTCGTCGGCCCGCAAGCCTCTGTCGATCGCCTTCGAGGAGATCGACGCCGACAAGATCCTCGGCGTGTGGCCCGAGCCTGAGGAAGAGATCGACCCCGACGCCGATCTCGAGGGCACCGAGTCGGCCGAGTAGGCCACTCCCACCACGCATCATGCTCGAGGGCAAGCGCATCGTCCTCGGCGTCTCCGGGGGAATCGCCGCCTACAAGGCGGTGGAGGTCTGTCGCCGCCTGGTAGACGCCGGCGCCCACGTGATCCCCGTGCTCACCGAGGGCGCTCTCCACTTCATCGGCCGCACCACCTTCGATGCGCTGGGCTCCGAGCGAGCCTGGATCTCGTTGTGGGAGGAGCGGCATCCGATCCCGCACACGCACCTCGGCCAGACGGCCGATCTCGTGCTCGTCGCCCCCGCCACGGCGCGGATTCTCGGGCTCTACGCCGGGGGCATCAGCGAGGACCTGCTCACCAACGTGCTGTTCGCCACACGGGCCCCGGTGCTCGTGTGCCCGGCCATGCACACAGAGATGTGGGAGCACCCGGCCGTGCAGGACAACCTGCACCTCCTTCGCTCCCGCGGAGTCCACGTGGTGGAGCCTGAGAACGGTCGCCTCGCCGGTGGCGATGTCGGCGCGGGCCGGTTGGCCGACCCGACCGGGATCGTCGCTGCGGTCGACCAGCTCCTCACGTCCGAGGAGCATCACGACCTCACCGGGCTGCGCATCGTCGTCAGTGCGGGCGGCACCCGGGAGCCGATCGATCCGGTGCGCTTCATCGGGAACCGCTCGTCCGGCAAGCAGGGCTACGCGGTAGCCGAAGAGGCCGCCGCTCGGGGTGCCAAGGTCACCCTTGTCACCACGGTGTCGGCCCCGGCGTCTGCGGGCATCGACATCGTCCGTGTCGACACCGCCGCAGAGATGGAGCAGGCCGTTCGCAGTCGCGCCGAGACCGCGGATGTGGTCGTCATGGCGGCGGCCGTGGCCGACTTCCGTCCCACGATCGCCGCGGCCACCAAGATCAAGAAGGCGAGTGGCGTGCCCGACATCACCCTCGAGCCGACCACCGACATCCTCGCCGCCCTCGGGGCGAACCGCCGGCCCGGCCAGACGATCGTCGGCTTCGCGGCGGAGACCAGCGACCTGCGCGCCAATGCCGCCGACAAGCTCACCCGGAAGGGGATCGACCTCATCGTGGCCAACGATGTATCGGCTCCCGGCGTGGGGTTCGAGCACGACACGAACGCGGTGGTGATCCTGGGGGCCGATGGTTCGGCCCAGGAGATCCCCCTCGCCGACAAGCGGGCCATCGCCCGTTCCATCCTCGACGCCGTATCGACAACAAGGAGCAAGCCGTGACCCGCCAGTGGACGTTCACCTCGGAGTCTGTGACCGAGGGACACCCGGACAAGATGGCCGACCAGATCTCCGACTCGATCCTCGACGCCATCCTGGCGGAGGACCCGATGGCCCGAGTGGCCTGCGAGACGATGGTCACCACCGGCCTGGCGATCGTGGCGGGTGAGATCACCACCACCGCCTATGTGGAGATTCCGCAGATCGTGCGCAACACGATCAAGAGCATCGGCTACGACCGAGAGTCCGTCGGCTACGACGGGAACACCTGCGGCGTGATCACCTCGATCGATCCGCAGTCGCCCGACATCGCTCAAGGCGTGGACACCGCTCTCGAGACCCGCTCCGGCGTGTCGGGGGAGGACATCCTCAACAGCCAAGGTGCCGGCGACCAGGGGATGATGTTCGGGTATGCGGTCAATGAGACCGACGACCTCATGCCGCTGCCGATCTGGCTGGCCCACCGCCTGGCCGAGCGTCTGGCCGACGTGCGGAAGTCCGGCGTGCTGCCGTACTTGCGCCCCGACGGCAAGACCCAGGTGACCGTGGACTACGAGGGCAACACGCCCAAGAAGCTCACCACCGTCCTCATCTCCACCCAGCACCAGCCCGGCATCGATGCCGAGACGCTGATCAAGCCCGATCTCATCGAGCACGTGATCACACCGCTGCTGCCCACCAACATCGACACGTCCGACTTCCGGGTGCTCGTAAACCCCACCGGCAACTTCGAGCTGGGTGGTCCCTACGCCGACTGCGGCCTCACGGGTCGCAAGATCATCGTCGACACCTACGGTGGCGCGGCCCGTCACGGTGGCGGGGCCTTCTCGGGCAAGGACCCGTCCAAGGTGGACCGTTCCGCGGCCTACGCCGCCCGATGGGTGGCCAAGAACGTCGTGGCCGCCGGTGCCGCCGATCGTTGCGAGGTGCAGGTGGCCTACGCCATCGGCGTCGCCCAGCCGGTGTCGATCCTCGTGGAGACCTTTGGCACCGAGAAGGTGGAGGAGGCCAAGATCAGCCAGGCCGTGCGCGACGTGTTCGACCTGCGCCCCGCCGCCATCATCCGTGATCTCGACCTGCGCCGGCCGATCTACCAGAAGACGGCGGCCTACGGGCACTTCGGTCGCAACGACAAGGACCTCACCTGGGAGCACACCACCCGGGTCGACGACCTGAAGTCCGCTCTCGGGCTCTAGTGGCACCGCTCGTCGTTCGCGTCCTCCCCGACGTGCCGGCGATCGACAAGACCTTCGACTACCTGGTCCCGGACGCCGTCCGGGACCAGGTGCGCGTCGGCGACGTGGTGCGCATCGAGCTACACGGCCGCCGGGTGGGTGGGTGGATCGTGGAGGTGGACGCCGAGCCGCCCGAGGGGGTGGCGCTGCGGCCCCTCGCCAAGCGCAGCGGCCGAGGCCCCACGCCCGACCTGATCGAGCTGGCCGAGTGGGCGGCGTGGCGCTGGGCGGGCCGACCGGCGTCGTTCCTAAAGACGGCCAGTCCCGAGCGGGTCGTGGCGGGGCTCCCCGTCGCGCCTCCATCCGCACGCCCGAAGCCGAGCCACGACCTGCTGGCGCGCGCGGTCGCGGGGCAACGCTCGGTGCTGCGTCTGCCGCCGGCCACGAACCTGGTGCACGTCGCGTTGGCGGCCGCCTCCAGGGGGAACGCCCTCGTGCTCTGTCCGACCGCCGCCATGGTGCAACGGGTGGCGGCTGGGCTCCGCCGAGCCGGTGTGGCGGTGGCCGTGCCCCCGCGCGACTGGGCGGTCGGTGCGGCGGGCGCCACCGTCGTCGGCACTCGGGCGGCGGCGTGGGCGCCAGTGGCCGACCTCGCCATCGTGGTGGTGCTCGACGAGCACGACGAAGCCCACCAGCAGGAGCAGGCGCCCACCTGGCATGCCCGCGACGTCGCCATCGAACGGGCGGCCCGGGCGGGCGTGCCGTGCGTGCTCACCAGCCCGTGCCCCACGCTCGAAGCCTTGGCGTGGGGCACGCTGCTCCCGGCGGATCGGCGGCGGGAACGGGCGGGCTGGCCCCCCGTCGAGGTGGTGGATCGGCGCGACGAGGATCCCCGGACGGCCGGGCTCTACTCCGATGCCCTCGTGCGCCTGCTCCGCTCCGATCAGCGGGTGCTGTGCGTGCTGAACCGCACCGGCCGGGCGCGCCTGCTGGCCTGCACGGCTTGCGGCGAGCTGGCCCGCTGCGACGCCTGCGCGGCCGCCGTCGAGCAGCCAGACGATGAGCTTCGCTGCCGCCGCTGCGGCACCACGCGGCCGCCGGTGTGCCAGTCATGCGGTGCCGGTCGCTTCAAGAACGCCCGCGTCGGCGTGGCTCGGGTGCGCGAGGAGCTCGAGGCCTTGGTGGGGGAGCCGGTCACCGAGATGACGGCCAAGACCGAAGCGGGCGCTTCGGCCACGCGGGTGGTGGTCGGCACCGAAGCCGTGCTCCAGCGCATCGATCAGGCCGACGCCGTCGCCTTCCTCGACCTCGACCAAGAGCTGCTGGCGCCCCGCTATCGGGCGAGCGAGCAGGCCCTCGGCCTCCTGGCCCGGGCCGCTCGTGTGGTGGCGGCATCGGGGCCGACTGGTGATCGAGCGGCGGGGCGCCTGCTGCTGCAGACCCGCAGCCCCGACCACGAGGTCGTGCACGCGGCGGTGCGGGCCGATGTCAGCGGCGTGAGCGAGGCCGAGCGCGCTCGCCGCGAGCTGCTCCGCTTCCCCCCGTTCAGCGCCATGGCCGAGCTCTCCGGCGCCGCCGCCCCGATCTATGTCGAGGCCCTCGGCCACCCCGACGGCGTCCAGATCGTGGAGAGCACCGAGGGACGCTGGCTCGTGCGAGCCCCCGATCACACCACCCTCAGCAACGCCCTCGCCAGCGCCCGCCGTCCCCCCGGCCGCCTCCGCATCGAGGTAGACCCGCTCCGCGTGTAGTGGCCATCAGCGGCCGGGGGCGGGTTGCCAGAGCTCGAAGCGGTTGCCTTCCGGGTCCGTGGCCCAGGCGAAGCGGCCGTAGTCGTCTTCGTCGATCTCCGGGGCGACGTGCATGCCGTCGTTCCGGAGGCGCTGGAGGGCGGCGTCGAGGTCGTCGACGCGGTAGTTGATCATGTAGGTGGGATAGCTCGGGCCGAAGTAGGCGGTCTCGCGATCGAAGGCCGCCCACACGGTGGGGCCGAGCTGGGCGGTGGCGGCATCAGTGACCGGGAGTCCCAGCACCGTGCGGTACCAGTTGGCGAGCCGCTCACGGTCCTTGGCCCGGAAGAACACGCCACCGATGCCGGTGATGTGTCCTGGTTGCTGCTCTCCGTCGCCGGCCACAGGGCCAGCCTGGCACGCCGTCAGTAGGTGGTGGGTGACCACGGCGCCGTAGGCGTGGCGAGCAGCGAGCTGAGCCGGCTGACGCCCCCGGGCGATTCCTCGTCGATCCACCCGGCTTCGTGCAGCCGGCCCACCGCAGCGCCGCCGAGGTGGGCGGCGCCGAGGGCGCCGATGGGGAGACGCACGTCGGCGGTGTCCGTGGTCAGGACCGCCTGGCTCCCGTCGGGGCCGAGCTCGAAGCGCCAGCGCCCGGTGGCGAAACCCAGGTCGTCGACCACCTCAACCACGGCTTGGCGAGCGTCGACCGTGCGGTAGGCGGCAAAGGTGGCCGGAAGGTCCAGGATCCGTGACCAGATGCAGTCGAACCGATCGGATGACGCAGCGGCCCGACCGTCGGTGAGGAAGAAGGGGAGGGGGTCGTCGACGCCGCGCCCTTCGGCCACCACGGTGGCGATCCAGTCGGTCTCGCAGAGGTGGCGCCACAGCTCCCGCTCGGCCTCGGGGGTGGCCCCCACGAGGAGCCTGACCTCGGTGGTGCCCCGCGGACGGTTGCCCGGCCACGCCTCGCCGACCTTGTAGGCCACCGCGCCGAGCACGGTGCCAGTGTCGTCTCGCCAGACCGCCCCCCGGAGGAAGCCGACCGACTCCGTCGAACCGGGGCGTGGCCGAGTGCCGGCCAAGACGTCCCACACCACCGACTTGCGGGTGACGGCACCGGGCGTGCGGGCCCACTGCAGGTCGTGCACGGCCTCGAGGTGGGGACGGAGCTCGGCCGGTGTCATCAGCTCGATGGAACCGGTCGCTGGGGTGAGGAACTCGGCGGTGAGCGCGTCGATGCGCCAAGTGCAGGCCTCTACCGACGGGCCGTATCCGTAGCGGCCGTAGATGGGCCACTCCGCCGACACGAGCGTGGCGACGGGGCAACCCTCGGCAACGATGGCGGCGAGCTGGGCTTCCATCATCTGTCGGAGGTAGCCGCGCCGACGATGGGTGGACGCCACCGCCACGGCGCTGACCAGCCCGGCCGGGAGCGACCCGCCGGGGACCGAGAGCTGGCTGTGGAACCAGCGCACCACCCCACCGAGGACACCGTTGTCGTCGAAGGCGCCGTGGGTGCGCTCGGGTTCGAACTCGGCACCCCACAGGTCCTGCACCTCGTCGCGGGAGTCCGTCAGCATGGCGCGGCCGACGAGGCGAACGCCGATCGGAACCTCCTCGGGCGTGAGGGTGCGCACGGTGGGTTCAACCATGCGCGCACCGTAGGGGACCGACTGAGCCGGGCCGAAGGAGATTCAGCGTGCCCACACTCGCCGTCGCACCTCGTAGCACGCGATGGATGCCGCGGTCGCCACGTTCAGGGAGCCCACCTTGCCCAGCAGGGGGAGGAAGGCGACCGCGTCTGCGGTGGCGAGGACGGTGGGGGTGCACCCCCGGTCCTCGTGCCCCACGAGCAGGCAGGTGGCCTCGGTGAGGCTCACCTCGTGGAGCGGGATGGCGTCGTCGGCCAGCTCCACGGCCACCACCTGGTAGCCGACGGCGCGCGCCGCGGTGATGGCGGTCACGCCATCGTGGACCCGGTGGAAGGTGAGGTAGCGCTGGGTGCCGAGAGCGGTCTTGCCGACCTTGGTGTCCTCCGGGTCGGGTGTGCGGCCGCTCAGCCACACGTCGTCCACGCGCAGCGCGGCCGCGGTGCGGATGATGGCACCGACGTTGAACGGTCCCTGCACGTCGTCGAGCACCAGGGCCAGGCGGCCTTCGGTGCGTCGCCGCCAGTCGCGGTGGAGGCGCTTCATGCCGGTGCCGTCGAGCTGCTTCACGGCCGGGTGACCTGGAGCAGGCGATAGCCGGTGCGCGAGCCGAGCCGCTCGGCGCCGAAGCCCTCGGTCTCGAGCCACCGCTGGAGCGAGTCGGCGCCGAGGTGCTTCTGGACGACGATGACCGCCATGCCGGTGGGGGTGAGGCGGGCCAGCCAGGTCTGGAGGAGCAGGTGCAGGGCCGGCTTGCCGATCCGGATCGGCGGGTTCGACCACAACAGGTCGACGGTGAGGTCGCCGGGAACCTCAGCCCCGAGGGCGACCCGCACGTTGGTCGTCCCGAGGGCCGTGGCGTTGGTCCGGCACAGGTCGAGGGCGCGTTGGTTCACGTCTACGGCCCACACGGTGGCGCTCGGCGCTCGCAGCGCCATGGTGCAGGCGATCGGGCCGTACCCGCAGCCGAGGTCGACGAAGGTCCCCGTGGATGGAGGAGCAGGGGCCTCCAGGAGGAGGTACTTCGTGCCGGGGTCCACCCCGCCGGCGGAGAACACGCCGCGGTCGGTGGCCAAGCTGAGCGAGCGGTCGGGGAGGTCGAGCCGCACGGTGGCCGGGCGAGACGGCACGCTCGGGTCCGCCTCGAAGTAGTGCCCGACCGGTTCTGGCATGGGCCGAACCTACCGGTAGCCTTGGGCCCGTGAGCGCGCCCTACGAGATCCGCCTGATCGGCGATCCCGTCCTTCGTCAGCGGGCGGGGGAGATCACCGATGTCGATGGTCGGCTCGCGCGCCTGGCCGCCGACATGCTCACCACCATGTACGACGCGCCGGGGCTCGGGTTGGCGGCGCCGCAGGTGGGGGTGCAGAAGCGCCTCTTCGTGTACGACGTGGGTGAGGGGCCTCTGGTGGTCGTGAACCCGGAGATCCGGGAGTCACGCGGTGAGTGGGCGTACGACGAAGGCTGCTTGTCGATCCCCGCCCTCACCTTCGAGCTGATCCGGCCGAAGGAGGTCCACCTCGTCGGGTACGACCTGGACGGCAACGAGATCTCCATCGAGGCCGACGAGCTCACCGCCCGCTGCTTCCAGCACGAGATGGACCACCTGGATGGCGTGCTGTTCATCGAGCGCCTCGAACCCGACGACCGCAAGGCCGCGATGAAGATCATCCGTGAGGAGAAGCTCAGCGCCCAGGACCTCCTGGACGCAGAGATCGGCGCCCCCGCCGCCCCGCGCCGCGGCTTCAGCCTCCGCTGACCGCTCTGCGATGACGATCGCGCTCGCCCCGTCGGGCCCCGTGACGCGGGTCGCCTACCTCGGCACACCCGAGCTGGCCGTGCCGCCGCTCCGAGCGCTGGTGGCCGCGGGCATCGAGGTGGCACTCGTCGTGTCCCAGCCGGATCGCCGCCGGGGCCGGGGGAGTGCGCTGACGCCCTCGCCGGTGAAGCAGGCGGCGCTGGATCTCGGTCTGCCCGTCACGGACGTGGTGGCCGATGTCGTGGACGCGGCCGTGCCCCTCGGTGTGGTGGTGGCCTTCGGCCGGCTGATCCGCCTGCCCGTCTTGGAGGCGGTGCCCATGGTCAACCTCCACTTCTCTCTCCTGCCGCGGTGGCGAGGCGCCGCTCCGGTGGAACGCGCGATCCTCGCTGGCGACGAGCGCACCGGCGTCGATCTCATGGTGGTGGAGGAGGGACTCGACACGGGCGGCGTGTACCGGCGCGTCGAGATACCGATCGCGGCGGACGTCACCCTCGAGGAGCTGCGTGGCCGCCTGGTCGAGGAGGGCACGACGCTCCTCGTGGCGGAGCTCCAACGGGGCCTCGGCGAGCCCGCACCGCAGGTCGGCGAGGCCACCTACGCGGCCAAGCTGGCTCCCGAGGAGCTCCATCTGCGGTGGACCGAACCGGCCGAGACCCTGCATCGGGTGGTCCGTCTCGGCGGCGCGTGGACCACTCACGAAGGCAGGCGCCTCAAGGTCTGGCGCACCCACGTTCCGCCGATCGGTGGCGGCCCGCTCGTGGCGGCCGGGGATGGGCCGGTGGAGCTCGTGGAGGTGCAGCCCGAGGGCAAGGGCCGGATGACGGCCAGCGCCTGGGCCAACGGAGCCCGCTGGCAGCCGGCCGACGGGCTCGGCACGTGAGCATCACCGCTCGTGCGCTGGCCCTCGACGCCCTCGATCGCATCGAACGCGATGGCGCCTACGCCAACCTGCTGCTGCCAGAGCTGCTCAGCCGCACGGGCATGGCGCCGCGAGACCGCAACTTCGCCACCGAGCTCGTCTACGGCACCACCCGGATGCGCCGGGCCTGCGACTTCCTCGTGGACCGCTTCCTGACGCGCGAGCTCGACCCTCGGGTGCGCAACGCGTTGCGGCTCGGGGCCTACCAGCTGCACTTCCTGGCCATGAAGCCCCACGCGGCGGTGGGCGAGACCGTGGAGGTGGCGCCCAAGGCGGCCCGGGGCCTCGTGAACGCCGTGTTGAGGCGAGTCTCCGATCATCCGGTCATCTG
>Ga0105049_10008618_pt1 | contig 11817 bp, 10 predicted proteins | sample MAT06_FD_78087 | JGI IMG/M metagenome (GOLD analysis project Ga0105049, IMG submission 78087) | Freshwater microbial communities from Lake Fryxell liftoff mats and glacier meltwater in Antarctica - MAT-06 | ecosystem: Environmental > Aquatic > Freshwater > Ice > Liftoff microbial mat | place...
AATAAAATAAAAAGCAGAATAAAAAAGAAAATGAACAATGCACTACTGATATTGAAAATATTTTGACGTTGAATCTGGGCATTTTCAAATATTAATTTTTGATTTTGAAGTTCTTTTTCTTGAGTTTTAAATTTTACTTCAAGTGCAAGGAATTGGGCAGTTTGGTTAGTATTTAAAAATGAACTGTTGGCCGCAATCATCTTTTTGGAGTATAAAAATGCTTGTTTAAAATCTCCTTTTCGTTCGTTTAAATCAGCTAAAGATTCGTAGGCCATAATGGTAATTTCAATTGCTTTTATTTCAAGAGAAATTTTAAGCGCCTCATTGCAATATTTTTCTGCCATCAAAAATTCATTTATTTCAGAATAGGCATTTCCGATATTATTTGAAATTGCAGCAGACATCCAAAGATCATTTCCTTTTTTTGCAAAATCGAGTGCCTTAGAATTGTATTCGATGGACTTTTTATAATTCTTAAGTAATTTGTAAACAATAGCTAAGTTGCTGTAAACCATAGCTACATCTAGGTCTAAATTTTTATTTTTGTAAAAATCTAGTGCTTTCAAGTAAGCTTCAGAAGCTTTATTAAGCTCATTTGTTTGCTCATAAACGGTTCCTAAATTATTGTAACAGTCAGCTATTAATTTCGAATCGTTGGTTTTTTGGCCAATTTCAAGGGCTTGATTGTAATAATTAACTGCTTCTTTAAACTTTTTCCAGCTTACATAAACGGCACCAATGTTTTTTAAAACTTTCCCTTCTTCAGATAGGAATGAGTTGGTTCTGCTGTATTTTAAAGCAATTAAATAATATGATAAAGAGGAAGTGTTTTTACCTTCATCTGCATAAATATTTCCTAAATTATTATAGACTTGAATTTTCTCTTTTGCTGGTAGTGGTTGTTCATTTTTTAATAATTTATTGGATAATTCAATGGATTTTTCGAAATTCCCGGTTTGATATAATTCAATGGCTTTTTGTATTTCTGGATTGCTGTATTCCTGCCCTAAGAGCGAAATATTCCACAAAATAATAAAGATTAAGAATATAAATCTCATAGTGAAAAGTGATGAAAATTTAAATAGTTAGAACTACGTTTTTTCAAGGAAACTAATTCGTTTACCTCCCCTCCTGCTCTAGCGGTGTTTTTCAATTTATTTATAGATTTCTTGATTATCATTGCTGCGAAAATACAATGCTTTTTTTAATTATTGGGGCGGTTTTTCTCGCTTTCGGCTGTAGCTGCTTCTTTCATACGCAGGCTACTTGCCTCAATCAAGACCGCGGGCATTAAGTTACTTACACAAAATTCTTGGTCAAAACTGAGATGCCCGCACTATCAGTTAAGGCAAATAATACCAATTGCATTTATTATTTAGTCCAATTTTTTATAGTATTATGCCAATGCAAAGGCTGTTTAGGCCAAATGAAATTGGAGGAATACAGACATGCTATCGATATAGTTTGCTAACGTAGGAAGAAACTGTAGCCGAAGACGCGCCCTTACTAATTCAAATTGTTTAGCATTCATTAGCTTAGTCAAAAGTTACAGCACAAGTGTTTGGCTCAAATATAAAAATAAAATAAATTTAACAACTAAAATAAATAACCATGAAAAAACATTTATTATTTACTGCATTAGTTTTAATTAACTTAATTGCAATGGGTCAAACTAAAAACAATAAATATAATATTACAATTGGTGGAGCAATTCAACATTATAATGGAAATTTAGGTAATAGTTTTTTTTAAATTTAATACCACTTGTTTTGCTGGATTAACTACAAATTTTGGAGTCTATTTAAATAAATCATTTGATTTTAATGTTGGTGGTTACGTTGGACAATTCGGTTATTGTCAAACAGAATCAGATCAGACAAGAGTTGTTTCTACTTCGCAAAGATGCTCTGGTTGCAAAGATTTAACAGGAATGGGTGAACTAAGATCTCTAATGGTTTCGGGAAATGTTGCAATTAAATATAAGTTCGCGAACGGAAACATACTCAAAGAAAACTCAAAATTTGCACCTTATATATATGTTGGTTTGGGAGTAAATTATTTATCTGATAATATGAAAAGACAATGCGTTAATGTTGGTACTCATATAACTATAAATAGTGGTGTTGGCATAGTATATAATATAAATGAAAGATTAAATATAGGATACAATTTAGGTGTTGGAAGTTTTATTTCTAAAAAAGTATATAACACTAACGGCATTGCTGAAGAAGCGAATGACATGGACGCTGACGATTTAAACATGGAAAAAAGAAAAGACCTATATATGCAGAATGCATTGACAATAGGAATAAATTTTTAATTTTAAGTTCAAGGTAAATGATTAATGAAATGCTATGAAGAGACATTTAAAAAAGAGCAACCACAAAATAAAATAAACAATAATGTAATTGATTAAGTGCGAAAAAATGCTCTTATTTCTTCTGAAAAGCATAACAATATGGTGTACAGCAAAAGAACGATGCGAGAATTTTGTTTAAAATACCTACAAATTATTAAAAGAGTACTGCAATATGCTTTACTGTGTTCCTTGAGAAGGACCACAGAATTTTATTGTAGTAGGTGATAAAATAGTTAGTAATTACTTTCACTAATTAACAGAATTTAAAATTATTCATAAAAATAGCGAAAGGATAACCTAAAATCATTGCCTGACTTTAAAAAAGAAAACCATTAATTTTACCGAGGTTTGTAAAATGAAAAAAGGATTGAAGATTTTAGGAATACTACTTTTAATAATAATAACAGTAATTATCGGTTTTTACTATTTTGCGCAATACAAGGTAAATAATGTAAAGGATAATAAAAATCTAGAGAAATCAATTGATAAACAAGTAACTAAATATGTATCTGAAAATAATTCTTACGGACTTGTAATTGGTGTATTTAAGAACGGCAAAACCTTAATTAAGGGCTATGGTACAACTCAGAACGGAAAAAACATTCTACCAGACAGTACAACAGTTTTTGAATTAGCATCAACAAGTAAACTTTTTACAACGTCTACTTTACAGTTACTAATAGATAATAAAGAACTTACCGTTGACACTAAAATACAGAACCTATTAGGCAACAAATTAGAATTACCGCAATCTGCTCAGAACACCACGGTGCAGCACTTGGCAACTCATCTTTCAGGATTTCCCTCTCTACCAAATTCATTTATTGCTAAAATGAAAGATGAATCAAATCCTTACAAAGATTTAGTTACGCAAGACATTTATGATTATTTAAAAACTTGTGAAGGAAAACAACCTGATGGAACTTTTGAGTACAGTAATTTTGGAATGGGTTTATTGGGACATTTATTAGAATTAAAAACAGGAATTAAATACGAAATATTGGTAAAAGAAAGACTGCTTCAGGCGCTAGCAATGAACAATACTTTTATAACGATAGACAGTATAAACAAGAAAAATATAGTTCAAGGCTATGATGAAAATGGAAATCCTTCACCTATTTGGGAAGATAATGTTTTGACTGGGGCAGGTTCTTTTTTATCGAATGGTGTGGATATGATTAAATTCATAAAAGCGAATTTAAATGTGAATGAAACGCCGATTTCAAAATCATTGATAACGACACATGAGCAACAACTAAATGGAGAAACAGGATTAGGTTGGATGCTTCCAGATAAGTATATTAGATTTGCTGGAAATGAGAATATAGTTTGGCATAACGGAATGGCGGGCGGTTACTCTAGCTTTTTAGCAATTGATAAAGTAAACAATTACGGAATTATAATTTTATCTAATAAAGCTGTAGATGTAACTTCGCTTGGAATGAAATTAACGCTTTCCTTAAGAACACAATCTTGGAAAGAATAAAAAAGGAAATATCTCCTTATATTTGAATGTCCAAGATTTATTTTATTGCTAGTTTAGGTTTTAATAGAGTCTTTCTCTGAAGTCACCTGATGTCGTTGCTTTGGTTTGAAAAAAGGCTCATTTACAAAAGCAAACTTCGTTTTTTCAACCGTCTTGCGCCTAATCAGAAGCCTTTATAGTTCTGACTTCTGACTATATGGACAGACTCTAAATAGGTAAAGATGTTTTGCACCTAAAATAATTCTTCCGAAAGTATTTGAAAAATTCTAGTCATTTTGTTTAGGGATGTTCAATTTTTTTTAAGATTGATTGTTTTAAACTTAATTATACTGAATAACAAACATTTATAAAATAAATGGCAGAAATTGTTATCTATTTTCTCATTTTATAATACCCTTTTCAATTATTTAAATAATTTAGCCTCAAAACCAATAAGGATAAACAAGCATTCAATGAATATTTTAGACATAGGGCATAAACAGATTAGGAGTTTTTCAATTCCAAAAGTAAAAGCAAATTTAAAGAAATGGCATCTCAAAGTGGATTCAAACCCACAGAAATTGACTATTAAAAATTCCTAAATAATTTTTAAATAAGTATCAACTAAATGGAGACTTGCGACCATTTCAAAAAACAGGGCGGATGCGAAAAGCCAAATGAGTAGGAAAATTTAATCAAAAACAAAAAAGTATGGAAGCGCAAAAAGTAGACATGTTCATTATGACAAACGCAAAATTTTTCGAGAGTCACCAAATTAATGTAATCAGAGATAGACTGCTATCTATTGATGATTCTAAATGGGCAATGATTTCTACAGTTCAATTGAAAGATCCTACAACAAGTTTAATTATTTCAATTATAGCTGGGCAATTTGGTATTGACCGTTTTATAATTGGTGATACTGGTCTTGGAGTTGGTAAACTGTTAACTTGCGGCGGTTTAGGGATTTGGGCAATCGTTGATTGGTTTTTGATTCAGGGTGCTACAAGAGAAAAGAACATGCAAAACCTACAACAATTTTTATATTAATGAATCTTAATAGGAATAAGTTATATTCAATAATTCTTATAGCTTGTTTTGCAGGGTATATTTGGCTTTGCTTTGGATTAATAACTATTGATACAAAGTACAACTCAATTGAAGTTTGTTTAATTAAGCATACTACAGGTATACCCTGTCCTTCTTGCGGATCAAGTCGTTCAGTTATTAGTTTAACTAAAGGAAATTTTAAGGAAGCATTAATGATTAATCCAATAGGATATGTTGTTGCATTTATCATGGTCCTATCTCCACTTTGGATTACCTTTGATATTGCCACAAAAAAGAAAACACTATTTGAACTTTACAAAAAAATAGAATTTAATCTTAAGAAACCTCGGTATGCATTACCATTTATTTTGCTTGTGATTTTTAATTGGATTTGGAATATTACAAAAGGGTTATGATAACGACAGCAAAATTCAGCTATGAGCCAAGTGAGCATGAGGCAGAAAAAGCATCAAATAGCTATTTAATGTCACTAATTGCTATTATTGCGGGATTACCTTTACCAATTATTAATCTTATTTCAACTTTTATTTTTTATTTGGGAAACAGAAAAGGAACATACTTTGTTCGTTGGCATTGCACACAGGCACTATTATCTCAGTTATCAATGCTTTTCATCAATAGCTATGGATTTTGGTGGACAGTTTCAATAATATTTACAGAAGAAACAATAACAAGTAAATATATTGCTTACGTAATTACCGCTTTTGTGTTTAATTTAACTGAATTCATTGCAACTATTTATACAGCAATTAAGACAAGGAAAGGAATCCATGTGGAATGGTGGTTTTATGGAAGTTTGACAAATTTAATTTGTAAATCAAAGTAATGAAAAAAACTATAATTCAAGGGTTGATTACGCTAATACTGTTCTTTTCTGCATGGTTTGCTTTGACTCGAATTGATTGGATAACTGTTTTTAAAGTTAAAAAAGTAACCGACAAAACAGAAGAAAAATTAGGTGAGCTTTTTTTGGCAATTTTTCAAAAAAATGAAGTTGAAGTTAAGAATCCACTTATAATTAACTCTATTGATAGTATTGTATCCAAAATATGCACCGCCAATAAATTGGATAGGGAATTTATAAAAGTGCACCTACTTAACAAGGACGAAATCAATGCTTTTGCATTACCAAATGGACATTTAATGATCTACAGCGGCTTGATATTAAATTCGGATAATCAAGAAGAATTAAGCGGAGTTATTTGTCATGAAATTGCTCATATTGAGCTTAACCATGTAATGAAAAAACTTGTAAAAGAAATTGGACTATCAGCATTAATCTCAATGACAGCTGGTAATGGTGGTACGGAAATCATAAAAGAGACTGCAAAAATGCTTTCCTCATCTGCTTTTGATAGGAATTTGGAACAAACGGCTGACATTAAAGCTGTTGATTATCTTATAAAATCAAAAATAAATCCAGAGCCATTTGCAAATTTTCTTTTCAAACTTTCTAGCAAGGAGAATGAAGTAACAAAGTACATGACATGGATTAATACACATCCAGATTCAAAAGAAAGGGCAGAATATATTATTGAATACAGCAAAGATAAGAAGGCAAATTTTGAAGCCGTTTTAACAAATGATACTTGGTTTAAAATGAATGAAGAACTAAGAGTATTAAAATAATATTTAGGGTCAAACGCTTAGGCTAAAAAGGTGAAGTTTAGTTTCTTCCGAGGTAATTAATATTGTCGGAGTGAAATTGAATTTTGCAGTGAAACTTAGAACCGTCGAAGTTTAGAAACTTAAACTTAAGGTGCATAAATAGTGTCTGTCCATGAATAAGTAGCGTAAACCATAGAGACTTCTGTTTCCGCGCAAGGCGGCTGAAGAAGTACTATTTACTTTTGAAAAATGAGCAATTTCAAGAATAGTGCAAACATACGAGCATACTTTGTAGGCAGATTCTAATAGACTTGAAACGCAACTTAAGAAATTGAACTAGGCATTTCAAATTAATGAAAAATTAAGTATCATTGCCGAATCTAAAACGAAACAGTAAAATGTTGTTTTACCAACATTATAATTTAAATTAGTGGAGGAGCAGCATTAAATGGAACGAAATGTTGAACTTAAAAGTTAAATAAAGAAAAACAAAAAATGAAAAAATCAATTTTAATAATTACACTGCTAATTTTAATATGTAAAGTTAATAATGCGCAAGATATAAAGAGAATTGTTGTAGCCGCTTACCCAGCATATATAAGAAATTCGCAAGATATAAAGAGAATTGTTGTAGCCGCTTACCCAGCATATATAAGACTTTTTGATGACAAAAAGATAAGTAGTTTTGGAGGTGGGGCGAGGCTTAGTTACAACATGCGCAACAATAAAACTTTCTTTAGTGTGGGTTTTAATTATTACGCTCCAAAGAGTTTCAATTCACAGTTTACTGCTAATGAATTAATTACAGGTGCTCCTCAAATTGTGGATACCGATAATAAAGCCAACTTGATTCAGTATTCGTTAGGAATACAAAGGTATTTTATAGGTGAGTATCAATATGATTTTTCAGTTTATGGTTCCTTAGAAATTAATACATTAATGGGATCTTATACTTATAATTTAAAATCACCAGAAGACAACCTTGATTATGGAAGTTTTAAGGACGGTGCTAAGGAAAGAGTTTTTGGAAGAGGAGTAAGTGCTGGTTTGGGTTGTGAAAAGAAAATCGGTTTTGCTTATCTTTTCGGAGAGGCAAATTATAACTACACCCTTACAACTGAAACATCAAGATATACACAGGAAAAATTAATACCTTCTTACATCAATGTTATGGCTGGAATTAGAATACCTATTTTTTAAATTATAAAAACAGAAGATAGTTCGCTTTATGAAAAAGATAATTCTTTTATCCTTGCTTATAATTGTCGTTAGCATCGTATCGGGGCAATCTTTACTAAAAGGTAAGGGGTTTGAAAGTAAAAGTTCGGAAAACTATTATCTTTTGAAAACGAATGATGAAATATATTATTTAAATAAACCAATTGCAAGCTTAGGCAAATCAGATTGTGAGATTTTAAAATATAAGTATAATGAAAATGGTATCAGTAAAGAAAATGAGGCAATACTAAATATTAAAAATAAAAAATTTACATATTTGTCAGGTGGTAACGGAGTTTTATTCGGAAACAGTGAAACGAAGTGTTTTTATTTAGGATTTTCACAAGAATTTGTTGACAACAGTTTTACATTGAGAAAAGGAATAAGAGGCAGACTAGTTATCGAAAAATATGATTTAAAAGGAAATCTTCTAAAATCCTTGGGAGTTGATAAAAAAGTAGAGGAGAATAATGATTATTTTTTCAGTGTTGAAGCTTCCAAGAATGGCAAATATATTGGCTTCATAAATAACAAAGAATATTCGTTATATAATTCTGATAACTTTGATCTTGAAAAAACATTCAAACTAAAATTCTTACCAGAAAAAGATAAAGCAAAATTCTACGTATTGTCTGATGGGAGTTTAATATTTATCACCTTAACAAACCCATTAATAGTAACTAAATGCGATATAAATACTGGAGAGGTTAAAACTTTACAGGTTTCATTTGACCGTGATAATAACTTTGGTGCAAAATTTAATTTGTCAGAAGATGAAATGTTTTTGACGATTGGATGTAATTACAACGACCAAAAAAATAAAGATAAAAATACTATAATAACTAATGGAATTCAGATTCTAGGAATAGATTTAACTGAACTAGAATTACAAGACAAACTAAATTTCACGTTTAGTGATGTTTTACTAGAAAAGATGGAAGAAAAAGAATCAATAAGTTATTTACGTATTGATGATATTTACAAACTTGGAAACGATTACTATCTAATAACTGATAAAAATTATACCGACATTGGAAAGTACAGTGTAAGAAATTACAATCGGAATATTTTATTAATTAAAATCAGTAAAGAGGATAGTAAATTTGACATTATAAAAAGAGATGATTTAAATGCAGAAATGTACACTTCATTAATAAACGGTAGGCCTTGCATATTATACACAACAAAAACGGAAGTTAAATTATCAATTGTATATCAAAATAAATTTTTGTGTCTGGAAATAGATGAAAACTTGAAGAGTAAAACTTTAATAGAAGAAGATTTCAGTACAAATGAAGTTAAAGTATGTAACCTTAGCTTAAATAAAATTGATGAAAACAATTATTTTATTTTAGTTAAAGAAAAAGATAGGTATATGCCAATTTTATTAACTTTTTAATTCTATAAATTTTAATATAGATTCAAAAATTAATTAACTATTTAAAATTTAAGTGATTTCCAGAACAATTAGAATCGTTTTAGAAAGCAATATTTAGTATCTGTTATGATAATATAAAATGGATAATTTAATTTGATTGCTATTTGAAGTAATTTTCCATAGAAGTAGAGCAATCTTTAATTGACTTGTATGGAATTAAAATATCAAAATGCCCGCACTAGCGGTTGAGGCAAATAGCTTGCTGACGTAGGAAGCAACTATAGCCGAAGACGCGCCCGAGTGCCCCCATAACATTCCTGATTAAGATTTAAAATAGTTACCTCAGCTTTTGAAGTTGAACTATTCTTGAATGTAAAAATTCCAGTTGTAGGATTGGGAAAAACTACAAAACGAGCTGCTTCCGCCAAGTTTGCAATATAGTGCTTCCATCTAGTTTATAAATACCCGAATTAACAAGAATTGTGGAGCTTGATTGTTAAGAATCACAAATACCTCATTGAGAGAATTTACAAATAAACTTTTTTAAATATACTTAATACCTATGTTCTCCTCCAAGTTTCCAATTATGTCCGTAAATGTTACTCCACCGTCGGTACTTACTACTATTCTGCCATAACCAATAATTCCGTTAATATGTCCGAGTGAGTTTCTGAAAAGATTGTTACTGTGCGTAAAGCCAAATTCATTGGATAATGTCGACCAATTTAATCCATTATCGTTTTGTGGCATGGCGAAGGTGGCAATTTTTAACACAAGTGTTGATGCGGAGAGCCAACTCACCAGAGCTAGATAGTTTTTTTGTAGCGTACACTAATTCTTCTATGGAAATAGTAAAAAGATACTGGGCCGAAATTACACTAAAAGATACCAATAGCGTTTTAAGTGCAAGCAGAATTTTAGCTTTGCAAGACCTAGAAAATCAACTCAATAATACGGGACCCGTTTACAATTTGCATGAAGAAAATCTTAGAACGCTATCCTCTATTTATAGAGAAACTTTTACAGAAGGCATAGATACGTTAACACCTAACCAATTGGTGCAAATTGAAAATATTGCCCAACAATGCGCCATGACAGGAGGCCCAAGTGTATACATTGCCCGCAGTTTACGTTGGGTTGCAAATGGCACCATAGATTATGACTACGACGATGTATGTGTTGCACAAACGGGTTCTAACAAAATGGCACAAACAAATCAAAACTTAAGTACTAAAACAAACTGCCCTTATACCATACAAAAACAACTGGGTGCTGTGGTTATAACAACAGATAAATTGCTTACTGTACAAGTTGTAAATACATTAGGACAAATCGAAGAAAATTTTACCTTTACAGGTGTTAAAGAACTAGCAAACAATACCAACAAATTAATCGTTTTACGTATTACAGATAGTTCTACAAAAACAAATTGCTATGAAAAGGTGGTCTATTAGACTTATACTACTTATGATTTCGAATGTTTGGGTAGCTTCTGCCCAAACATTCGAAATTCCTATTAAAAACCCCTCCTTTGAGCAACCTGGTAATGAGTTTCGTCTTGAATGGAACCGATATATTTTTAATCAACTAAACCCCGAATCTCCTATTGACCCCAATTTTGCGAGTAATCCTGAAAATTGGTTGGGCTTTGCCACACATTGGGAAATTTGCGGTTATAATGATGCTCTTTATCGCGGATCTGGTAGTCCTGATATATTAAAAGGGCCTTATTTGCAACCACAATACATTTTAGATTTTTTTGACTCCGTAAGAATCTCACATGGCCTCCCCGTTCAACCGTTTAATAATTTAATCTTGTTAGATGTTAATGACTCTAACATAAAAGCAAGCTATGGAAATTATTTTTTACTAATTGGTACTAGGGATTTCGTAATAGAAGAATTTATTGATTCGGTGCAAAGGGCTGTTTATTCTGAAAATGTTATTCAACAATTTCCTTGTGGTTTTAAGAAAGATGCTATTTACACGCTTAAGGCATTTTGCCGCTCTGGCAGATCTTTAGATGCAGACCAAATCATAAATAATCCTAGAAAACTTAAAGTTATTCTTACTAATGATATTTGCGGGGACAAAGTAGAGGGGGCTTATGGTCCCGATGCTTTTGTAAGTGAGGCCATAAGCCAAGACGAGTGGGTAGAAACAAGCATCAGCTTTATTCCTACGCAAGATTATGCCTATTTTGTATTATGGGCCGACTCTGTTCAGTATCCTATAAAAAATGGTTGGTCAGAATTTGTAGGGTCTCTTTTTATTGACTCTATTGCGCCTATTTCTTACACCTACCCGCATGTGGTTAAAGGCAAACAGCCTGCAACAGAGCTGCAAAAAGGAGATTGCTATACCTTGGAAGTAGAAATAAATAGCTTGTATGCCACTAATTTTGAGTGGTATACTTTAAATGGCGATACCTTAGGACAGTTTCCAATAATTTGCCCCGATAGTACTACAACTTATGTAGTAAAAGCTTATAACCAGTGCGGTTTTAAGGGTTACGACACAGTAACTGTTAAAATTTACAACCCAATAGAAAAGATTTTTAACAATTTATATCCAAATCCTATTCAAAACGGAACAACAATAACCTTAGAAAGTGCAGAGGAGCAGCAGTTTAATTTATATGATACCGCAGGAAGAATAATACAGCAATATACCATTGGTAAAGGAATTCAGCAATTGCCAATCTCTATTGCTGCTGGC
>Ga0105049_10008623_pt1 | contig 11810 bp, 7 predicted proteins | sample MAT06_FD_78087 | JGI IMG/M metagenome (GOLD analysis project Ga0105049, IMG submission 78087) | Freshwater microbial communities from Lake Fryxell liftoff mats and glacier meltwater in Antarctica - MAT-06 | ecosystem: Environmental > Aquatic > Freshwater > Ice > Liftoff microbial mat | place...
AGTGGAAACTGAGGATACGAATCGATGAGCGTCTTGAACGCAGTGACTGCAAAATCCAATTGTTCCGATGAACTGTAGGCGAGTCCCAATTCATATAATGCCTTCGGCTTCTGATCGGCAGGAAGACTCGTGCTCATCAATTTGTTCAAGACTTGGACCGCATCATTCGGTTTACCGAGCTGGCGAAGGCAAATTGCCTTGGCTACTCTCGCTTCGTAACCCACGCTATCGTTGCGAGTGTCGAGCGCGATGGGTTCGAGCAGTTTCAGTGCGGGGGCAAACTGCTCGCGCTGAATCAGGACAAACGCTTTTCCGTAGGCGGCATACTCCAATAACGGTTTGTCTTTGGAGGTTGCGAGTACCGAATCGTAAGCTACCAGCGCACGATCGAAATCGTTCATGCTGGCTGCAAGCTGACCTAAACGAAATTCAACTTGTGGCTTGAATCTCGAGCTAGGAAATTCCTTAAGGATTTTTTGAAGTGTGTTTTTTGCTTCTTCCTTCATGCCATTGGCGTTCTGCGCTTCGGCCAAAATGACTAACACTTCGTCGGCTTGTCCCCATTTTGCGCTAGCGTGGTTTGACTTTTGAAGCGAGTCGATCGCTTGAGGGAGTTTCTCCAGTTTCATCAGGCATGCGCCTTGCAGAAAAAGTGATTCAGCTCGAGAAGCTGGTTCTTGCTTTTCCTTGAGAGCCTTTCCGGTCAGCGATAGAGCCTTTTCGTATTGCCCGCTCAGATAGTGAGCGGCTGCCAGTCGCGTCTCCCACGAGGATCGCATCGGGTTGGTAGGTTCGGCAGTGAGCAGTTGCTCAAAAGCGGTCGCTGCCGATTCGTGTTGCCCCAGTTGCAGCGTCGACTCTGCACGAATGTAGGCTACATCGGAAGCAAGTGGATCGTTGGGGAAGCGTTTTGCGAAGGCTTCGCTCCATCGCTGGGCGTCTGCTTGTGCACCCATTTGGAGTGCCGCAAACGCCGCGTTGTAGGTTGCGCGCGGTGCGATCGCTTCGTCTGAGTTCTCGACGGCGATTTGTTCGTACAACTTTCTTGCTTCTGCTTTTCCATCTGAACTAGCAGACAGTCCATCTGCTAAGTCCATGGTCAAGAGAATTGCAGAAGGCGACTTGCTGCCCCATTCAAGTGCTTTGCGAGCGATGGGAATCGCGTCTGTCGGTTTGTTTTGAATGATAACAATCTGGCACATCCAATGAGCGGCTTCTGCGGCTCTGTCGTCTTTAGATGCGAGTATTCCTTCGAAGGCTTTTAACGCTTCATTAAACTTCTTGTCTCTCATTAACGTCTGGCCAGCGGCCAAGGACGAGTTCTGCGAGTACTGCGATTTTGGAAAAAGGGCTGATAGTTTTTGGTAAACGTCGGCGGACTCCTTGAATTTGCCAGACTTGGCCAAAGCGAATCCGTAGCGATAAAGTGCATAGTCCGCGTTCTGGCTCTTTTCGAAGTCCTTGCTTGCAACGACGTCTTTTAGTAGTTGAACTGCCTGATCCGCTTGATCGTCCTTCAGAGCAATTTCGGCAGCGCGAAGTCGTACTTCTCTAGCGAGAGGATGGCCAGCGTACTTGGCGAGAAAAGCGTCGTAGTTTTCTTTAGCGAGTTTTGGTTGCCGTTGTTCGTCAAACGTGAGTGCAAGACCAAACAGAGCGTCGGCGCGTACCGGAGACGACTCCATGGAGCGATTCTGAAGCAGTTGGCTGTACAGCGAAATCGCTTTATCTAAATTCCCGAGTCTTGATTCCGCTTCGCCTGCGTAGAACATCGCTTTGTCGGAAAAGCTGCCGTCCGGGTATTTTTCAATAAGTAATGCGAGGACTTTGGCGGATTCACCGAGAGCTTGTTTGCGTTGCGATCCATCGGCGGTCATAGCCTGTTGGTAGAGTGACCAACCTAGGTTCACTAGAGATTCTTCGCGTTGCTTTAAATTGGTGTCCTGCAGGGATAATTTGAACTGCTCGATTGCGGCTGGGAAGTCCGGTTGTTCTTGTTGTAAATAACTGACGCCTAGAAAGTGGCGAGCGCTCGAAGCCAGCGGATCGGACGGATACTCTTTAAGTAACTTGGTCCACTGTTCGATAGCGAGCGGGAAAGCTCCGTTGTTTTGGGCATTGGCGGCGTCGGCGAAAATCTCTCTCGCTTTTTCTTGCCGTTTCTCCTTGTCGGACAGCTGAGTGATTCCGGAATCCTTGGGCTTTCCGGCCGGTTGTATCGGTTTTGCAGGCGCGTTTTTGGATGGTGTCCCCCCTTGTTGCCCGATAGCAATCTGGAGCCCCAATGACGGAGTGACGAAAAGGCCTGTAGCTAGGCAAGCTGCAAATAATCGTCTGGCAGCATCTCGGTTTTTCATAATAATCCCAATGGTAACGCTAAAAAGTGCCGTATTCGATATCCAAAAGGTAACAAAGGTCCGTTTGCGGTGTTGGCCGAACCAAGTCTGTAGTTTACCGTAGTACTCTCCATTCGGAAAGTTTTACCGGAAGCGTGAATGGTTTTCGCTTGGCTAGCAACGTCTGCCAGGCAAATCTCGCCTGATCGCTACATCTTGAAACTTTGTCGTCGAAACCGCCTTTGCCGAAATATCTACCGCACTTCTCCATCTCCTTGTCACTGATTCATAAATGCAAGTTCTAGTCACTGGTGGTAACGGGTTTATCGGCTCTCATTTGACGGAAAGCCTGCTTGCTGCTGGCAACCACGTGACGATTGTCGACGACCTGAGCACAGGCCAACGCAGCAATTTGAGCAACGTAATTACCCATCCTCGTCTCAAGTTGATTCATGCCGATCTAGGGGATGCCAAACTCATTCATGAGGTTTGCCAGCAAGTCGACGTCGTGTATCACCTAGCTGCCGCCGTCGGCGTTGCTTTGATTGCAAAACACCCGATTCAGACCATTCACAGAAACATCTATCCCACACAGCTGCTGCTCGAGGAACTGCGTCGAATCCACTTGACCGGTCGGCCTGTTTCGATGTTCTTGGCCAGCACAAGTGAAGTGTACGGAAAGAACCCGAAGAGTATCTGGTGTGAAAACGATGACCTTGTTTTTGGCGCAACAACCAAACCGCGTTGGAGCTATGGTGCCAGCAAAGCGATCGACGAGTTTTTGGCCTTAGCCTGTGTGCGAGAGTGTCAGATGAGAATTGTCATAGGACGTTTCTTTAACGTAGCTGGGCCCAGGCAGTCTGGAGCCTATGGAATGGTACTGCCAAGATTTGTCGAGGCAGCCATGGCTGGCAGGCCGCTGATCGTACACGATGACGGACTGCAGGAGCGTTGCTTTGCACACGTATGCGATGTTGTCGGTGCCGTAACGAAATTGATGCAAACAGAAAGCAGCTTTGGTCGCATTTACAACATCGGTGCAGATGAACCGATTTCGATTCTAGAAATGGCGAAGCGCGTTGTCGCGATTGTTAACCCCAAAGCTACTATTCAGTTCCAGTCCTACTCGCAAGCCTACGACGAAGACTTCGAAGATATCCGTCGACGCGTACCTGATTTGACTCGCATCCGAGAAGCAATCGGATACTCACCAACATGCTTCCTCGACGAAATCATCCGAGATGTTTGGAGCGAAATGAAGGAGCAAGCTGCTGTTTAGGGCAGTCGAGCAGAAACAACTCGAATCGGAACGCCGGTCGATGGTCCAATGGTAACGTTGCGACGCTTGGGAACCACTGGTTTCGAATCGATGAGTTCGAGCTGATATCGCTTGAGGATCGTTCCCAGCACAATCGCCATTTCGTACGATGCGAATGCGGCTCCAATACATCTGCGGTGCCCACCGCCGAATGGCATGTACTCAAACGCAGAATAACTCCGCTCGATAAACCGCTCGGGGCGAAACAGCTCGGGCTCCGAATACGTTGACGCGTTATGGTGTGCTAAAACCGTCGCTGGCGCCACCGCCATGCCTGCCGGCAACATGTACTCGCCCAATTGCAAAGGCGCTTTCAATTTGCGCAACGTCTCTGTCAGGATTGGGTGGATACGCAACGTCTCTTGAACGGTCGCTTTTAGATAAGGCGCAGTCGCGAGACTCATTGGCGAATCATCGACGAGCGAGTCGAGTTCGGCCCTCAAACGCGTAAGCGATTGCGTGTTCTGGTGAAGATGATAGATGGCCCAAGTCAAGGACAAGGCTGTTGTTTCGTGACCGGCAAACAAAAAGGTCATGAGCTCGGAGTAGATGTGTTCGCGCGTAATCGATTGACCGTCTTCATACTTCGCCGCGCACAACATCGAAAGAATATCGTCATTTTGAACGTCGCTTTGCTGCCGTTTTCCAATCACTTCATCTAGCAATTGAAACAGATCTTTCTTGGCCTTGTTCCATCTGTCCCAAGGGCTGAAACCAAAGAATGGTACGTGCGTTTTACGCGAGAAAAAAAGAAGTGGAGAGCTACTGGCGACAACCCGCCGGCTTGCATCCATGAGCCGAGTAGCGAGAGCACGGTCGTTACCGCCAAAAATAGTCCGAACGATAATTTCAAGCGAAATGTCGGTCATCACATCCAATGTGACCACGTTTCCGCGTCCCCGATGCGCCTCCAATTGCTCGATCGCGCACTGTTGCATGCTGTTTCCATACGCCTTCATTCGGTCGCCATGAAACATTGGCATCACCAAGCGACGCTCCCGTCGATGCGGCTCCCCCTCCAGAATCAGCATCGAACCGTTTCCCATTAACGGTACGATCGTTGGCGTCGCAAAGGGTGCATAGATGCTGGGGTCTTGGCCATGAATCGTCCTAATGAGATCCTCACGACCGGTTACAACAACCGGACCATTGAGGGCATTCAACAAGAAGGGATCGCCATACTGCTTCGCCCAGCCCTCAAGCGCTGCTCGTGGATTGCGAATCAATTGCAAAGTGGGTCGCCAAGATCCGGGAGGTCCTGGCGGCAAATGAATTTGCACTTCTTTTGCCATCACATCTTCATCGAATAACATCGCATCGTTCTCCTGAGCAACAAAGGATCTCAGAACTATTGTTCGTCATAATTGGTCTCATTTATAACTCTTTACTCTGAGAAGCGTGGCGGTGCGACACTTTGACCGTGTCTTATTCGCTTTCGGAGCTGCTTAGCGTCGCAGACAGCGAGCCCCTGTTGGTCCGCTTTGAGATTATGATAGTCGCTGAGGTTCGTCTTACTCGCGTTCAACCAATTGATTCCAACTATGTTTTGCTTCCGACAATTCAACTACGCAGCATTTTGTGCTTGTCTCGTTTTGGGACTGTACCGTCCGCTCTTAATTGCACAGGCACCGATAACTGCACAGGCACCGACAAAATCGAGTTTCGCGGACGAACTGCCGCGCACGCCACCAATGGAACCAAACCAAGCCATGGCTGCGATCCAGGTCAAGCTGGGATACAGGCTGGAACTTGCGGCTTGCGAACCCCTCGTGCGAGACCCAGTTGCCATGTCGTTTGACGAAAACGGGCGGATGTTCGTTGTCGAAATGTGCGATTACTCCGAGCAGGACAAAGAGTTTTTGGGAAACGTACGAGTGCTCGAGGATGCAAACAACGACGGTGCGTACGAAAAGAGCACACTCTTTGCTCACCATCTCTCCTGGCCCACCGGTGTTATCTGTTACGACGGTGGAGTCTTTATCGCAGCGGCTCCAGATATTTGGTATTGCAAAGACACGGACGGCGACGGTCAAGCCGACATCCAAACGAAAGTCTTCACTGGATTCGGACGGCAAAATGTGCAAGGACTTCTGAATAGCTTTTGTTGGGGACTCGACAACCGAATCTATTGTCAAACGAGTAGCTCCGGCGCAAGGGTCTTGACGCCATCCGTACCTGAACGTGAAGCACTCGTTCTAAATGGCCGGGATTTTTCGTTCGACCCTTTAACGCTTGAACTTAGACCCGAGAGTGGCGGCGGACAGCACGGCATGTCGTTTGATGATTGGGGACGAAGGTTTGCTTGTCACAATAGCGACCATCTTCAACTCCACTTATATGCAGACCGATACAGTCAAACCAAAAACAATATGCCACTTCCACCTTCGCGCCAGAGCATTGCTGTCGACGGCCCTCAAGCGTCGGTTTATCGGATAAGTCCCGTTGAACCATGGCGAACGGTACGGACGCGATTGCGAGTAACAAACCAAGCGCCCGGTTTGATCGAAGGAGGCGGTCGTTCGTCCGGTTATTTTACCAGCGCAACGGGTATTACGATTTATCGCGGTAATGCCTTTCCGGAGATGCGCGGGTTCGCGTTTGTCGGTGATGTTGGAAGCAATATCGTCCATCGAAAAAAGCTGACTGAACAAGGAGTGTCGATGATCGGAGAGCGGATCGACAAAGAGTCCGAGTTTATCGCTTCGTCGGATATCTGGTTTCGTCCCGTACAGTTTGCAAACGCGCCCGATGGGACGTTGTACATCGCCGACCTGTATCGTGAAGTGATCGAACACCCCAAGAGCTTACCGGAAGAGATCAAACAACATCTCGACCTAACGAGTGGCCGAGATCGCGGCAGGGTGTATCGAATTGTGCCGGCTGACTTTAAGCGTCCAGCGAATCCGCAACTTGGGAAATCAACCGTACCGGAATTGATTGCGGCGCTTGAGCATCCGAACGGATGGCACCGCGATACTGCGTCTCGAATCTTATATGAACGGCTCCATGTGCACGGAAATCCGGAGTTGGTGAACCAGGCTTCCATCGAACTACTACAAGTCGTTAAGTCATCGTTGTCGCCAATGGCCAAGGTGCATGCACTCGGCGTTCTTGCCAGCATTGGGGCAGGGCGAGGCGGTGCAGGGCAGGGGGGGGCAATAGTTGCGATGGACGATCCAAACCCTCGGGTTCGCGAGTGGGCAATTCGATGGCTTGACGCATCCAATATCAGTTCAACTCAAACGACAACTCAAACGGCAACTCAAACGACCAACAAGCTGCTAGCTCTTGGAAACGATCCCGATCCCAACGTGCGGTTTCAGCTAGGTCTTTCGTTGAGTCGCTTCAAGATTTCTGAACCAGATCGTATCGCGATCGCGGTTCGACTGCTTGCTCAATCACATCAGGATAAATACCTGACGGCAGCGAGCTTGAACGCGATCGGAGGCAACGCCATGGCGGCCTTGGAACTGCTCAGAGCAGGGCAGGGGGGGGCACTTAGTACATTCGTTAGCAACCAAAACGGGGCAGGGCAGGGGGGCGAAATTCGTTCGGTTTGGCAGTCGATCGCGAAGCTCGCAGCGACTCAGGCGAAAGTCGAAGAACTGCAACGATTGGACAAGAGTATTGCAACGATGCCTGAGGATGAACAACGGCGGTCACTCTGCATCGGATTGATCAACGGTTTGCAAATCCGATTGAGCGACCCAACGTTGCGTGAGGGGCTTCTAAGTAAACTCCCAACGCTTGCTGCTGAACGTACGAAGTTGGTTCGCATTGCCAGAGCGCAGTGCCTGGATGCAGCCATTGCCGTGGAACAAAGAACGCAAGCGATTGATTTATTGCGTTGGGAGCAGTCCGATGGTGACATCTCTATGCTTGCCGGCTTGCTCGACCAACGGGTACCTCAGCCCATTCAAGAAGCTGCCGCGCGTGCATTGATGCAGTACCAAGCTTTGGAAGTTGCAAAGAGGATATTGGACGTATGGCCATCTCTGAGTCCTCGCTTGAGACTCGCCGCTTCGGATGTGATCCTTTCGAGAACAGCCTGGATCGAGGTCATGCTGGAGAGGGCAGGGCAGGGGGGCTTCGCATTGAACGATCTGGACCCGGCTCGATTGGCCACTTTGCGAAACCACAAAGATCCAAAGATCAAGCAATCGATTGCCACTCTCTTGAATTCCTCGGGCACTGGAAATCGAAAAGACATCCTGGAACGCTATCAGTCTTCCCTGAAGTTGCCTGGCGATTCATTGCGAGGCAAACAAGTCTTTGCCAAATCCTGTTCCGCTTGCCATCGCCTCGATGGTGTCGGGTACGAGCTAGCGCCCAACATTGCCGCATACAAGTTTCGAGGACCAGATGCAATTCTTCAAAATGTCATTGAGCCGAATCGCGAAGTGAATCCTCAGTACGTTAACTACACTATTTTGACGAATGACGAACGCATCGTTACGGGAATGATTTCCAATGAGTCTGAGGCGAGTGTTACATTGCTTCGAGGCGAAAACATTTCGGAGGTCGTGGCCCGAGCCGAGATCGAGGAAATGAAGTCATCGAAGCTGTCACTGATGCCAGAGGGTCTTGAAAGCCAGATTGACTTGCAAGGCATGTCGGATTTGATTGCCTATATCCTCGCGCTGCCATAATGTTTGACGTCGAATTGGTTGAACATCTTTTGATTGAGTGCGCAAAGCTAGAAGTCGACATCAGCTACTCCGCTGCACTGGTGGCGCTTGGTTCGCCTTTCACACGTCCAAAGATGCGACAGCTATGCCGGGTGTTGGGTGAAGTAGATGCAAGAGCGTCTGAGAATGGGGAACCCGAATTAGCAGTGCTGGTCGTACGAACCAGCGATCGACTCCCAGGAGACGGATGGTGGGCAAGTCGCACGAGCTATCGCGGCGAACGGACGGGTGAACAAGCAGAAAAATACGTTCGAAGACATCAGCGCAAGGCATACAAATACTGGAGAACTGTTTAGCACGAGCTGTAAAAACATCCTTCTCGATCGCCCGTCCCGAGCAGTGGCGAGCAATGCCGCCATTGTTAAACCTTTCGGATTGTACCGACTTTGCTTATAGTAGTGCTTGAATTGGCAATCCTGACCGCGGAACTGCCCGAACTCGATTCGGGTAGTTTCGTCGGTCGAATTCGAAAAATCTGTTCTCCGGCAAAAATCGGAGCAGGGCAGGGGGGCGCCAAACGTTTTTTCCTTATTTTTTCAGCACGAAATCCTCCTATGGTCAAAGTTCGAGACTTCCTCGGCCCGTATCGCTTGACTCGCATGATTCGCTTAGGGAGCACCTGCCAGGTTTGGGAGGCGATTCGTGATGATGGCGAAAAGCGTTATGCCCTCAAAGTGTTGCGCCCCGAGCAGCGAGGCAATAAAATTGAAATCGGATTCCTCAAGCACGAATACGAAATTGCCAAAACGCTCAGCCACAAGAACATCATCAAACTGGTGGAATACAGAACAGACGCCGAAACGCCGTTCATCGTTCTCGAACTCTTCAGTGAAATCAATTTGAAACAAGCGCTTCGTCGCGGCCCCGAACCGATTGCTTACAAACTGACCAGCATCATCGAACAGTCCTGCGAAGCCCTCTATTACTTTCACTCCAAAGGCTACGTCCACTGCGATATCAAGCCGGATAATTTGCTCTTAAGCCGCGACTTCGAAGTGAAGCTGATCGACTTTACCATTTCGAGAAAAATGAAAACTGGACTTTCTAAGTTGTTTGGAATGAAGAACAAAGTCGAGGGAACTCGATCCTATATGTCACCCGAGCAAATTCGCGGGCATAACATGGATGAACGAAGCGACATCTACTCGATGGGCTGCATGATTTATGAACTCCTGGTCGGCAAAGCTCCCTACACAGGGAACACCCCGAACGAGCTATTGAGCAAACACTTATCTGCATCGGTACCTTCAGCGCTCGTTGTTAACGAGAACGTAACCCCGGAGTTCAATAGCTTGATCAAAGAATTTCTCGCAAAAAGACCTGAAGATCGGCCACAAAATATGTGGGACATGTTGAAGAAAATTCGGGCCACCCCCATTTTTAAGAAACCACCGAGAATTCCAGACATCTCGATCTTCGATGACTTCCCAACAGGCGGACGAATGGAGAATCCAACCTAGACATGGACACAACAGCACCCGGCTTCGAATTCGAGCAGCCAATCTTGGACATTGAAATCCAACTGCGAACACTTGAAAAGAACGATAGCCATACCGAAGTCGAACAGGAACAGATCCGTCAGTTGCGCCGAAAATGGACGGAAACCACGCGAGGCATTTATGCCAACCTTACGCCTTGGCAAATTGTTCAGGTTGCCCGGCACAAGGACCGGCCTTATACAAAGGATTACCTGAACCTCGCGTTTGATGAGTTTATCGAATTGCATGGCGACAAGTTTTTTGGCGACGATCGGGCCATGCTGACTGGATTCGCAAAACTTGGCCGGCACAAAGTACTGGTAGTCGGTCACCAAAAGGGCCGGACTTACAAAGAGCGGGCCGCTTGTCATTTTGGTTGTGCTCATCCCGAAGGCTATCGGAAATCCATGTCCAAGATGAAGCTTGCGGAAAAGTATAGGCTGCCGATCATCTGCTTCATCGACACACCAGGCGCCTACCCAGGAATTGGTGCTGAGGAACGTGGGCAAGCGCAAGTTATCGCCGAAAGTATGTTTCTGATGAGTCAACTCAAGACCCCCATTGTTTGCGTAGTGATCGGCGAGGGCGGGTCCGGCGGTGCACTGGGGATTGGCGTTGGTAACAAGATTGCGATGCTTCAATACGCTTACTATTCGGTGATCAGTCCTGAGGGTTGCGCTGGGATTCTTTGGAAGAGTCACCAGTATGCTTCCAAGGCAGCGGACGCGTTACGGTTCACTTCATCGCACTTGGCCAAGCTGGGCGTGATCGATGACGTTATCGAAGAGCCGATGGGCGGCGCTCATCGAGATCCTAGGCAAATGGCGGCCCGACTCAAAGCGTATTTGACTAAGTCTCTGGACCAGCTCGTCAAAGTCAGCCCGGACGACCTTGCGACCAATCGCTATGACAAGTTCCGCAAAATGGGAACCTATTTGGAGCAAATGAGCGACGGCACAACCGAGGTTCGCGGTGCCATGATTTCAGGGTAACATCACTAACTAAAATCAAATGAGCGACAACCTAAATTCTGCGGAGTCCGCTAATCCTTATGCTCCGACCTCGTTGCTCAGGCCATCAGATGTCGAGGAGTCGGCAGATGTTCGCGTGTTTAATTTAGGGAAGTCCGTTTTCGTATGGACAGCAGTTTGCTCAATAAGCGCGGCCCCTAGTTTTATTCTTGGCCTTAGTTTCGCAGGCAATGGTTGGCCCTGGATGGTGCTGGGTGTTCTCATATTTATCGCAGTCTATGTTGCGGCAGATCGAACCACTTTTGATTGGTTATTTAGGCGACGGGTGGCAGTGAAGCTTTCGCTGCGCATCACTTACATCATTCGAATTGTTACCTCGATTGTTTTTCCGGTGGCTTTTGTGGTTGACATGCTTTGCGGAATGGTTTCATCGCAAATTTTTACAATCTTCGGACAAACGCCCGGCGTCCCTGGCGGCGTCTTGCACGGTCCAGTCGTCTTAATTTGGACGCTGTCCCAAGGAATAGTAATGAACGGATTGCTCAGCATTATCTGGGTCATTCTGCTGGGCATCTGCTGGTTCGTTACGAAGGAGCCTAGCAGCGCCGAGTCGCCGGATTAAATGCGGCGATTCTCATTATCGCTCGCACCGCTCGGGGCAGGGGGGGTATGAATTGACCGCCAAAAGTCCAACCGAAAACCGATTAGACGAAACCATTGGATCGAGATGAGAATCAAAGCGAGTTGAATGATCGCTTCGACTGCGTATACGTTCCATCCGACGGACGATTGCGCCAGGGCAGGGTAGGGCGTTGAGAAATCCAGGACATAGGAAGCATATCTCCGACCGTCTAACTCGAGCATCGCCCCGGAGTCCAACGCATCTGTACCCGGAAAGGATAAAGGAGCATCCCAATAAAGAGCGTTCGGAAACCACCGAAGAAACATCAAGCATGGAAACATCAGAATCAGGCCTGCAAGTCGAAACGACCGCGACTTGAGGATCAGGATTGTCGTCA
>Ga0105049_10008624_pt1 | contig 11809 bp, 12 predicted proteins | sample MAT06_FD_78087 | JGI IMG/M metagenome (GOLD analysis project Ga0105049, IMG submission 78087) | Freshwater microbial communities from Lake Fryxell liftoff mats and glacier meltwater in Antarctica - MAT-06 | ecosystem: Environmental > Aquatic > Freshwater > Ice > Liftoff microbial mat | place...
AGCAACGTGAGCCTGCTGGCCGAACGTTACGGCGCCGACAACGGCCGCGTGGCGCGCATCATCATGAGCAGCACCGTGCTGTCCTTCGTCACCTTCTCGGCGCTGGCCTGGGCCTTCGGCGTGCAGCCGGAATAGCCGCACCTCAGCTGGCCACGCGTACCCCGTGCAGCGTGGCACTGCGGCACAGCCACGCTGAGCCTACGGCGCCAACTGGGCCCGAAACCCCGTGGTTCTCGGCCGATCAGCCGCCCCGCCGCGCGCAGAGACTTCCCCCGGGCGGCACCGTGCTTATCGGCAGCGCCCCACAAGGAGTTGAGATGAAGCGCTCCCGCGCTGCTCGAGTTTTCAAACCCCGCCACGCGGTGCGCACCTTGCTGTACAGCCTGATGCTGGCCGGCGGCAGCCTCGTGCCGCCGCCGCTCCAGGCACAGACACGAGCACAGGTGCAGGCGCAGACGCAGACGCAGGCGCAGATGCAAGCGCAGATGCGAGCGCAGGCGCAGATACAAGCGCCAGCACCCACGCTCGGGCGTGGCGTGTGCATCGACGAGGACACCGTCTTCACCCCCACCGAAGCCGCCTCGGCCAGCAATGTGCCCGAGACGCCGCCGCGCGTGCAGTTGCATGGCTTGGTGGCCGAGGCGCTGGAACGTAGCCATGCCATTGGCGCGGCGCGTTTGCTGGCCGACGCCGCCAAGCTCGACGTCGAAGAGCTGGCCGCCAGCAAGGCGCTGCAGGCCACCTTGTCGGGCGGCTTCGGCCCTGGCGGGTCACGCTCTGGCGCTTTCAGCGAAACCAGCGGCGCACAGCTGCGCGCCTCCATCAACGTGAGCCAGCTCGTCTACGACGGCGGCCGCACCGACAAACTCGTCGACTGGCGCACCCAGCTGGCCGAGTCGGCCCGCCTGGGTCATCTCGACCAGCGCGAACAGTTGGCGCTGTCGGCCGTGGGGCTGGCGCTGGAACGCGGCCGCTACCGCACGCAGATCCAGGTCTACCAACAGAACGTGCGCAAGATGGCCTGCCTGGTGAAGGCGCTCGACACCGTGGTGCGCACCGACCGCGGCCGTGCCAGCGAGTTGGCGCAGGCGCAGAAGTCGCTGGAGCAGGCCGAGCTGGCGCAGTCGCAGACCGTGTCGCTGGTGCGTCAGGTCGAAATTCGCCTGCGCCGCCTTGTGGGCGACGGCCTGCCGCCGACCACCGGCCTGGCGACTGTCTTCAACAACATGCCGACACTTGAAGTGTTGGTGGCCGACGTTGACCGCGCACACGAGGTGATGGCGCTGAACGCGCAGGTCCGCGCCGCAGGCCGCTTTGCCGAGGCCGCCGCGGCCGCCGACAAGCCGCAGGTGCGTTGGGCTGTTGCCGGTACCGCGGCCAAAGCGATTGCCGGTAATACGCCGGGCAACCCGTCGGGCCTGAGCGGCAATTACTCGGTGGGTGTGATGGTGAACGTGCCTTTGTGGGCGTCCGGCGTTGCGCCCGCGCGCGATGCGGCGATGAAGCGCGCCCAGGCGGCTGAGCTGCGACGCAACGACGCGCTGGAGTCGCGCCGCTGGCGTGTGGCCGACCTGCACGAGCAGGCCGAGGCCGCGCAGGACCGGCTGCGCCGGCTGTCGGAAGTGCTGCGCAGCAGCGAGCAGGTGCGCAGCGCCACCATCCAGCAGTGGCAGCAGCTGGGGCGCCGCAGCCTGTTCGACGTGATGGGCGCCGAGGCCGAGCACTACGCGCTGCGCGTGGCTTACGTCAATGCGCTGTTTGATCTTCAGCAGCTCAATGCCAGCCTGCTGGCGCTGGGGCGCGGGGTAGGCGAGTGGCTGCGCTGACTTCTGCATCCCTACTGCACTCCCCCTGCATTCCCACTACACCGGCCTGCCGATGAACGCACCGCTGAGCACCCCCGAACTGTTTGCGCTGAAGTCGGCCGCCCGCATCGACCCGCGCGCGCACATGGCGCCCGGCCTGGCGCTGCCAGCCGACTTGGTCGTGCACCCCGGCGCCTACGTGCCGGCCAACGTGGTGCTGGCCGCGGGCTGCCAGATCGGCCCCAACGCCGCGTTTGTCGAAGGCGCGCCCATCGTGCTGAAGCCTGGCGTGGTGGTGGGTGCCAACGCCACCGTGATGCCCGGCGTGACCCTGGCCGCAAAGTGCGTGGTGCGGCCCGGCGCGGTGGTTGGCCGCTCGGTGCCGCCGGGCGCCATCGTCGAAGGCAACCCGGCGGCCATCGTCGGCTATGTCAATGCCGAGGCGGGCCCGCGCAGCACGGCGCTGCACCGGCGCGCTGCGGTGTTGCCTGGCGCCACCGAGGCGCTGTGCGTGCGCGGCGTCACTCTGCACCACTTCCCGGTCATCCCCGACCTGCGCGGCAGCCTTACTGTGGGCGAGTTCCAGCGCCAGATTCCCTTCATGCCGCTGCGCTACTTCATGGTCTTCGGCGTGCCCAGCCGCGAGGTGCGCGGCGAACACGCGCACCAGGTCTGCCACCAGTTCCTGATCTGTGTGCAGGGCGAGTGCAGCGTCGTGGCCGACGACGGCGAGCACCGCGTGGAGGTGGTGCTCGATGCCGCGCACCGCGGCCTTTACTTGCCGCCGATGACCTGGGGCATCCAGTACAAGTACTCGCCCGACGCGATGCTGATGGTGTTCGCCTCGCACCACTACGACGCCGCTGACTACATCCGCAGCTACGACGAATTTCTTGCCGAACGCGGCGCCAAGCTCGAGACAGCCACGGCTGCCGCGCTCTGACCATGGCGCAGGACATCCATCCCACCGCGCTGGTCGCGCCCGATGCGCAGTTGGGCGCACGGGTGACGATCGGGCCCTACAGCGTCGTCCACCCCGGCGTGGTGCTGGGCGAAGGCACCTTCGTGGGCGCGCATTGCGAACTCGGCCTGCCACTGGGCGGCGCACGGCCGACGGGCGCACCCGAGGGCCTGCTGATCGGCGCCGGTGCCGTCATCCGTAGCGGCAGCGCGCTCTACGACGGCAGCCGCTTCGGGCCGCGCTTCGAGTGCGGCCACAAGGTGACGATCCGCGAGCACACCGTGGCCGGCGAAAACCTGCGCGTGGGCACCCTGGGCGACATCCAGGGCGACTGCCAGTTTGGCGACTTCGTGCGCCTGCACGGCAACGTTCAGGTGGGCAAGGGCAGCCGACTGGCCAGCTTCGTGTGGATCTTTCCGTTCGTGGTGCTGACCAACGACCCGCACCCGCCTTCCAGCCACTGCCTGGGTGTGAGCATTGACACGTTTGCCGTGGTCGGTGCGCATTCGATCCTGCTGCCGGGCATCACGCTGGGCGCTGAGAGCGTGATCGCCGCCGGCTCGGTGGTAAGTAGCTGCATCGCAAGCGGGCAATTGGCGGGCGGCCGGCCGGCCAAGGTGCTGTGCCCCGCCCGCATCGTGCGCGACAAGCTCAACCCGGCGCGCAAGGCCTACCCGTGGCAGGCTGTCTTCTCGCGCGGTCTGCCCTGGGAGGGGCAGGACTACGCGGCCTGGCGCGCACGCCACCCCGACACCGGATTTCCATCGATCGGCTAGAAGACATGAACATCGAAACTCTCATCCTCGCCGAGATCCGGCGCATCGCCAAAGAGTCCGAAGTCGCGTGCCCGGCCGACCTGGGGTCGCAAACCCCCGTCTTCGAATCGGGCCTGGACTCTCTGGGCTTTGCAATCCTGGTGGCGTCGCTTGAAGACCGGCTCGGATTCGACCCCTTCGCGAGCCTGACCGAGGCTGTGTACCCGCACACCGTGGGTGAATTCATCGCCGTCTACACCGGGCACGCCGCCGCGGAATGAACCTGTCAAACCTGCTCCAGCAGCGCAGTGGCGACGCGCCGCTGTGGTTGACGCCTGCCGGCCCGCTGGCCGCGGCGCAGGCCTTGCCAGTCGCGGCTGCGCTGCGCGGCGCCTGGGCACCGGTGGCCGGCCGGCCGGTGGCCGTCTGGGCAAACGACCCGCTGCTGTTCGGCCGTGCCGTGCTGGCGCTGGACGGCTTCGCATCGCGCCTGCTGTTGCTGCCTGCGGCGCTGCCGGCGAGTGAGGTGCATGCCGCCTGCAGCAACGCGGGTGTCGAGTTCCTGGTCACCGACGTGCCGGGCACGGCCTGCGCGGCGACGCTGCGGCGCCTGCCCATCAGTCTGCCGCCCTGCGGTGGCGGTGCCCAGCCGCTGGGCGGCGACGGCGCCGTGGCCAGCGAATGGGTGCTGGCCACCTCGGGCACCACGGGCGCGCCCAAGCTGGTGAGCCACACGCTGGCCACCCTGACCGGCACGGTGCAGCGCGACGAGCGGCACGGCACGCAACTGGTCTGGGGCCTGCTCTACGATCCGGCGCGCTTTGCCGGCCTGCAGGTCTTTCTACAGGCCTTGGCGGGGGGTTCGGCGCTGTGCATGCCCGATCGCGATGAGCCCTTGCCTCTGCAAGTCACGGCGCTTGCGATCGGCGGCGTCAACGCCCTGTCGACTACCCCCACGTTGTGGCGGCGGCTGCTGATGGGCACCGCTGTCGCCGGCCTGCCGTTGGCCGTGGTGACGATGGGCGGCGAGATCGCCGACGAGCCGTTGCTGCGCAGCGTGGCGCGGACCTTCCCGGCCGCGCGCGTACGCCACATCTATGCATCTACCGAGGCGGGGGTCGGCTTCTCGGTGGCCGACGGCCACGAGGGCTTTCCGGCCGCCTGGCTGGACGCGCCGCCGGCCGGCATCGAACTGGCCATCGAGCCCGACGCGGCAGAGCCGGTCGAGGGCGAAGGCGAGTTGTTGATCCGCTCAACCCGCCTAGCTGCGCGTTACCTTGGACAGGCGCTGCCCAAGGACGACGACGGCTGGCTGCGCAGCGGCGACCGGGTGCGGCAAGAGGGCGATCGCGTGCGCTTCAGGGGCCGCATCAACGGCGCCATCAACATCGGCGGCGACAAGATACTTCCCGAGACCGTCGAGCGCGTGCTGCTGGCTTGCCCGGGCGTGGTGGCTGCCACCGTGCGTGGCCGGCGCAGTGCCTTCACGGGCGCGCTGGTCGAGGCGACCGTGGTGTTGGCGCCAGGTACCGGTGGTGGCGACGCAACCCGTGCGGCGCTGCTGGCGCATTGCCGTGCCGCGCTGCCGCGGGCCGCGGTGCCCGGCGTGCTGCGCTTCGCGACCGAGTTGGGCCTGACCGACGCCGGCAAGCAGGACAGGGCCATCACGTGAGCAACGCAGTCAAACCCGACACGCCCGCCCGCTTGGTGGTGGTGACCGGCGCCACCCGCGGCCTCGGCTTGGCGATTTGCGCCGCGCTGCTGGCCGCCGGCTTTCGTGTCGTTGGCAGCGGGCGTGCGGCGACACCGGCTGTGACCGAGCTGCAAGCCGAATCGGCCGGTCGCTTTGCCTTCGAACCCAACGACTTGGCCCACACCGAAGGCCTGCACGCCTGGACGCGCGAGATCGTGGCCCGCCACGGCGCGCCTTACGGCTTGGTCAACAACGCCGCGCTCGGTCTGGACGGCGTGCTGGCCACCATGCACGAAAGCCAGATCACCCAGATGCTGCGCGTCAACGTCGAGGCGCCGATGCTGCTGGCCAAGTACTTCTCGCGCTCGATGCTGCTGAAGCGGCAGGGGCGCATCGTCAACGTCAGCTCGATCATCGCCAGCACCGGCTTCTCGGGCCTCTCGGTCTACGCCGCCACCAAGGCGGCGCTGGTTGGCTTCAGCCGCTCGCTGGCGCGCGAGTTGGGCAAGGTTGGCGTCACCGTCAACTGCGTCGCGCCCGGCTACATGCAGACCGAGATGACCGAGGGCCTGCGAGACGACCGGCTGGAGACCATCCGCCGGCGCAGCCCGCTCGGGCGTCTGGCCACGGTGGACGAAGCCGCGGCCGCAGTCGCTTTCCTGATGTCGGATGCCGCCGCCAGCATCACCGGCACCACGTTGACGGTTGATGCCGGCAGCACGGCCTGAACTCCTAAGGCAGCCCTTCATGATCCCCTTCCTCGACCTCAAGAGCATCAACCTGGCCCACGCCGACGCGCTGCGCGCCGCTTTCGAGCGCGTGCTGCAGTCGGGTTGGTTAATCATAGGCGCCGAGCTTCAAGCCTTTGAGCGCGAATATGCTGCATGGTGCGGCGCCCGGCACGCGGTGGGCGTGGCCAACGGCCTGGATGCGATGAGTCTGGTGCTGCGCGCCTGGGGCATCGGGCCCGGCGACGAGGTGATCGTGCCTTCCAACACCTATATCGCCACCTGGCTGGCGGTTACGCATGTCGGCGCCACGCCGGTGCCTGTGGAACCCGACGAGAACACCTTCAACATCGACCCGGCACGGATCGAAGCCGTCATCACGCCGCGCACGCGCGTGCTGCTACCAGTGCACCTGTACGGCCGCCCGGCCGACATAGCGCCCATCCTGGCCATCGCGCGGCGCCACGGCCTGAAGGTGCTGGAAGACGGCGCGCAGGCACACGGCGCGGTTTACGACGGCCAGCGCCTGGGCGCGCACGGCGACGCCGTGGCCTGGAGCTTCTACCCGGGCAAGAACCTGGGCGCTTTAGGCGACGGCGGCGCCGTGACCACGAACGACCCGGCGCTGGCCGAACAGCTGCGTGTGTTGCGCAACTACGGCAGCCGGGTGAAGTACCACAACGAGGTGGTGGGCTGGAACTCTCGACTGGATGAGTTGCAGGCTGCCATGCTGCGCGCCAAGCTGCCGTCGCTGGATGACGAAAACCGGCGTCGTGAAGCGGTAGCGCGGAGTTACCTGACAGGCCTGCAGGGTTTGCAGCACACGGGCCTGGTGCTGCCGCAGGAGTCTGCCGCTGATGCCAGCGCCTGGCACTTGTTCGTGGTCCGCCACCCGCAGCGCGACCGGCTTGCCGCCGAATTGGCCAAGGCCGGCATCGGCACCGTCATCCACTACCCGGTGCCACCGCACCTGCAGCCGGCCTATGCCGGCCTGGGTCTTGGCGCCGGCAGCCTGCCGATCAGCGAGCGCCTGCACGCCGAGGTGTTGAGCCTGCCGATCGGCCCGACTCAGACCGCGGCGCAGACCGACGTAGTCATGTGCGTGCTGCGCGCGGCCGTGCTGGCACTCAGCCCGCGCGAAACAGCTACCGCCTAAGGACGGCCGCCGCATGGACATCATCGCCCTCGTGCCCGCCTTTAAACCGCAGTATCTGCCCGCGTTGCTGAACAGCTTTCGGCTGCAGACGCGCCCGGCCAAGAAGATCATCTTCAGCGACGACAGCCCCGACGGCGGCTACCGCGCGGTGCTGATGTCGGACACGCTGGCACCGCTGCGCCAGGGGCTGGACATCGAGTGCGTTGAGGGCCCTCGGCGCGGTGGCTACCCCAACGTACTGCACCTGCTCGACATCTGGGCTGGCCGCTCGCCGCTGGTGCACGTGATGCTGGATGACGACGGCCTCTACCCCGAGTTCTACGAGCGCCACTTGGCGGCGCACCAGGCGGCCAAGTTCAGTTGCACGATCAGCCGCCGCTGGTCTGCCAGCGACGATGGACAGCCCATCTCTGGCCAACCGGTGCCGGCAGCGCTGGTCAACCACGCCCACCGTCTCGTCAGCCTGGATGCCGACGTGGTGTTCATGAGCACCGCTGCGGACTGCAAGAATTGGTTCGGCGAGTTCAGCAACGCCATTTTTCGTGCCGAGACCACCGAAGTGCTGCGCCGCCCCATGTTCGAGGGCGTCAGCTACTGCGGCTTGTGGGATCTGGGTGCCTTCATGGCCGCCAGCCTGACGGCGCCGATCGGCCACATCCAGGATCACCTGGGCTTTTTCCGCACCGGCGGCGCGGGCAACTCGGCCAAGTTCTTCGGCCCCTACATGAAGGCCGCGCACCTAGGCTACGTAGCGCTGTGCCTGGGCGGGCGGCGACTGGGCCGTTACAGCGACGAGCGTGCACGAGCGGCCTTCGGTCAATTGACGCTGGCCATGGCCCAGCGCTACGGCAGCCAGGATGACATGCGCTCCTTTACGGCCCTCATCGCTCGCCTGGCACAGGGTGATGCTGCGGCAGAGACCGAATTCGTCGAGCAATGGCACGCCTACCTGCGCAGCTACGACTTCTACACATGAAGCTGCGCCTGGCCCGCTACACCACCCTGCTGCAGCACACGCCGCCGCTGGAGGCCGAGGCGCTGGTGCGCGGGCTGCTGGTGCAGTACTTCTTTCATGTCTCCAACAAGCAGATGATCGAGGTCACGGGTGTCGAGCCCGGCCAGGCGCCGCGGCTCAACCTGCGGGCGCCCACTGTCTTCAAGGGCCGCGGGCGGGTGCGCGTGGCGGCGACCACGCTACTGGGCTGGGCCAACTCGCCCTTCAGCTACCGCTGCAGCTACATCGAGGCGCGCAACCCGCAGGCGGTGATCGAGATCGGCGACCGCACCACGATCAACAACGCCGCGGTGCTGATCGCCGAAGGTGCGGGCATCAAGATAGGCGCGCGCTGCCGCATCGGCACCGAGTGGCAGGTGATGGACACCAACGCGCACGAGCTGGAACTGGGCCGCCGCGCCGAGGCCGACAGCCAGACGCGGCAGGTAGTGGTGGGCGACGACGTGTTCATCGGTTCGCGCGTCACCCTGCTTAACTAAGCCGGCGCGCTGCCGCTCTGGTGGTTGAAGACCTCCTCGCACTCCGGCGGTGGCGCCTTCTCGCGCGGCGCTGACAGCGCAGCGCCAAGTGCCGTTGAGGGCAGCGCCTGCTGCAAGGCGCTGCCGGCCCGCAGCTGAGGGTAGAAGGCGTCCAGGAAGCACGACATCACGTGGCCGACGCCGCGGTCGGTCACTTCGCGCAGGTCGGATGCCAGGTACTGCCCGAAGCTACCGGGCTGGCTAATGATCTCGAACGAAGGAAAGTACTGCACGAAGTCGTGCCTGGCGGCGAGCTCACCCACAGCAGCGCGCAACACGGCCTTCGAATGGGCCGACGCCACGAGGACGTTGTCTTCGCTCTTCGTCGCCACCAGCGGCACTGGCGAAACGGTGAAGATCAGCTTCAGCGCAGGGTTCAGCACGCGCGACTCTGCCACCAGTGCTTCCAGATCAGTCGCCACTTCGGCAAAGCTGAAGTTTTGGAAGCGGTGCTGCGCAGGGTCGTGGTGGCCGCGCACAGTGCCGGGGCAGACCGGATAGGTGTGGCCGCCTTGCAGGTTCTGCCAGGCTTCGGTCAGGCCCAGCGTGAAGACAAAGACGTCGACGGTCTCGAACAAGCGACGTACGCAGCTCAGGTGCCAGGCACGGTCGCCGCGCGCTTCTGACAGGCTGGCGAAACCGTTCTTCGGCACGCTTGGCCGCAGCAGGTCATAACAGCGGCCTTCGTGCTCGGCATAGTCTTCCACCACGGGCATGGTGCCAGCGGCCTGTCGCAGCAGTTCCAGGCACTGGCGTGCGGTGTAGACGTTGCCGTAACGCGCAGAGAAGACGCCGTAGCTGTCGGCCAGATCAGGTTGCGTCGTCTGCACGAAGGGGTGGGCTGCTTCGGCAATATAGGGTTGCAGTCCGACCTTCTTCATGTAGCGCGTGATGTGCTGCGCGAAGCAGCTCCCGGCTGTGGCCATCCGGTCTTCTGTGCGCAGCGTGAACTTGGGCAAATCCATGAAGGGCAGTTCGCGCCAGGTGCTGTCGCTGACGAAGCGGCGCCAGAAGTGGCGGTCGGGCAGGTGGCTGTAGGGATGCATCAGCCGGTGGCCTCCTGCAGGTGTGCCAGCGTACCCGCCAGGGCTTGCGCCATCTGCGCGATGACCAGGGCGCCGTAGCGCGCGTTGCCGTGGATGGGGTCTTCCATGTACTCGCGGCGCAGCTGGCCGTCGGCGTGCAGCGCTGCCGCCGGGACGGGCAGGGTTTCGATGCCCAGGCCGGCGCTGCCCTCGGCCAGCATGCGTCTGTAGAGCAGCCAGGTCTTGAGACGAACTGAACTCGGCAGACGCTCCGTCGGGTGCTCGGGCCGGACTTGCTCGGCGCGCCACAGCGCGACGTCCGCGCTCGAAGTGGGCGGCGGCGCAGGAACGAGGACCACGCGCAGTTGCGGGCACAAGCGGCGAATCGCCGTCAGCGTCAGCAGCGTGGTCGCCAGTTGGTGCCCCAGCTGTGCCTGCACCACCGCCAGCGGCAGCGGTGCGCAGTCCGGCATCAAGGGCAGATCGGGACGATCGGGCAACACGAAGTCATAGGGGTCGTCGATGCCGGCCAGCGTGAGGTGAAAGTACTCCTCTCCACGCGGTGCGATGAAGAGCGCCTGGGCTGCCTCGTCCTTGCTGGCGACGGCCAGCAGCCGCTGGAACCCCTGGGCGATACCCAGTTGGCGTGGCGGCAGCAGTTCCACCAGCGTCGGGCCCCAGAAGGGCGCTGTATGGCTCAGGTGGATGCTGGCCACCTTCAGGCGATCGGGCAGCAAGCCGGGCCGCAGCGGCCAGTCGCGGAAGGCAGGCGCGCGGCCATGGCCGAAGCCGTGTTCAGTGGCGCTAGGCTCGTCCGCGCCGCAGGCATCCAGCAGCGCCATCAAGTGGCTTGCGCCCAGCAGGTAGATCATCGGCTTCGCACCCTGTTCATCTGGTGGGTCAGTTGGGTCAGTTGGGTCAGTTGGGTCAGGGGGGCAGGTCAGGTTGAGTATGGGTTGGTCCCCAGGGTGGCGAAACACCAAACAAAGCCCTGTCCATTGGCCATTTCCGGCCCGAAGGCAGGCCTGACGAAGCGGGGAGAAGTCCCTGTTTGCGCGCGCTGTTCCGGCCGCTGTCTGGCGATGACCTGTCATGCAATAAGGTGTGCGCACGTCCTCAACAGCAGCCCTCGCACACGCCGCCCCATATCACCGAGATCGTCCACATGACCACTCCGCAACCCACTGCCTTCGTGATGGTGTCGACGCACCACGGCCCGCTGCTCGTCAACCGCCATGACTATGTGCTGACGGCTTCGGGCGGCGGCGGGGTGGGCTATGAGCTGTTCAACATGTCGCAGTTCGAGATGGACGAGACCGCGTTCATGAAGCGCCTGCTCGACCTGCGTCGGCAGCACCGGGGCGACGGCGTGGTGGCGCTGGATGTTGGCGCCAACATCGGCATCCACACGGTGGAGATGGCGCGCCACATGCACGGCTGGGGCAGCGTTGTCGCCATTGAAGCCTAGGAGCGGATTTTCTATGCGCTGGCCGGCAACATCACTATGAACAACGCTTTCAATGCCCGGGCAATCTGGGCTGCGGTGGACACGGTCGAGGGCAGCATCGACATTCCCAGCCTGGACTACTTCAAGCCCTCCAGCTTTGGCTCTTTCGAGCTCAAGCCCGCGCTGCGCCACCAGCACATCGGCCAGGACGTGGATTACGTCGGCGGGACGAAGGTTCGCACCCGCGCCATCACGCTGGACAGCCTGGCGCTTCCCCGCCTGGACTTCATCAAGATGGACATCGAAGGCATGGAGATGGCGGCGCTGGAGGGGGCACTGGCCACCATCCGTGCGCACCGCCCCACCATCTTCGTTGAGTACGTCAAATCCAATATCGAGCAGCTCACGGGCTGGTTGCTCGCCCAGGACTACCTGCTGGGCCGCATGGCAGGCAACTTCGTGGCCATCCATGCCGAGCAGCCCGAGGCCGTACTGCTGCGCGACAAGGCAGTTGCGCCGTCCTAACCCGAATGGCACTTACTTTGGCCTCTCGCCATCGCGAACGCGCGTAAGCCCTTGATGGCAAAGGGCGGGGTGGCTGGCCCTGGATCGATAGGATGGTTGGTTACGAAGCATCCAAACCATCTTTCCGAAGGCCAGCCAGCATGGATCGTAGAGCGCGAAACGATTTGGATCAACGCCGCAG
>Ga0105049_10008628_pt1 | contig 11807 bp, 3 predicted proteins | sample MAT06_FD_78087 | JGI IMG/M metagenome (GOLD analysis project Ga0105049, IMG submission 78087) | Freshwater microbial communities from Lake Fryxell liftoff mats and glacier meltwater in Antarctica - MAT-06 | ecosystem: Environmental > Aquatic > Freshwater > Ice > Liftoff microbial mat | place...
GCCAAGGCAGCCGAAGGCGATACTGAGGCCCTGGCCAAGGCAGCCGAAGGCGATACTGAGGCCCCGGCCAAGGCAGCCGAAGGCGATACTGAGGCCCTGGCCAAGGCAGCCGAAGGCGATACTGAGGCCCTGGCCAAGGCAGCCGAAGGCGATACTGAGGCCTGCGTGGGGCGGCACGGCCGCGCCCGGAGCGGCCCCTGGTCGGTTCTCCTGCCACACTGGAAAATTGGACGCAACGTGATATCGGTGCCGGTCTACCTGTGAGAGGCCCCTGGCCGGGTTGGCGGTGAGATGAACGAGCACGATGTGGTTGGCGGCGACGGAAGGCCCGCGGTTGGCGGCGACGGAAGGCCCGCGGTTGGCGGCGACGGAAGGCCCGCGGTTGGCGGCGACGGAAGGACCGCGGTTGGCGGCGACGGACGGACCGCGGTTGGCGGCGACGGACGGACCGCGGTTGGCGGCGACGGACGGACCGCGGTTGGCGGCGACGGACGGACCGCGGTTGGCGGCGACGAGCGGCCCGAGGCGAGCAACGACGTCGTCCGGGTCGGGGTCGCTGGCGTGCGGGGCTACAAGGGCTTCGAGACGGTGCGGCTCGTGGCACGCCATCCGAAGTTCCGGGTCGTGATGATCTCTTCGGATGCCATGGCGGGCCATCGCCTGAAGGATCTCGATCGCGACCTCACGCGCGATGGCATGGCGCAGGCGGTTGGCTACAACGACACCATCTCGGCTTCGAAGGACTACGGCGTCGAGCTGATGTTCCTCGCGACCGAGCCCGAGGTCTGTAGCGAACTCGGCGGACATCTCCTGAAGGCGGGGATCCGGGTGATGGATCTGTCGGGCGCGCACGCGCTACGCGACGCCGAATCGCATGCCCAGACCTATGGCTTCCCCTACCCCGCGGCGGCACCACAGGCGGTCTTCGGCCTGACCGAGCATCTGGCCCCGGGCGCCCTCACCGGGCAACGCCTGGTCGCCAATCCGGGCGCCTACGCAACGACGGTGCTGCTGGCGCTCTTGCCGCTTGCCAAGGCAGGCCTCGTCGAGCCGGGCAGCGTGGTCGTCGACGCCAAGGCAGGATCGTCGACCGCGGGCCGCAAGGCGCGGATCTCGCTCCTGTTCTCCGAGCTCGACGGCAACTGCTACGCCAACCGCATCGACCGGCATCAGTACACGACCGAGATCCTGCAAGAACTCGAGGCCGCCTCGGGCGCTGACTTCAAACTGACGCTCGCGACCCACCTCATGCCGATAGCGCGTGGCGTGATCGCGACCTGCTACTTGCGGGTACGCGGCGAGCCGGACGCCACCCGGGCCGCCGAGAAGGTCCGTCATGCATTGGGCACATCGTACGCGAAGTCGCCGTTCGTGCAGGTACTCGACCGCGCAGAGGACGTGCAGCTGCGTAGCGTGGTCGGCACGAATCGCTGCCTCATCGGCGCGACCGCCGACACCTGGGGCGAACGTGTGGTGATCGTCAGCGCCCTCGACAACCTCGGCAAGGGCACCGCTGGTCAGGCGATCCAGAATGCGAACCTGGTCTTCGGTTTGCCGGAGACGATGGGCCTCGGCTAGCCGAGCACCCCGGCCGAGTCCACCGGTCGCGCTGGTGTCGGCGCCTCCTCCTCCCGGCAGGCACGTCGATGCCAAGAGCTTCGCTCGCAGCATCGAGCCTGCAGGTCTTCCGGAGGCATCCGACACCAGCGCTCCCTGACGTGCTGCGTCGCGACGCTTCAACGCGGCATCGTCGGAATTGCGGCGAGCCGGGACCCGCGAAGCGGTCGACGTCCGAAGGACGGCGGCGAGGCATGGTTCACCATGCCCCGGTCACGGCACTAGGACGCGCCCACGCCCGCGCCCGCGCCCCCTGCCCACCAACACGAAGGGCGCGAATCATTCGCGCCCTTCGTGTTCTCAAGGGGTCGCTATGCGACCCGCGCGGCTCAGACTCTCGACCTGCGGCGGGCCCGCCGTATCGCCTGCGGCTGCCATTGCCGGGCCATCAGCACCAGCGCCAAGAGCCCAAGACCCAGACCCGTCAGGCCGCTGCCGCTCGCGCAACCGCCACCCTCGGCGACGAAGCCGGTCGGGCGGTTGATGTCGTCGGCGCCGATGTTCGGGTCGATTTCACCCGGGTCGACATAGCCGTTGAAGTTCGGGTCCTCGAGACCATCGTCGACACCACCGTCGTCGGTGTCCTTGTCGGTCGGGTCGGTCGTGGTGCTCGGGTCGAGGTCGGGGTCGAAGATGCCGAGGTCCGTGTTCAGCCCCTCGGGCGTCGTCAAGCCGAGCTCGGTACCGTCCTGGATGCCGTCGCCGTCGGTATCGACGTTCAGCGGATCCGTCTCGCCCTCACCCGGGGTGCCCGTCACGCCGATCGTGCCGTCGTGACGCCCATTGTGGTCCTTGTCCTCGGTCCCGTCCTTGATGCCGTCGTCGTCGGTGTCGTCGTCGAGCGGGTCGGTCGTGGTCTCGGGATCCTGGTCTGGACGCCAGATGTTGATGTCGGTGCCGACATACGGAACGCCTTGTTCGCTGACGCCCGGGTCGATGGGATCCGTGACGCCGACCTCGACACCGTCGGGCAGCCCGTCGTTGTCGGTGTCGGGGTCGAGCGGATCAGTTGGCCCGATGTCCTCGAGCGGGCCACCGCCGTTCAGCTCGTCGCCATCGTTCAAGCCATCGTCGTCGGTGTCGGCGTCGAGAGGGTTGGTGTCGATGCCCGGGTTGTACTCGAACTTGTCGTCGCCACCCTTGATCTCGTCGCCGTCCTTGATGCCGTCGCCATCGGTGTCGGGGTCGTCGGGGTCGGTGCCGGTGACGTCATCTTCCTGGCCGTCGCCGATGCCATCGCCGTCGCGGTCGCCGATCACGAGCTCGACGCAGGCCGAATCGAATCCGCCATTCTGATCGCTGACCGTGTAGCAGAAGCCGTCCGGCCCGATGTAGTTGCCGTCGGGATCGATCACCAGGTTGCCGTCATCGTCGATGGTGACCACGCCGTGCGCGGGCTGCTCGACGTCGATGATGATGAGGTCATCGCCGTCCGGATCGGTGTCGTTGTCCCGGACCTTCAAGACCGTCGTGCCATCCGAGGGCACGTTGTAGAAGTCGTCCTTCGCGTCCGGCGGCTCGTTACCGCCCGGCGTCACGATGATCAGCACGTTCTGGGTGGCAATACCGCCACGGCCGTCCGTGATCGTCACCGTGAAGTCGTCATTGCCGACAAAGCCGGCGTTCGGGATGTAGGTGATGGTTCCGTCGGTGCGCTTCTGCGCCTGGCCGTTCTTCGGGATACCGATCGTCAGCACGGTGAGCGGGTCACCATCGAAGTCGTAGTCGTTCAGGCGGGTGTCGAACGTGATGGCCACGCCCTCCGGCGTCTGGAAGGTGTCGTCGACCGCGATGGGCGGGACATTCTCGCCATCGACCACCGTCACCACTACGAACGCCGTGCCGCAGGCACCGCTGTCATCGCAGGCCGTGTAGTAGAAGACGTCGTCGCCCACGAAGTCGAGGTCCGGCGTGTAGGTGATCGTGCCGTCATCTTCGATGACGGTCCTTCCGTGCGGCGGGTCTTCGACGGTGCCGACGGTGAGGTCGTCGCCATCGGGATCGGTGTCGTTGTCGATGACGTCGATGTTGACCGGCGTGCCCTCGCTCGTCGTCGAGTCGTCGTCCTGGGGCGTCGGCGTCGTGTTGCCGTCGCCTACGAACACGGTCACGACCGCGGTGTCGCAGGCGTCGAACGTATCGCAGACCTCGTACTCGAACGTGTCGGTCCCGACGAAGCCACTATCAGGCTCGTAGGTGACGGTGCCATCGGGGTTGATGAAGGCCTCGCCGTTCTCGGCCGGGACCTTGATCGCCGTGACCTCGAGCAGGTCGAGCTCCGGATCAGAGTCGTTCAAAACGACATCGATCGGTGTCGCCTCGTCGCCCGGCAGCGACTCGAAGTCGTCACCGGCGCGCGGAGCATCGTTCACCGGTGTGACCGTGACGAAGACACCGGCCGTGTCGCAGGCGTTGTTCGGGTCGCACACGCTGTAGGTGAAGGTGTCCTGACCGTTGTAGTCCGGGTCCGGCGTGTAGAGCACCGCGCCAAGGCTCAGGATGACCGTGCCGTGCCGCGGCGGCACGGTGATCGCCGTCACCGTCAGCGGGTCGCCGTCCGGATCGACGTCGTTCGACTGCACGACGATGAGCACCGCGGTGTCCTCGGGCGTGGTCGAGCTGTCGCCGATGGCGTCGGGCGGCAGGTTCGCCACCGGGAAGGTGAGGCGCACGAACGCCGAGGCAAAGCCGCCACGGCTGTCGCTGATGGTGTACGAGAAGATGTCCGTGCCCGACGCGTCCGGGAAAGGCGTGAACTCGAGGAGCTTGCCGCTGGTCAGGCCGCCCGGCGAGGCAAGAGCGGCGAGCACCGTGACGGTACCCTTGGTCGGCTGTACGACGTCGACGATGATGAGGTCGTCGTTGTCGGGATCGCTGTCGTTGATGAGCACGTCGAGCGGGATCGGGACGTCCGACGCGACCTCGTACGCGTCATCGACCGCGTTCGGCGGACGGTTCGGGCCGGTGCTGACGACAACGGTCACAAACGACGTGTCGCTGCCGCCGCGACCATCGTCGATGCGGATCTCGAAGACGTCGGTACCGACGAAGCCAGCGTCGGGTACGTAGCTGACCGAGGTGGGCCCGCCGATCATCGCGGTGCCGTGGCTGGGCTGCGAGGTAATCTCGCCGGCCGACAGCGTGTCCTGGTCGGGGTCCATGTCGTTGCGGGTCGGGTCTATCGCCACCGCGACGCCGACCGTCGTGTTGACGATATCGTCGGCAGCGATCGGCGGTCGGTTCGCGCCCGGCGTGACCGTCACCGTCACGGTGCCGCTGGCGCAGGCGCCTTTGCCGTCACACACGGTGTAGCTGAACGAGTCGGGCCCGGTGTGGCCGGTGGCCGGCGTATAAACCGCGTTTCCGCCGCTTATCGTGACGGTACCGTTGCTCGGCACGCCGACCTGGTCGAGGGTCAGCGGGTCGCCGTCCGGATCGCTGTCATTGCTGCGGACATTGACGAGGATCGGCGTGTTGAGTGGGGTCGTCGCGGTGTCATCGGTGACGTTCGGGCCACGATTGTTGCTGCCGACAGTGATGCGCACCTCGGCCTGGTCGCAGAGTCCATCCTCGTCGCACACCTCGTAAACGAAGACATCCGTGCCCGTCGTACCGGTCGTCGGCGTGTAGAGGATGCCGGCCGGGGTGGTGACCGCAGTGCCTTTCTCCGGTGGGAACACGATGCGGCGAACGACCAGCGGGTCACCATCGACGTCGCTGTCGTTGTCGAGCACCGGCACGGTCACAGCCGTCGAGGTCGGCGTCGAAGCGGCGTCGTCGCCCGCCACCGGACCATCGTTGACGGCGATGACGTTGATGATCACGGCCGCGGTGGCGCACAGGCGCGGCGTCGCGTTGTCGCAGACCTCGTAGATGAACGCATCCCGCCCGACGAAGTTCGCACGCGGCGTGTAGAGCACAGTGCCGTCCGCGAAGATCTCGGTCGTGCCGCTGTCGGCCGGGCGCGTGATGCGGGTCGTGTTCAGCACGTCACCGTCGACGTCGCGGTCGTTCGAGAGCACGACCACGAGCACGGCGATGTCCTCGGGCGTGGTGGTGAGGTCGTCCTTGGCCAGCGGCGGGTCGTTGACCGGAGTCACCGTGATGTTGACGCGGCCGACTGCGCACAGCCCGAGGTGGTCACACACCCGATACGTGAGCGTGTCGGGACCATGGTAGTTCGGCGCGGGCTGGTAGCCGATCGAGCCATTCGGGTTGAGGGTCGCGGTGCCGTGCGTCGGCGGCGCCTCGATGAGCGTAATCGTCAACGTGTCGCCATTGGGATCGGTGTCGTTGGCGGCGGGATTGAACGTGATGAGCGTATCCTCGGGCGTGGTCACCGTGTCGTCCGCCGCGAGCGGAGGCCCATTGACGACGATGATCACGTTCGCGTCGGCGATACCCCCGGTGATCGTGTTCGTGAGCCGGTAGCGGAACGTCACCTCGCCGACAAAGTCGAGTGCCGGCGTGAACAGGAAGGTGCCGTCCGCGTTCAGCACCAGCACGCCCGATGTCTGGGCGGGTGCCGTGACGAGCGACACCGTCGCCGCCGTACCGGTCGGCAGGATATCGTTCTTCAAGACGCCCTGGTCCACCGAAGCGACCGCGAGCGGCGTGTTCAGGCTGGTCGTGTAGTCGTCCTGGACCGCCACGGTGGTTCCAAGGTCGACGCAGATCCCCTCGTCACACACCTCTTCACCGACGCAATCATCATTGGTCCGGCATTCGTGGCAGACGAACACGCCGCCGATTGCGACCTCGCAGAACGGCGTGAAGTTGCTACAGCCGAGGTCCACGCCATTGCCGTTGTTCGAGTCCTGGCAGGTCACGCAGCGGCCTGCATCGACGCCTTCATCGCAGATCGGCGCGCCGGTGACGCAGCCGTTGTCGACCTGCGCGGCGGGCGCGCTGTCAAAGCAGGTCACACAACCTTCATCGTTGACAACGCGAGCGTCGCAGACCGGCAGGCTCTGACCGCAACCGAAGTCGATACCTGGGAATGTCGCCGTGTCGGCGCAACCGACGCAGGTGTTCGTGGTCGTGCAGACCTCGACATCGCCGACGAAGCCGCCGCCTGGGGCCGCGCGATTCGCGCAGTCGCCGGTGACGAGGCACTCGACACAGATGGGCGCGTTCGGATTCGACTCGTTGCAGGCGGGGGTGTTGGCGTTGCAGCCGTCGTCGACCTGGCCGGGGCCGGCGGTGTCGTCGCACACGATGACCGTGATGCTGATGCGGGCAGGATTCGAGAACGCACCCACGGTGTCGGCGACAATGTAGTTGATCTCGGCCAGGCCGGTGAAGCCGGTGGTCGGCGTGAAGCTCACGACGCCGGCATTGGTGACGGTGAACGTACCGGCGGCGACGGTGACCGACTTCTGGACGCCGGCCACGTTGGGATTGAGGTCGACCGAGGTCACGTCGACGCTGGTCTCGGCGTCGGTGTCGTTGGCGGTCACCGCCGGGGTAAGCGTCACGGCGCGGTTGCGTACGGTGTTGCCGATATCGGCGTTGGCGATCGGCGGCGTGTTGCAGGTGACGCCTTCGCACACGTCGAGGCGACCGTTGTTGTTGCAGTCGCTGCCGCCGTCGCGGATATCGCACAGGTCGGGCTCGCCGTTGGCGTTGCAGTCCTGGTCGGCGGCACAGGCGTTGCGCACGATGACTTTGATCGCCTCGACAAGGTTCGGCCCGGCGAGCTCGCGCGAGACGGTGCCACCGCTCAGGTTGGCCATGTTGACGGCGTCGGTCTCGACCACCGCGGCGTAGCCAGAGGCCAGGATCACCGATGCTATCACGCGATTGGAAGCGGCGGTCTGACCAGCCCAGAGCGCTGCATCACGGTCGGCTTCGTTGACGCCCGAGTCGGCGCCCGCATTGGAGCCACACCACGCACCTTCGTCCGAGACCGTCACGGCGAGGCGGATCGAATTCTGCTGCCAAGGGAAGCGCCCCGCAATGATCGACATCGCGCGGCCCCAATCCTCCTCCGGGCCAGTCGCGGTGCCGCAGCCCTGCGCGAGGGTGTTCTGGTCGTAGGTCGTATTGCCGACGACCGTGTTTGGCGGGCTGCCAGGTACGTCGGTCGAGCCGATGCCGGCGGCCACTGTCGCTTCGAGGCAGTTGAACGCGGGCGTGCCCTCGTCGGTCGAGCCGATGCCATAGATCGTGGCATCGACGGTGATCCCTTCGGCCTGGAGCGAGGTGATGATCGCGTTGATGTTCGTGCAGATGACATCGGCCTCGTCATCCATCGAACCCGAGGTGTCGACCGCGAACACCATCTCGACCGGGGCGCCGCAGGCCTTGCACTCGTCGGGGACGTTGTTGCTGTCGCAGTCGGTCGAGATCTGCGCGCTGATGTCGCAGACGTCGGGGCTCATGTTGTCGTTGCAGTCGATGGCGTTGCCCGCGATCACGTCGCACACGTCCGCGACGTCGTTGTTGTTGCAGTCGGTCGCGGTGGTGAGCGCACAGCGTGCAAACGCGCGCACGCCAGCCGTCTCGGCGATGACCACGATGGTCCCATCGGTCGTGATGTCGAGCACCTGGGTCGCATTCGCGTTGAAGTTGAAGCCGCTCGCGATGGTGGCAGACGACCACGAATCAGCGCCGGTCGAGGTGAGGCGCGCGAGGACGTCGTTGTTGTTGCCAGCGATGATGAGCGCCACGAGCAGGGTGTTGTTGGTGCGGTCCCACTCGATGCCGACGGGCGTTCCGGCGAACGTGCCGGTCACGGTCTGGTCCGTCGAGCTGCCGTTGGTCGTCAGCTTGAAGACGCCGGGGTCCGCGCGATCGATGACGTAGATCTCCGAGGTAGTGATCGCGATGTCGACCAGGACATCGTAGGTCTGGCGGTCGGTTCCGACGATGGCGGCGGCGCCACCGGCGGCCGGCACCCGATAGACGACGTCGTTGGCGCCGTTGTCGACCGTGAGCAGGTCGCCCACCGCGATCGAATTGCCGTTGTAGCTCTTGGTGGTCCAGCCCGTCGGCACGGCCTCGAGCCCGGCCGGCGCGACCGTATCGGTGTCGCCAGTTCGGAAGTCCGCCACGACCGTGGTCGGCACCTGCCCAGGCACGAGCCGCTGCAGGCTGTCCGTGGAGGTGGTCGTGAAGTAGACGGCGTTGCCCGCGGCCGCGATGCCGGTCAGCACCGCGGTATTGTGAAGGGTCGTGACCCGTCCCTTGAGGGTGCGGCTACGCAGTGACGTCGGGTCGTCGAAGGTTCCCCAGTACACGACGCCCGTGGGGCCGATCGTGACGGAGGTCATGTTCGCCGACGTGGTCTGGTTGTAGAGCTGCGTCCAACCCGACTCGGAGAAGGTCTGGGCGGAAGCGGTCGAAGACAACAGCACGAGCCCAGTGATGAGCAGCAGTCGATGCAACATGACAACCCCATGGGGCACTAGATGGCCGAAGGTGGCGGCCGGATGGCAGAGCGAAACCGCGAGAGGCTAGTATATTCAAAGGAACGAGGTCAAGGCAACCCGGCGCCTGGGGGCATGCAGTCGGAGCCTCAATCAAATCATGGCTTTACAGATTGACGCTCGCGCCGAATGCCTGCCCGACGGCTTCATGGAAGGATTCGCTGAGCGTCGGGTGAGGATGCACGGCGGCCAGGATATCCGCTTCCGTCAGCTCGGCGCTGCGCACGAGCACGCTCTGGGAGATGAGCTCGGTTGCGGCCGAGCCGAAGAGATGGGCGCCAAGCAGGGCACCCGTCTCGGCGTGGAAGAGGACCTTCGCGAAGCCCTCCTTGTCCTCCATGGCCAGCGCCTTGCCGTTGCCGACGTAGGGGAAGCGTCCGACTTTGTACGGGATACCGGCCGCTTTCAAGGCCCGTTCGGTCTGGCCAACGCTGGCCACCTGCGGCTCGCAGTAGGTGCAGCTCGGGATGTTGCCGAGGTCGACCGGACGGAGGGCGTGATGCTTGCCGCCCGGCGCGAGCGCGGCGGCGATCATCTCGGCCGTGTGGATGCCCTCGGCCGACGCCTTGTGGGCCAGAGCCGGCGGGGCCGCGACGTCGCCAACGGCCCAGATTCCCGGGCAGGTGGTGGCGCCGTGCGCGTCGACGCGGATCTGCCCGCGCTTGGGGTCGAATTCGACGCCGGCCTCGGCGAGGCCCAGGCCTTCGACGTTGCCGAGGATGCCGATCGCGACAAGCACCCTGTCGGCGCTGACCGTGACCGTCTCGGTCGAGTCGGGCGCGGCATCGGTAGGCGCGAGCTCGACCTCGATGCGACCGTCGACGTGCTTGACTGAACGCGCGGCGGTCGCGACGCGCACGTCGATGCCCTGCTTCTCGAAGGACTTCTTGAGCGCGTTGGAACAATCGTCGTCTTCGATCGGGAGGAGCCGATCGGCCATCTCGACGAGCGTTACGCGGGTGCCGAAGGCATTGTAGAAGTAGGCGAACTCGCTACCGATGGGGCCTGCGCCGAGGATCAGCAGCGAGCCTGGGGCGGCGGTCGAGACCATCGCTCCGCGTGACGACCAGACCTTGTCTTCATCGAACGGCAAGCCCGGGAAGGCACGGGCGCGAGCGCCGGTCGCGACGATGATGTGACGGGCCTCGAGCCTGTCGTCGCCGACCATCACGACGCCCGGGCGCTCGATACGGGCGTCGCCGGCGATGGACGTCACGCCGTACTTCTTGAAGAGGCTGCCGACGCCGCGTGAGAGCCGCAGCGCGATGCCGCGCGAGCGCTTGATGAGCTTGTCCCAGGCGACCGTGATGTCGCCCACCTGGAAGCCGTGCACCTCGGAGTGGGCGATTTCCTGCCGCAAGTGCGCCGAGTACAAGAGCGCCTTGGTCGGGATGCAGCCCCAGTTGAGGCAGATGCCACCGAGCTCGGCCTTCTCGACGCAGGCGACCTTGAGGCCGAGCTGGGCCGCACGAATCGCGGCGACGTAGCCCCCTGGACCCGCGCCGATGACGACGACATCATAGGTACCCGGCATGATGACTCCTATATCAAGAGCGCGGTCGGCGCCTCGAGGACCTTGCGCAGGTCAGCCATGAAGGCGGCCCCGGTGGCACCGTCGACGACGCGATGGTCGCATGACAGCGTCAGTGTGAGGCGATGGCCGGCGCTGATGACGCCGTTCTTCGCGATCGCTGCCTCGACCAGCGCGCCGACAGCGAGGATGCATGACGCCGGTGCGTTGATGATCGCCGTGAAGTGGTCGATGCCGAACATGCCGAGGTTCGACACGCAGAATGAGTTGCCGGTGTAGTCGTGGCTCTCGAGCTTGCCGTCGCGGGCACGGGCCGCGAGCTCCTTGCCGCGGTCCGAGAGCTCGAAGATGCCTATCTGATCGGCGTCGCGGATGACCGGCGTGATGAGCCCTTCGGGCAATGCGACCGCGAAGCCGAGGTGCACGCCGCCGAAGTGGCGGAGGGTCGGGTTGGAAACGGGGCCAGCGGCTACGGCAGCCAAAGGCGATACGGCGCCAGCGGCAACGGCAGCCAAAGGCGATACGGCGCCAGCGGCAACGGCAGCCAAAGGCGATACGGCGCCAGCGGCAACGGCAGCCAAAGGCGATACGGCGCCAGCGGCACCCGCTTCCCAGCCGGAGTTGACGGCGGGATGCTTCGCGAGGGCGAGGACGCAGGCGCGCATCACGAGGTCGTTGTAGCTGACCCTGCGCGCCTTCTCGCCCTGGGGCGTGGACAGCTCGAGCGCCTGGTTGAGGTCGGTACGGAGCGCTACCAGTCGGCCGGCATCGACCTCGATGGTGAGGTAGTAGTGCGGTGCCTCGGTCTTCGATTGCACGAGGCGCTTGGCGATCGTCTTGCGCATCTGGGTCACGCGGGTGACCTCGTCGTCTTTGACGACACGTGCGCTGAGGCGGCCCGAGAGCTTGCGTTGCGGCGCGATGTTGGCGAGGTCCGCCTCGACGATGCGACCGCGTGGGCCGGTACCCTGGACGCCGGCGAGGCTGAGGCCGCGCTGTTGGGCGATACGGCGCGCAAGCGGGCTCGCCGGGATACGGGTTCCGTCGGCGTCGCTGGGAGCGGACAGGTCGGCGGGCGTGGGCGTGGGCGTGGGCGTGGGCGTGGGCGAGGGTGCGGGTTCGGGCGTGGGTGCGGGCGTGGGCGGGGGCGCGGGTGCGGGGGCGGGTGCGGGCGTGGGCGTGGGCGCGGGGCTGCCCCCGGGGTGGGGCGCGGGGCGCTGGGCGCGGGC
>Ga0105049_10008629_pt1 | contig 11806 bp, 9 predicted proteins | sample MAT06_FD_78087 | JGI IMG/M metagenome (GOLD analysis project Ga0105049, IMG submission 78087) | Freshwater microbial communities from Lake Fryxell liftoff mats and glacier meltwater in Antarctica - MAT-06 | ecosystem: Environmental > Aquatic > Freshwater > Ice > Liftoff microbial mat | place...
GCCCCGCCATCGGCGGGGGGCTGCGGGGCGCCCGGTGCGGTGCGCTGGGGGACTTCCACGGGAACGGGCTGCTGCCCGGTGTTCGGCTGCGGCGGGGGAACGCGTGGTGGCGCCGTGCCACCGGCGGCGGGTGCTCCGGCGGAGTTCAGTGTGGCGCTGCCGGTGCCGATGGAGGGCGTGTAGTTCCCCGCCGTGTCGCCTTCGGTCAGGGCCTCATTGCGGCGCCGCTTGCTATCCTCGAAGGCCTCCATGTGCTCCTGCTCGACGCGGGCATCGCCCGAGAGCAGGTCCTCCGCGGAGGACGGCGCGGAAATCGGCGACTCCTCGCCGGTGGCGGGAGCGTCCTCGAGTCCGAGGTCGAACTCGCCGGGAACGCGCTTGTAGTCGGTGACGAGCCGCCCGCGGCGTCCGTCCACAGAGGTGGCGCGCGGCAGGACGTCCTCCACGATGGAGGGCGTGATGAAGATCATCAAGTTCGTCGCCGTCTTGGCGCTGGTTTTGGCGCCGAAGAGCGAACCGATCCAGGGAAGCGAAGCGAGGAAGGGAAGCCCGCTGCTGCCGTCGCTGTTGGAATTGCGGATCAGGCCACCGATCATGCGCGACTGGCCGCTGGGAATCTGCAGCGTTGTTTCCACCTGCTGGCGGTCTCGCCCAACCACGCGGGTCGTGCTCGTGCCATCGGGGATGTCCTCTGGCTTGGCCTCGTCGTTGTCGATGCTGAGCTGGAGTTCGATCAGGTAGCTGTTGGTGATGGAGGGCGTCACCTCGAAGGTAAGACCCGAGGTCACCGTGGACTGTGTGGAGGTGCGGCGGCTGGAGGAGGTGTTGTTCGTGGTGTCGTCGAAGAACGTGGTGAGGAACGGCGTCTCGGAACCGACGAAGATGCGCGACTCCTGCTGGTTCTTCACCAGCACGCGCGGCTGAAGCAGCACCCGGGTGCTGGAGTCATTGAAGACCGCCTGGTACTGGAAGAGCGCCGTTTGGGACAGGTAGTTCCCCGTCAGCGTGTCGCCCGCAAGCCCGATGTTCGGGAAGATGCGGTCGAGGTCCGTATAGCTCGGCGGCGTGGCCGTGCCGCCGGTCGTCGTGCCCCCGTTGGGAAACCGGCCAGCGCCCACGGCACCTTGGGACCGCGCGGCGAGCAGGTCGCTGGACCACTGGAACTGCGTCAGGCCGAAGTTGAAATTGCGAGTGAACGCGGTGGAGAGGATTTCTCCCTGGATCAGCACCTGCTTCACGGGCTGATCGAGTCCATCGAGGAGCTGCTCCACGCGCTCGTGGACCTCGGGGACGTCCTCCAGGATGAAGCTTCCCTGCTTCTCGTTCACCTCGAAGAGGAGCCGGTCGTCCTTCGTGCGGATCTTGTCGATCACCGCCTTCAGGTCCTCCAGGTCCTCGCCCTCGATACCGATGTTGTTCACGTCATAGATGACGATCTCCGGCCCGACATCGAGGATGTCGATCAGGAGTTCCATCTTCTTGATGTTCGCCAACAGGTCCGACACCACGATCAGGTGGGTGCGTGTATCGACCTCGATGGTGCCGGGGCCCGACTTGTAGCTTTCGATCTTCTTGGCGATGTCCTCCACGTCGGCGTGGCGGATGTAGAAGACGCGGATCACGAGCTGCACGTCGATCTCGCGGATGAAGCGCTCGATGCGCTCCAGCGCCTGGGGAAGGTCGTTGACGATCAGCTTGTTGGTGCGGTCGTCGGCGACGCTGGAACCCACGTTGGGCGTCATCATGCCCTTGATGGCCTTGTCGAGTTCGCTGGCCTTGATGTTCTTGGGAAGGAAGACCTTCTGGATCACGCGGCCGGGCAGGATGTTCTTCTCGTAGTAGTCCCGGTCGCCGATTCCATAGTCGCCATTGTCGTCGCGCCACCAAACGAAGCCGCCGGGGTTGGCGATGCTGTTGAGGACGGAGTCGATGGGCTGGTCCTCCGCAATCACGGTGACGCGCGTGTTGGCGGCCTTGCCGAAGATGGTGACGGACCCGCCCGCCTGGCTGGAAAGCACGGCGGCGGCGGTCTCGATCCTGCCATCGTTCATGGCGATGGTGACAAGCGCCGAAGGCGCGGGGGCTTCGCCGCCTGCCGCCGCCGGTGCAGGGGCGGCGGAGCCGGGAATCGCAACAGGGGCGGCAGCCGCGGGCTCGGCGGGCTTCTCGCCCTCTTCCTGCGCAAACAGGCTTCCCGCGCCATACGGCGTGACAAAGGCGGCCGAGAGGGCCATGTAGGCAACGAGCACCCGCATGCACTGGCGCTTCGCGTCGAATCGGCGAACAATCATCAAGCGGCTCCATCCCCTGTGTGGCGGGTAGTCAACTCGGCCTCCCGGCCGGCATGGCAGTCTGGCCCTGACCGGACCCGGGCCCCGGCGCGGAAGTTAGCGCCCCCAGCAAGCGGGAGCACCAGTATTCGTGGGGCGCCAACGATGTCCACGGGAAAGCGCCGCCTCATGGCGCAAGCATCGCCATCAGGCGCCCGATCTGCCGCTGGGCGCGGCCCCTTTCCAGCACCACCAGCCGCTTGCCGGTGGAATCAACTTCCGCAATCCGCAGCCGTGAAATACCCAGCACGCGGATGGCTTCCAACAGATCGGCGGGGCTGAATCCCACCGGCTCCCAACCCGCGGACTTCCTGCCCACACGGGGCGATGTCGCGTTCAGATCGGTCGCAAAAGCCGGGGCCTGAGCGGCGCCGCCCTTCTTCGCCGCCTCCTCCTGGCGCTGCCGGATAATCTCGTGAACCCTCGGCTCGTGCTCGCGGAGCAGTTCCGGGCGTGCATCCTGCCCATGCGCCGTCGCCATCACCCCAACAGCGGCCGCCAAGGTCGCGGCTCCGCGCAAGCCGTCGAGGTTCATCCGTTTGAACATGCGCACCGCCCTCCGTGGATATGGGAGCCTCCCACAGCCCCCCTCCTCCTCGGGCTTGGAATGCAAGGGTGGCGCCACCAGACGAACGTGGAATAGTCTGAAATTGAAGGGATATTTGCAAATGTGCGCGAGGGGCCGGGCCAGGGAATCGCGACTCTGCGGTTGGGAGACCCGGGTTTTACGGCTGGGCGGATTGTGGCGAAGGGCAGAGCCTACGCCTCTAGAAACTGGTCAGGGGCGATGCCTGCTTCGCGCAGTACGGTCATGAGGGTGCCATCGGGCATATCCCGCGAGTGATGGGGGATCGCTATCTTTCGCCCGGATGAAACATGACGCCAGACCTCGTGGCTGCCGCCCCCCGACCGGTGAAAGGCATAGCCGAGCACTTTCAGCTTCCTTGCAATCTCGCTATACTTGAATCCAGCCTACCTCCCCATCAGCGAACGGCGACTGGCACAAGCAGATCGATCCCGGCTGTTGCATCGACCAAGTTGAGGAGTGCCTCCGGCACCGGATCACCATGGTCCAGACACGACTCGACGATCTTCCGTGCCAAGTCCTGAGCAATGGCGACGGCTTCGGAGATTGATCGTCCTTCCGCCACCAAGCCGGGGACGTCGGGGCTGGTGGCCACAAAGCCGCCTTCTTCGAGTGGCTCGACATGCAAACGAATGGTGACTTCGTTCATGGTTATTCTCCCGCGGCTGGGTGTCGCAGACAGGCGACCTGACAGGCTGCGGCTGGGTATCCCAAAGCACCCCCTCTGGCAAGCCCCCTTCTCTCGCCTCGCCCCGTTGAATCGCCTTTCCCCCGCCGCTCCGTTATGCCCCGCTTGGAGCATGAATATCCTGTTTATCGGCGACATTTTTGGAAACCCCGGACGACAGGCCATCCGGCGCCTGTTGCCGGAGCTTAAGTCCCGTCTCGCGGTCGATATCGTGATCGCGAACTGCGAGAACTCCGCGGGTGGCAAGGGCGTCACGGAGGAGATCGGGCACGAGCTCTTCAAGGCTGGGTGCGATGTGCTGACGGGCGGGAACCACATCTACGCCCAGAAGACCAGCTATGACTTCATCGAACGCGAGGAGCGCCTGGTTCGCCCGCTCAACTATCCCCCCGGCGCCCCGGGGCGCGGGTGGGTGGTGCACCACAGCGAGGCGGGCCCCGTGATCGGCGTGATCAACGCCTGTGGACGCACGTTCATGGGCCCCCATTACGACGATCCCTTCCGCGGAGTGGAGGCCGCCCTCGCCGAGATCGGCAAGCACACGCGCCTGATCCTTCTGGATTTTCACGCAGAGACCACGTCGGAAAAAATGGCGATGGGGTGGTACCTCGATGGCCGCGTCACCGCCGTTGTGGGCACCCACACCCACGTCCCCACGGCCGACGAACGGCTGCTCCACCATGGCACCGCCTACATCACCGACGTCGGCATGACGGGCCCCTATGACTCCATCATCGGAGACGACAAGGAAGTCATCCTCGAAGCCCTCCTCACCCAGCGCCCCCGCCGCTTCGAAGTCGCCCCCGCCCGCGAAGTCAGCCTCAACGCCGTTCTCATCCGCGCCAACCCCGACACGGGGGAAGCGAGCGGGATTGAGAGGGTGAGGGTGGCGATGTAACGGCAGGGAAAGGCGGCGAAGACGGGAACGGCGGGAACAACGGGAACGGCGAGGATACAGGATTTTAAGACTTCGGCTCAATCGTATCGCGGTGTCGGACAGCCGTTGTTCCGCCTTTCCCGCCTTTTCCGCTTTTACCGCCGTTCCCTGCCTCACTCCCCCCCCATCGCCTTCGCCAGCGCAATGTGGTCGTTACGGACTTCGTCGAAGGTGGTCTTGAGGATGTCAAAGACCGTTTCGTCCCGGATGCCATACACCGATTGGGCCCCCTCGCGGCGGTTCTGGACGTAGCCGACGGCCTTGAGGATGGCCAGGTGCTTGGACATGGAGGCCTGGGCGATGCGGAACTCGGCGACGAGGGCGCCCACGTTGGCCTCGCCCTTACGGAGCCGGAGCAGGAGGCGGATGCGAATTTCGTCGGACAGCGCGCGGAGGCGCTGGGCGGCCTTGTGGACCGTTTCTGGCGATACGCTTTCGGAGGGCATCCAAGGAGGGCTTTCTGCATTCAATTGAAATCACACGATATTGGAATCAAACGATGGGGGGACAGTTAGGGATTGTCAAGGGATCGGGCGCCTTTTTTGCCCACTCTTCCAACCCAAGTGCCCCCACGATCACTCTATAAGGAGAGAAGGGGGCAACAGTCCGAAAACCCATTGCCTGCCGGATTCCCCCTCACCCAGCATCCCGCGCGTTGACCGAGGATGATCGCCGCTCGCCCGCCGGAGGGCCCCTAGCTGGACCCCCGGCCCGCGAATCCACCCATGACTACCAAATCGAAGGAGCATTCCCCATGACGGTTTTTCCGTGCCTCCGGCGTTCCGGCCGCACCCTGCTCGCGGCGGCGGCCATGATGGCCACGATGTCCACGCTGGGCCTCGCCAAGACAGACTTTCCCGCGATCATCCCCGACAACGCCCTGGCTGCCGCATGGTCGGTGGACTATCCGGCGCTGGCCGATGGCATCGACAAGAGCGCCTATGGCAAGCTCTGGGCCGACCCGGCGACGGCGGCCCTGCGCAAGTTCATCGGCGACAAGATCACCGAGGCCGAGAAGGAAGCGCTCGAGAAGGGCGCCCCCTCGCTCGAGGAAATCGTCAAGGTCCTCAAGGGCGGCGTTGGCGTCTATATCCAGCCGATCGGCGCTGGCGGACTCGACGAAGTTTCCGCCGTGACGATCATCGAGGTGGACGAGGAAGGAAAGGCGTGGATTGACGAGAAGCTGAAGGCCGATCCGTTCAAGTTCGTCGAGCCGACCAAGGACAGCTACGAGACCTCTGGCGTGACCGTCTATCGCGTCGTCGGCAAGAAAGACGCCCTGGACGAGAAGGCCATGACTGTGCAGTACGCCACGCTCGACAAGCACTTCGTCATCTCCTTCGACCTCGACACCGAGGGCCAGAAGGCCGTGATCAACCGGATCAAGTCCGGCGCCACCGAGGCGACGCTGTCGCTGCGCCCCGACTTGAAGACCTACGCGGCCAAGCGCACGGCATCCTCCACCGACAGCCAAGCGAATATTTTCGTGAACACCGGCGCCCTGATCAAGTCCTCGATGGAAGCCGAGGGCATGGACTCGGCCATGGTGGGTGTGCTGCCGAACACGGGGCTTTATGATATCGAGGCGGTGTACCTCTCACTGACGCCTTCCCCCGAGAACGTCGACACGGATTTCGCCGTCACCACGCCCCAGGCACTTCGCGGCATCATGGGGGCGCTCGGCGGGTCTGGCACGACACCGCTGAACCTTGTCGCCCTCGCGCCCGCGGACTCTCTCAGCGTGACGAGCTTCTCGCTCGACGTAGGCCTGCTCTACGACGCGGTCCTGAAGATCGTGAACGAAGTGCAGCCGATGATCGGCGCGATGGCCAGTGCGCAGATCCAGCAGCAGCAGCAGGACCTTGGCGTGGACTTCATCAACGGCCTTGTCCGCAACATCGCGGGCGAGCACATCGTGATTCAGCGTCCCCTGGATGGCGAGATCCTCAAGCAGCTTACCCCCGAGCAGCAGGCCACGGAGAACAGCCTGGCCTTCTTCCTTGGCTTCAAGAACGGCGACGAGGCATCCACCACGATCAAGAGGCTGATCGAGGGGATCACCAAGAAGCCCGAGATGGCCGGGATGATCACAACGGAGGAAATCGACGGCGTGACGGTCATCCGCAGCAAGTCCTTCGGCGCGGACGAATCGCCGATCAAGATAGCGATCGCCTTCAACAACAAGGCCCTCGCGATCGCAAACAACGAAGTGCAGTTGGCCGATTCGATCCGCGCGCTGAACGGCAAGTCGGTTTCGTCGCTCGCCGACACGGCGGGGATGAAGGCGGTTCTCGCCGACGTGCCCAAGGGCAACCTGCGCGCGTTCAGCTATTCGCCGGCCTCCGCCATCGGGCACTCGATGAAGCAGCTCCAATCGATGCTCCAGATCGGAGCCCTCGCCCAGTTCGGCGAGTTCGATCCCGCGATTATTCCTTCGGCGGAAGTGATCCAGAAGTACTTCGGCGACTCCTACTCCGTGACGGAGCTGGAGCCCGGCATCATCGCCACCAAGATCCGCATCCTTCCCCCCGCCGCAAAGTAACGGCGTCGGCTGGAGCAAAGCAGAAAGGGCGGCAGACCGTTGGATGGTCTGCCGCCCTTCTGCTTTTCCGTCATGCCCTGCGGAGCAGGTCAGTAGGCGAGTGCGTCGTCGACGCGGGCGAGGAGGCTTTCCAGCCGGGCAACGGCGCCGCGCTGGGCGGCGATTTCGTCGTGGAGGCGTTCGGCGTCCTCCAGCATCGCGTCGGCCATCGACAGCTCGAACGCAAACTGGAACGCGGCCATGGTGGCGACCTTGGCGGGGGATGCGGCGCCGCCGAGCCCCTGCTGGATCTTCTGGATCGACTCGGTCACCTTGGCGGCGGCCCGCTTGATGTGCGGGACCTCCTCTGCGGTGGCCTTCAGGCGGATCTCGTGACCGCCGGCCTGGATCTGGACAACGTCATCAGGATTGGCCATTGCCCGCCATCTCCACGTTCTCCAGAAGGGCCTCGGTGTATTCGATGCGCTGGACAAGCGCGTCGAGGCGGTCCTTGGTGGCGGTCTCGCGGGCGATGGCTGCCTCAAGGCGGGTGCGCAGGTCCGCGGCATCGCGTGCGGCGGAATCGGCGCCCTGCTGCTGGGCCATCAGTTCCTCGATGCGAATCTCAAGCTCGAGCCCGCGCTCGCGCTCGCGCTGAAGCTCCGTGCCGACGGCCTGAGCAGCCTCGACATCCTGGCTGGTGGCGACCTGAAGCTGACGCAGTTCGAAGTTGGCGGCCTCGAGGCCGGAAACGCGGCCCTGAAGAGCGGAAACCTCGTACTGGAACTGGTCGCGGGCGCGGATTGCTTCGCTGTTCCAGTCCTGAAGCTCCTGAATGCGAAGGCGGGAGGAATCGAGCTGGGCGAACGCGGCGTCGCGCTCGGCTCCCACGAAGGACACAGCCTGATCCTTCTGGGCGACGGCGTCGTTGGCGTTGAACAGGTCGTTGCGGGCGGCGTCGCGCTCGAAGATCGCGCTGTCGAGCGAGGACTGAAGCTCGTTGGCGCGGCCATCGGAGGATTCGAGTTCGAACTGGAGGCCGGAGACGCGGCCCGCCTCGGACTGGGCGGCGGAGAGGTCGGCGCGAAGCTGCTCGATCTCGGCGAGGAGGGGGACGGTTTCGTCCGGGCGGTTGTTCAGTTCCTCGACGCGGGCCGTCAGCTCGGCGACCTGAGCTTCGAGACGGTCGCGGTCGGCGCAGTGGATGCGGAGGCTGTCGGCCTCCGTCTCCATCTGCCGGATCTTCACGCGATCGGATTCGAGTTCGGAAATCAGGCGGGTAAGACCCGCCTCAAAACGGTCCAGCAGTTCCTTCGTCATGAAAACCCTCCGCAGGGCGTAGCGGACCGAGAATCAACATAGGGAGCATTCGGTCGCGCTCGTAGGATGTGACCGGTCGACGTAAGTGACCTTGGTCGGGAGGAATGCGGGCGAGGAGGGAACAACGTCAACTTGAAATTCGCGGAGTGAGAAAAAATCGCCGCGCAGCCCTTGCGTCTCGCCGCGGGCCTGCTGGTTACTCTCTGCGGATTTTCAAGAGAGAGGGCCCGAGACCGTGGATGCGGAGAAGAACAAGGACACCCTGATCGATTCGGGAAAGGCCGGCCTCAACAAGGCCGGGGCGACCCTGAAGACGTTTATGATCGCCCTGTCCACCGACGCGGGGCCGAGGCTGCTCTCGTTCAGGGTGGCGAACCTGTTGATCGGGCGGCTGCCGGATAACCATCTGGGGCTGAACCACACGAGCGTCTCCCGCCGCCACGCGCGCATCTCGGTAACGCCGCAAGGCGTCTATATCGAGGACATGGGGAGCCAGAACGGCACCACGATTAACGGCGTTCCCGTGAAGGAGAACACCCCGCTCCGGCCCGGCGACATCGTCCGCGTGGGGCACGTGCCGATCTACTATTTCGGCTTCATCAACCCCGAAGCGCCGCCAGAGCCGATCCTGATCGAGAACACGGTCCTGGTGAATCCGCTTCTTCCCGCCGCGACCTGACAGGACAATTCCATGTGTGGCATCGTGGGCATCACGCGCCCGGGCGAGTGCCCGCCCGACGCCTTTGCCGCGATGGTGGATGCCCTCCGCCATCGCGGACCCGACGCGCGCGGCGAGTATCGCGACGAGCATGTGGCCCTTGGCCATCGCCGCCTTAGCATCCTCGACCTCTCGACCAATGGCGCCCAGCCGATGGCGGACGGAGAGGGCCGCGCGGTCATCGTGTTCAATGGCGAGATATACAATCACCGCGAGCTGCGCGGGCGCCTTCCCGATATTCGCTGGAAATCCACCAGCGACACCGAGACGATCCTTCACCTCTTCCTGAAGTTCGGGCCGTCCTTCGTGACGATGCTCAACGGCATGTTTGCCATCGCGATTCACGATATCGCGGGCCGCAGGCTGCTGTTGTATCGCGACCGGCTGGGAGAGAAGCCACTGCACTATCACCATGCGGGCGACCTGCTGGTGTTTGCGTCGGAACTGAAGGCACTCCTCCCGCATCCCGCGTTCCCTCGCGCCATCGACGAGCGCGCCGTGCGCGAGTACCTGCTGTTCAACTACATCCCCGCCCCCGCGACGATCTATCGCGCGGCGCGCAAGCTGCCCCCGGGCGCGATGCTGGAATGGAAATACGACGCGCCCGCCGCCACGATCACCACGTATTGGAACGCCGACGATACGCTGAAGCAGTCCGCCCCCCCGCCGAAGGACATGGACGGCGAGATGGAGAGCCTGCTGATCGACGCGGTCCGCATTCGCACGCTTTCCGACGTGCCGCTGGGGTGCTTCCTGAGCGGCGGCATCGACTCCACGGCGGTGGCGCTGGCGCTGAAGCAATCGGGCGCCGCCCCCATCGAGACGTTCACGATCGGCTTCGAGGACGCCGACTACGACGAGTCGCGCTGGGCCGCGCGCGTGGCGAAGCACCTGGGCACGACGCACCACGCCCACACGGTGAAGGAGGAGGACCTCCTCTCCATCGTGCCCCGCCTTGCGGACATCTACGACGAGCCCTTTGCCGACGCCTCGATGATTCCGACGATCCTGCTGGCGGAGTGGACGCGCCGCCGCGTGACGGTGGCGCTCTCCGGCGATGGCGGCGACGAGGCGTTCCTCGGCTACGACCGCTATACGTGGGCAGAGACCGTTGCCCGGCGGATGCGGCACGTGCCGGCTTCGCTGAGGCGCGGCCTTGCCGCCATCGGTGCGCGGGCGCCGCACTATCGGCTGAGAACGGCGAGCAACGGGCTGCGCTATCGCGACGAGGCAGCGATCTATCCCGCCGTTTTTGCCGGATGGAACGCGCCGGTGTCGCGGCGACTGCTGGCACGCGATCTGAGGCCGCGGCGCGGCTTCGCAAGCCACCCGATTCATCAGCTTACCGCACGGTGGCCGAACCTGACGCCGGCGGAGCGCGGTGGCCTGACGGATCTCCAGCACTACCTTCCCGGCGACATCCTGACCAAGGTGGACCGCGCCACCATGGCCGCATCGCTGGAGGCGCGGGCGCCGTTCCTGGATCATCGCCTCGTGGAATTCGCACAGCGCCTCCCCGTCGAAGAGAAGATTATGGGCGACCAGCGCAAGATCGTGCTGCGCCGCTACCTGCTCCGCCACATGCCAGAGGATCTCGTCGAGCGCCCCAAGCGCGGCTTTGCGGTGCCGCTGAAGCATTGGTTCCGCGGCAAGCTGAAGGCGCTGCTGCACGACAGCCTCTCCCCCGCCGAGATTGGCCGCCACGGTTTCTTCAGCACGCGCGCGGTGCGCCAACTCCTGGACGATCACGAGCGCGGGCGCGGAAACTACGAGCGGCAGCTCTGGGCGCTTCTCTGCTTCCAGCTCTGGCATCGCAGGCACGTCGATGGAAAGTGACCGCCCCCTCGCGCTACATCTGCTCGTGCGGCGGTCCGGCGGCGGCGCGGAGACAAACATCCGACGCCTCTGCGACGCGACGCCGGGCTTCCACTACATGGCGCTGGAGGAATCGATGGGATTCCCACTGCAATGGTCGCGCCTTGGCGCGGCAACGCGCGCGATACGCGCCGCAAACGCCCGCGTCGTGTTCTGCTATGGCGTTACGGCACATGCGGTGGCGGCGATGGCTCTGCCGTGGGGGACGCCGCTGATTGGCGGCATTCGGTGCGAGTCGGATTTCGCCGGCGCCAAGGGCCTCCTCCGCGTGATTCTGTCGCCGCGATTTTCCACGTGGGTCAGCAATTCCCACGCGGCGCTGGGTACGCGAAAGGGCATCGTGATCCACAACGGGATTCCGGTTCCGCCCGGGGAGAAGCCGCTCCTCACGAATCTCAAGAAGCCCGTGTTCGGCCTGCTGGGGCGCGGCCATCCGAAGAAGGGGCACCGCTTCCTCCTGGACCTATGGGAAGAAATCGGGCGTCCGGGTTCGCTGGTGTTTGCAGGCGAATTGCCTCCCGACCTCGAGCGCGAGGCCGAATCGCGCGGCGCCATCTGCACGGGATTCGTGGAGCCGGGGCCACTGCTGCGGTCGCTGGATTTACTGCTGGCGCCGAGCACCGCGGAAGGCATTCCCACCGTCCTGCTCGAAGCGATGGCGCGCGGCATCCCGTGCCTTGCGGCTCCCGCCGGGGGCACGGGAGAGCTACTGCGCCACGGGGAGAACGGCTACTTGCTGGAGCGCGATGCCTGGCGCGAATTTCTTCCGCATATCGACTGGAACCAAGCGCGTCGCCTTGCGAATCAGGCGCGGGAGGACGTGATCCGCGA
>Ga0105049_10008630_pt1 | contig 11806 bp, 9 predicted proteins | sample MAT06_FD_78087 | JGI IMG/M metagenome (GOLD analysis project Ga0105049, IMG submission 78087) | Freshwater microbial communities from Lake Fryxell liftoff mats and glacier meltwater in Antarctica - MAT-06 | ecosystem: Environmental > Aquatic > Freshwater > Ice > Liftoff microbial mat | place...
CCCCCGAGTCCGTCCGCGCCCGCGCCATCGTCCTCGCCGTCGGCGCATGGGACTCCCCCCGCAGGCTCAGCGTCTCCGGCGACGAGCTTTCCAAGGTCCACTACCGCTACACCGAGCCCCACAACTACGTCGGCAAGCGGGTCCTTGTCGTGGGCGGACGCAATTCCGCCGTCGAGACCGCCCTTCAGCTCTGGCGCGCCGGGGCCAAGGTCTCCCTCAGCTACCGCCGCACGGAGTTCAACGGCGTCGGCCTCAAGTACTGGCTCAAGCCCGACATCGAGAACCGCCTCAAAAACGGCGAGATCGCCCCCCACCTCGGGACCACCGTTGCGAGGATTGACTGGGATAGCGTCGTTCTGACCTTGGCCAGCGGCAAGACCACCACCATCGAGAACGACTTCGTCCTCCCCATGCTCGGGTACGACCCGCCCGCGGCGTTCCTTCGCAATCTCGGCGTGCAACTTGCCCCCGATAGCAACCGCCCCCACCACAACGCCGATACCCTGGAAACCAACGTCCCCGGCCTCTTTGTCGCCGGAGTCATCCTCCACGGCAACATCAGCGGCCACGTGTTCATCGAGAATTCAAGGCACCACGGGGAGATGATTTTGCCGAGGTTGCGGGAGATACTGGCGGTGGCGGCGTAGGGAATACCAAACCCGAGCAACCGTTCCCCCCTCCGATCCTTCTTATGCCTCTGCGCCGCGCGCCGGGTTGCCGCGACGCTCGCTTCGCCGAGCGAATGCTCACCGCCGGAGCCATCCCCCGGCAACACGGCCTCAACCCCAGCGCTCCCCTCGCCGCCGCGCGAGGAAAGAGGAACGTCACGCGGCTACCGACAGGGGCGGTGGGGATCGGTTACCTCGGGTCGCCCATGTTGGGGAAAAGTGCCGCATTGCATCGAGGAAGGCAATTGCTCGGACGGTCCTCATTGTTGATCCCGTGGATTCCCACGATCCTTCCGAATTGGGGGTAATTTGCCCTGCTGGCCTCGGACGACTTGCCCATGCTACCGCCCTACAACACGATTCGCGGGGATGAGCGAGGTCTGTATTGAAAACGAGCTCGCATGAGCGGGACGGTGTCGTCGATGGTTCCTGTACCGTGATCAATCGCTCGCCCTCAAGACCTACAAAGCTTTACTTAGGTGTTGCGCTCCAATATCAAAGAGAATCTTTGACGTATAAAAAACCCAAAGTGGGAGCCCACTTTCGGCTTGTCGAGACAACAACGAAGTATCAGCCTCCCACGTGTTCGGTGGGTTGGGGGAGGCAATTTCGTGACAATTCATAGTCTGCCCCTCCCATTTGAGCCAAACTTTAGTAACCATGAAAGGAGTATGATGATGGTAAAGACGGGATTCTCAGTCCTAAGCTTGCTCAGCGCGGGCCTTCTGCTCGCCGTGACGGCCAACGCGGCGGTTGAAACTTTCGAGGGGGTGACCTCGACCCAGCCGCTGGTGGCGACTTCCTCGATGCCGGCGGGCATTTTCACCAAGCAGTTTGGACCACCGGAAGTCGCTGTGGGCACGACCGGGGCACTTCCGGCGCTGGCTGATGGTCGTTATCTTTCCTATTCCAACAGCACGGATGCAGAGTTGACCCTGACCGCCACCGCCATAGCCCTGACCACCACCGAGGCCTATGTGGCTCTGGCGTTCCGCGCCCCCACGATCTCGGCCACAGCCACAGACAATAACGTCGACATCCTTCGCGTGCAGGATTCGGGCGGCAACCTCTTTGGTCTTGTCGTCGCCAATGGCGTTCTGCGCATGGCAAACACGAACGGATGGGGCTCCACCCGTATCCTCTACAGCAACATTGCGACCGCACCGGGGGCCAATAACTGGGTCATCCTCGCGGGGCGCTTGGTGAATTCGACAACAGCAGGCGGCGCCACGGCCAAGTGGTGGTCTGTGAACCCGACCACGGGCGCACCAACCGTTCTGTTTGATGACGTGGCTAGCGCGACCAGCACCGTCAACACAGGAGTTGGCGACGCCTCGATCCTTCAGTGGGGCGCTACCTTTCGCTTTCCGTCGGCACCCGTTGACGCGCTCGTGATCAATGTGGACGATGTCCGGATCGAGGCTGGCACAACCTATGCTAATGAGGCCGTCTTCCTCTCAGCCGTCGCTGCGTCCTATACCGTCACCTCCGTGCAGAACTGGTCGATGTTTGACTGATGTCTCGCATCAATGATGGCCCATCTGACCCTCCGGCCTCGGCCGGGGGGTCTTTTGCTGATATCCCTCGGCGATAGCCAAGTCTGGGTGGGTTATGGGCGAGGACCGCGCGGCTGGCCTGTTCGCGGAAGGCGAAGATGCCTGGTCTATACGGTGCGGCCGCGGCGGCGGGCAGGGCGAGGAAGCGGCGAAGCGAGAGAGCCGGTCGCCCGACTTCACCCAGCCGCGCTCCCTTTTCCGCGCTGCGCTTAGGGGGCGGGAGGATTTCCCGTCACGTCACCGATACACCCCGTAATCAATCCCCGGGAACAGGTTGTCCTTCGACTCCATCGCGCCCAGAATCTTGGTGTCGATCTTCCCGCTCTCCAGCGCGTCGTAGAGATCGTTGAAGCGGACGAGGTGGTCCTTGGTGCGCTTGATGGCGTAGTTGACGGTGGTGTTGGTCTTGATGATGAAGGCCCAGTCGCTGGCCTGGGCGAGCATGAGTTCGCGGGTCGCCTGGTTGAGGGCGCGGCGCTGGAGATCGGTGGGCTTGGGGTGCTTGCGGGCGAGTTCGGTCATGCGCTCGGCGCCCTTGTGGAGGTGGCGATAGATCCAGTCGTTGCTGGCGTCGAGCCACACCTCGGAGTAGCCACGGTTTCCCCACGAACTCTCGCCCGGCATGGCCACCTGGTTGCGGGGGAAGCGCTCCAGGTATTCCGAGGGCGTGATCATGCCGATGTCCTCCTGGTCGAAGTACATCTTGCGAATCAGGAAGTCCAGGAACTCGGGGCCTTCGTACCACCAGTGGCCGAAAAGCTCGGCGTCGTAGGGCGAGGTGATCAGCGGCGGGCGGTCCATGAGCGAGCCAAGGTGGAGCACCTGCTGCTGGCGGTTGAACATGAAGTTCCCCGCGTGGACCGCGGCGGCCTCCAGCGCGACCTTGGGATCGTAGGGCTGCTTGTCGTGGAGGTCAACCTTCTGTCCGGTGATGCGGTGGTACTTCAGGCCCGTGGCCGTGCGCAGCCCGCTTTCGTGGATATACGGGCGTATATACTCGAAGTCCAGGTCGTAGCCGATGTCGCGATAGAACTCGCGATATCGCGGGTCGCCGGGATAGCCATCCTGTGCCGACCACACGGAGCGGCTAGATTCGACGTCGCGCCCGAATGCGGCCACGCCGGAGGGGCAATAGAGCGGGGCGAACACGCCGTAGTGAGGGCGCTTCTCCGCGAAGAGCACGCCGTGGGAATCCACGAAGAAGAAACGGATGCCCGCCTCCTTCACAAACTCGTCCACACCGGGATAGAAGCCACACTCGGGAAGCCAGATTCCCCGTGGCGGGCGGCCGAAGTGCCGCTCGTACTCGTCGCGCCCCACCATGATCTGCGCGCGGACGGCCTTGGGCGACTCGCGCAGCAGCGGCAGGTATCCGTGCGTGGCGCAGCAGGTGATGATCTCCAGGAAACCCTTGTCCTGAAAGGCGGCAAATCCCGCCAGCACGTCGCGCTTCCAATCGTCCCTCCACGTCTTGCGGCAGGCGATCAGCTTGGTGTTGTACATCCGGGCGACATGGTGGAAGTCGGCGGAGGTGCGGGTGCGCTCGACCTCCTTTTCCGTCAGCTCGATCAGCCCGTCCAAGTGCCGCTCATAGCGCTCCATCAGCAGCGGATCGCGCAGCATCCCGCAGAGTGACGGCGTGAACACCATGGTGAGACGGAACCCGCAGCCATCGCGCTCCAGCCGCTCCATCATCTGGAGAAGGGGGAGGTAGGTCTCCGTAATGGCCTCGAAAAGCCAATCTTCCTCAAGGCAGTCCTCGAACTCCGGATGGCGGACAAACGGGAGGTGCGCGTGGAGGATCGGGGCGAAGAACCCCTTGTAGTCGATCTGGTCTGCCATGAGGACTCCGGTAACCGCCGACGGGCGACGCACCTTGGATGGGAGAGAATTCGGGCCCACCTCCCGCTGGCGGCAAGTGTTTTCGGGAAGGCGGGGGAATGCCAATGCTGACTATTGACCCGGCTGCGCTTGACGGTCTGTTATCGGGCGAACAAAGAATCGCCTGTTGCTTCAGAGAACCTCAGGGAGCCTCCCCGCGTGAGCGCAGCCGCAACAAACAACCTGACGGGCCTTGGCGCCTATCGATACACCTCCCTGCTGGGATTCAATGGCATCCTTGCAACCTACAAGGCTTTCGACAACGAGTTGAACCTCACCTCGTCGGTTGTTGTCGTCCACGAGTCCCAGCTCGCCACGCCCGGCGTGTGGGACCAAAGCGCCGCCGAGATCCACCAATTGCTCACCGCTGGCGCCAGCCGCGTCTGCCAGCCGACGGCCTATGGCAGCCATGATGGCTATCGCTGGGTCGCCTACGAATGGCAGAAGGGCTCCCATCTCGGCATCCGTGTCCGCGATGGCGGGCTCCCCGCGCGCGACGAGGCATTCCGCTGGATTGGCCAAACTGCGGACGCCTTGGCGACGCTTCACCGCCAAGGGTCAAGCCACCGCATCTTAAGCCCCGCGTCTATCTTCATCAACGATTTCGGCCAAGCCAAGCTCCTCCACGCAGGGTGGGGGAGGGTCGTGCGCGCAATTGACGGCGGGCTGCTGAATCCCAACTTGATGTGCATTCTTCCCTTCGCCGCCCCCGAGGTGGCCGCCGGAGAAGCGGGTGACGACGCCGCCGATGTCTTCTCGCTCGGGTCCAACCTCTACTTTCTCCTCACGGGGATGCCCGCCTTCTGGCACGAGGATCCCGCGACCCTGGCCGCGTTGATCGCCAAGGGCGAGGTCGACTTCTCGCCGCTGCGGGGAGAGCTGCCGCCCGAGGCGCTTGCCGCGCTCGAGGAAATGCTGACGCGCGATCCGGCGGACCGGCAGGTGAACCTTCCCGCGCTTACGGATCGGTTGCTGGCGATCGCGGATTCGCTCCAGCCTGTGCCTGATCAGCAGGCCCCTGCTCAACCCGAAGTCCGCATCATCGAGGAGCGCATCAGCGCCGCCGCTGTCAAGAAGCCCAAGGCGGACGGCGAGGAGTCCAGCAGCAAGATATCCGCGATCGTGCTGGAGCGCCAGCGCGAGGTGCAGCAGCGCCAGCGCGAAAGCAGCATGGCCGTTTCCAAGACCGTGACTGTTCTTGCGGAGGCGGCAGAGACCTCCAAGGCCAAGCGCAAGCGAACGCTCATCATGGCCGCCGCCGCCGCCGTGCTCATCTTTGCCGTCGTGGTGGGCGGCGGAACCGTCGTGATGGGGTTGTTCTCGGGCGATGATTCAGACACTCTCGCGCCAAAACCAAAGCCCACGCCGACTTCCACCGCGAATGGCGCCGCTCCCGTGGTGGTGGACATCCATACGAAATATGACCAAACTGCGGAGCGGCTCCGCCAGCTTGGGCAGCTCAGCAAGGGCTATCAGCGCACCAACGGGCGCTGGGCGGCAAAGGTCGAAGACCTTCAGTCCGTCGGCGCCAAGCCTTCCGAGTTTCTCGACTCTTGGGACAAGGCCATCGACCTGCGCAATGAGTTCGTCATCTCCGCCGGCGCCGATGGAAAGCTCGATACCGACGATGACCCCTGGTATGATGCGGATGCGGGAACGCCGGGCGGATACGTTCCTCCGGCAAAGTAGGGAATACCCGAATCCCCGTCCAAACGGGCACCCTGGAGGCACGAATGGGCTCTCACGCGGTTACCGTTCTCCAGATCGACAAGGGCAGCACCACGCTTCAGATCCACGGCGCCCGGGCGTGGTGGTCGCTGCTGGAACTGGAATCACGCGCCATCCATGCGTGGCTGATTCCGGGATCGTTTCGTAACTCGATCCCCCCAGCGGAGGGCGAAATCCTGGAGACCGAACCGCTCCTTGTAGATCCGTCTGGATTTCAGATCGTCAAGGAACCGCGCGAGGCGCTCGAACCTCTGGGGCCGAAGGGCGCCTTCCGCATCAGCGGGCGCGTCGCCTTTTGCAGCCCCTCCGGTGGGGCGATTGTATCCGCTTTGGGCCTGCGATTCGATTTGTCTGAATCGGTCCTCCATAAAGTGGAGCCCTCCATCGCCGACCCCGTCAGCTTTTGCGTCCGCCTTCTTTGCTTTCGCGAAGTGGAGCCATAGCAACGCCGACGCGCATCAGTCCATCAACGACTTGGATCTCTCCAGAAGTGGCTCGGCGTCGGTGATGACCATGCGATACTTCGCCTCTTGCAAGAGGGGGAGGAGCAGGTTCTTCCCGTCCCGAACCGCCTCCCACTCCGTGGCATTCTTCTCGCGGAATCCGTTGTAGCGGGCCGTCTCCAAGTTCTTCTCGATCTCTGCAATCAACGCCGTGGCGCGGGCCTTCAGTGCGGTCGCGGACCCTTCGGCCGCCTTCGCCGCAATGGCGTCATAGCGTTCCTTGCTGGCCCTGTAGTTCCCGTCGGTGTTCGCCGCCTGCATCGCTGCCTCCAACTCCGCGCGTAGCGCCACCAGCGTTTCGTCGCCTTCGCCCGCCTCCGCGGCCACCGCCGCGATGCCGTCCTGCGCGCGGACCAAGGCCTGCTCCGCCGCCGTGCGCAGGGGCTCCAGCACGCGGTTTGCCTCGTCGATCACGAACTGGCTCTGGCGGGCCAGCGCGTCGGGCTGCTCCGTGGGCTTCATCGCCGCCGCCGAATCATAGGCCGCCACCAAACTTTCCCACGCGGTCGGGTCCACCACGCTGATCTCGTTGGCCTGGCACATCGCCATCGCCTGGCCCGCCTGTGCGAAAAGGGATTCCGCCTCGGCGATGCGTCGCTCGCGGCCGAAGTCCTGCACGGGCGCGGGAGGCGCCTGCAGAATAGCAGGCGGGGGCGACGAACATCCGCCGATCACGCAGGCGGCGGCGATGACGGCGGCAATCGAGAGGGGACGAAGCACGGGGGCTACTCCTCGGTCGGGATGCGCATTCTCAATTCGCGGTAGCGGTGTGACGCGAGGGGAATTGAAACGCAAACCCGCTCCCGTTGTTCCGAGCCCGAAAAGTGATGCCACGACAAGACCCTCACACACCTTATGCGGATTGGTCAGGGACGCCAATCTCCCAATTCGCGCCAATCCCAGTGCCCCCTCGCCTGAAACGTGGTTCTCCTTTTATTCGCCTTGCCTGCCATGCTGCTTCAACCATCAATGGCGGGCGCAACTCCGACCGGAAGGCATCGCACCCGTGGCCCGCGCTCCTCGCTCATTTCCCACTCGCCCCCACATCCCCGAAGGGGGGGAACGCCCCGACGCGGTCCCGGATCTCGAGGGCATCCTCAAGGAACTCCTCGAGCATCCCGGCATCAAGGAGTGCATCGCCCACGTGCGGCGCCTGCCAGCGGTCGAGGCGCGATACGGCGAGTGGCCGGCGAGCCTCCCCGAACCCCTTCGCGCGGCCCTTGCTGCGCGCGGGATGACGCGCCCCTACACCCACCAGGGCAAGGCCATCGGGAATGCGCTGGCGGGAAAAAGCACCGTCGTGGTGACGCCCACCGCCAGTGGCAAGTCGCTCTGCTATAACGTTCCCGTGGTGGAGGCGGTGCTCCGCGACCCCAATGCGCGGGCGCTGTACCTGTTTCCGACGAAGGCGCTTAGCCACGACCAGTACGGCGAGCTCTACGAACTCACCAAGTCCTGTGGCGGAGAGATCAAGGTCTATACATACGACGGCGATACGCCCCCGGCAACGCGGCGGGCGCTTCGCGACGCGGGGCACATCGTCGTCACGAATCCCGACATGCTGCACGGCGGGATCCTGCCTCACCACACCAACTGGATCCGCCTCTTCGAAAACCTTCGGTACATCGTTATCGACGAGCTGCACCAATACCGCGGCGTCTTTGGCAGCCATGTCGCCAATGTGCTACGCCGCCTTCGCCGCATCGCGGAGTTTTACGGCGCCAAGCCCGTTTTTCTCTGTTCCAGCGCCACCATCGCCAATCCGCGCGAGCTGGCGGAGCAACTGATTGGCGAGCCCGTGGAGATCGTGGACGATAGCGGCGCGCCAAGCGGCGAGAAGGCATTCGTCTTCTACAACCCGCCTGTCGTGAACCGGGAGCTCAACGTCCGCCGTAGCGTCCGGCTGGAGGCGCGCCGCCTCGCGATGCGGTTCCTCGCGCGCAACCACCAGGTGATCGTTTTTGGCCGTTCCCGGCTCGATGTCGAGGTGATGACGACATACCTTAAGCGCGGCATGGCGCGCATTCACCGCGATCCGAATCTGGTCGCGGGGTATCGCGGCGGCTACCTGCCAACGGAGCGCCGCGCGATCGAGAGCGGGCTCAAGAAGAAGGAAATTCTCGGGGTCGTCTCCACCAACGCGCTGGAGCTGGGCATCGACATCGGATCGCTCGACGTGTCGATCCTCGCCGGATGGCCGGGCACCATCGCCAGCGCCTGGCAGCAGGCGGGCCGCGCGGGCCGCAAAGCCTCGTCCTCCCTCGCCGTATATATCGGAGGCAGTTCTCCCCTCGATCAATTCCTGATGAAGCATCCCGACTTTTTCTTTGGCCGCTCGCCGGAATCGGGACTCGTCAACCCGGAGAATCTCGCGATCATCTCGTCCCACCTCAAGTGCGCGGCGTTCGAGCTTCCCTTCGAGGATGGCGAGACCTTCGGCCCCGGCGACCCGGGCCCGATTCTCCAGTACCTCGAGGACGGAAACGTGCTCCGCCACAGCGGCAATCGCTGGCACTACAGCAGCGATGCCTATCCCGCGGAGGAAGTCTCGCTCCGCAGCGCCGCGGGCGAGAATTTCATCGTCCTCGACACCGGCCACAACAACCGCGTGATTGCCGAAGTGGACTACGACTCGGCGCCGTTCCTGATCCACGACGACGCCGTGTATATCCACAACGCCAAGACCTACATGGTGGAGAAGCTCGACTGGGATCGCCGCACCGCTTTCGTGCGTCACAAGGTCGTGGACTACTACACCGACGCCGAGTCGTCCTCGAGCATCCAGGTCATGCAGGTGGACGAGGAGACGCCGACCCCCGACTCTCCGGTGCTGGAGGCGAAGCGATTCGGAGACGTGGCCGTGACGACGATCATCCGCAAGTTCAAGAAGGTGAAGTTCGAGACGCAGGAGTCCATTGGATATGGGCAGGTGAACGTGCCGCCGCTGGAGGTGCAGACGGAAGCCGCGTGGTTCACCTTCCGCGACGACGTCTCGGCACGGCTCGGCAAGGGCGGCACAAATCTGGGCTTTGGGCTACAGGGCATTGCGAGCCTTCTCCGCCACGCGGTTCCGCTCTTCGTCATGTGCGACCCGCGCGACTTCAGCGTGGCCGCCATGGTGCGTGCGCCATTTGATCAGCGCCCGACAATCTACTTGTGGGATCGATATCCCGGCGGAATCGGCATCGCGCGCCGCGTGTTTGGCATGGAGGATACGATCCTCCGGGCCAGTAGGCAAATCGTGGGCGAATGCGCCTGTGAATCGGGATGCCCGGGTTGCGTGGGGGCACAGCTCGAAGTGGGCGAGGGCGCCAAGCGAGCCGCGATTTCGCTGCTCGAAATGCTGCTGGGCAAGTAGCCCAACTACCTCGCCGCCGCGCTCGCCGCCTCTGCGCCAGAGACCAGCAGGCAATAGCCCGCCACCGTTTCTGCCCGATCCACCAGCGGACCATCGATGCGGCCATAATACTGGCCCACCGCCGTCTGCATCACCATGCCCAGGATCAACTGCGTAAGAAGCGGCTCGTCCCCCTTGGGAATCTCGCCGCGCTTCATCGCCTCGCGGACGATGCGGCTCAGGAGTTCCACGGGGTTTTTCTCGTCGGCGCGCACCTCCTCCAGCAATTTGTGCCGCACCAGCATGACGAACCGGAAGATGTAAGGGTCTTGATCGTAGAACTCGAAGAACGCCCGCACCAGATCCGGGATCAGCACTTGGAATCGGCCATCGGACTTCCACAGGTGCGAGATCATCTTGGCAAACCCCGCATGGTTCTCGAAGAACAGCGCACGCACCAGGTCGTCCTTCCCCTTGTGATGGCGATAGAGCGCGCCCTCCGTAACGCCCGCGCGCTCTGCGATGTCGCGGATGCTGGTCCCATCGACGCCCTTCTCAACGAAAAGTTCCAGGGCAGATCGCTCGATCGCCGATTTCTTCAGCGGTGGTCTTCCCATGTTCTCAGGCCTCTCGCTTTGCGGATTGATCTTCCATCTGCCACAGGTGGTCCACCGGACCAATTCCCGATCCCAGCGCATAGGCCGCCGCAATGGCGCCTTGCAGGTAATTCTTGGCGCGTTCGACTGCCTGGGGGAGCGCCAGCCCCTTCCCCAAATTCGCCGCGATCGCCGCGGAGAGAGTGCAACCAGTCCCGTGAGTGTGACGTGCGTCCAGGCGGGGCGCGCTGAATTCGTGCATCGCCTCTCCATCCCACAGGACATCCGTGGACAAATCCGACTCCGCCAGATGCCCGCCCTTCACCAGCACCGCCTCGCAGCCCAGCTTTCCCAATTCCCGCGCCGCATCGCGCATCTGATCAACGGTGCTGGGGCGGGCACCGATCAACTCCTCCACCTCTTCCAGGTTGGGGGTGATGACCCGGGCCAGCGGGACAAGGGCGCGACGCATCGCCTCCACCGCATCGGCGGCCAGCAAGCGGTGACCGCTTTTGGACACCATCACGGGATCGACGACCAGATTGAGCACGCAATGCTCGCGGATTTTCCCCGCCACCACGGCAATAATCGCCGCGCTGCCGAGCATCCCTGTCTTCGCCGCGTCGCAGCCGATGTCAGAAAGCACGGCATCCAGTTGCGCTGCGACAAATTGAGGCGGCGTCTCGTGGACGCCTGTGACCCCGAGCGTGTTCTGGGCGGTCAGTGCCACGATGGCGCTCATCCCATAGCACCGATGGGCCTGAAACGTCTTCAAGTCAGCCTGAATGCCCGCGCCACCCCCAGAATCGGAGCCGGCAATGGTAAGGATTCTGGGGGGGCGAAACTGGTTCATGGCACGTGTCGAGATAATATCGGAGACGAGTCGCCCGAAAAGCTAACGATTTGTGTGCCAATGTTTACGCCCCGCGCTAGTGTGATCTGCGGGGGAGCTCCGCCAGAAACTGGAGCGGGGTCATGATCGCGATCCCTTGGTGCCTCCCGAGCGCCAGCAGATGCTGGTCCCCAGACACGATCCCATCCACCCGCCCTGCGACCGCCGTGGCCAGGACCACGTCGTCATCCGGGTCGTTGGGGACGACGCGAGGGATATATGCAGGTTTCACAAAGTTGGGAACATTGAGCATCGCTTCTATCAGAAGTTCAGCTCGCTCCAGCACGCGTCGGTCGTGGCGCTGGAACTTCGACCGCCCGATGACATCGCGCAATTCTCCGATCAACTCAGGCGAGGTGCATTGGAGGAACTCGCCAATCCTCCAAGCTGACAGAATCCGCCCCGGTGGTCCCCCGGGCGAGATCATTGCGCTGACGAGCACATTGGTGTCCAGCACTGCCAGAATCACGAGGCGTCCTTCAATGTCTTCGCCGCCGCTCGCTTCTCGGCTCTCACTTCCGCGATGGCGGCGGCGACTTCCGCCTCGACCTCCTCGGGGGGAATTCCTTCAAAGCATTTGCGGAAATCACTCAATGCTTCGTCGAAATCGCGACGCGCCTGCTCGTGCTTTTCGAGCATGTAGAG
>Ga0105049_10008631_pt1 | contig 11806 bp, 14 predicted proteins | sample MAT06_FD_78087 | JGI IMG/M metagenome (GOLD analysis project Ga0105049, IMG submission 78087) | Freshwater microbial communities from Lake Fryxell liftoff mats and glacier meltwater in Antarctica - MAT-06 | ecosystem: Environmental > Aquatic > Freshwater > Ice > Liftoff microbial mat | place...
GAGCTGCCGCGCAAGGCAGCGCCACGAGCGCCTCCCACCGAGGCCGAGATGTTGACAATGAACGACTTCGTTCGGGTCGTCGACGACGTGCCGCTCACCGCGCGCGAGCTGCAGGCGTGGTTGATCGGCGCGAGCTATCGCGCGTGGCCGCACGAGTCCGCGATGCATCCGTCGAGCGGACCGCATGCCGAGACCGTGCTGACGTTCCTGTCGCCGTCCCTCGCGGGCTCGCTGCAGGCAAAGGCGTCGGCGCATCCACGCGGCGCGGCGTCGGTGAAGGAGCTCTACAAGAAGGGCAAGCACGTCGGCTGGGCGGTCAGCGTGAAGACCGCCGCCGACAGCGCGGACGGGAAGAACTGGTTCTGGTACGAGGTCCTCTCCACGGCACCCGATGCGAAGGCGCCACACCAGGGGTTGGGACTCGAGGTCTGTCGCGACTGTCACGCCGCCGGATCTGACGGATCCACTGGATCCACCGGATCCACCGGATCCAAGAGTCGTGGCGTCGATCAGGTGCTGATCGAGTTCCCGCTCCGTTAGCGCCGCCGTCCCTGCTTCCGCTTCGCAACCGCCTTTGCAGGGCGCTGTTGCTTCGCGGCAGCCGCTCGCGGAGCCGTGGATTTCTTCGCGGATCCGGACGCCACCACGGGCGTCGACTTCTTCGGGACGCGGTCGCCTGGCTGCTCGAGGTACTGACTCCAATCGACCTTTCGATCGGCGTGAACCGAGCCAAAGGAGAACCCGACAACGAACAGGGTAGAGACCACGAGACGCATGACTCTCCTCAGGAGCACGCGACGTACCAGCGATCGCGCGTGCGGGTTCGCGAGGTTGGCCGCGCGGACCCGAGAGCCGACTCCCCGTCGGGGCGAGCGCACTCCCTGGCCAGCGGACTAGCCAGTGATCACGGGCGCGTCGGGTGCTACGGTCGACCGCGATGTACCGCTGGATGTTCATCAGCCTCGTCGCCTGTCGCGAAGCCGCCGCGGTCGCGCCCGACGGTCCGGCGCCCGATGTCGGCCTGCCGACGGAGTGCACCGGTGAGTGTGCGGAGACCGCCGTGCGCGCCGAGTTCTTCCAGACCGTGCGCACGTTCGATCACGCGGTGTTCGGCAACAACGGCGACGGCACGCTCCACGTCGAGGTGGACCTCGGCGGCGATCTGGGGTGTCCGTCGCAGACGTCTGGGACGCCTGACTACACGCTGGTGCTCGGGAAGGTCGCGCCACCGAATGGCTCCGCACCGACGATCTCGTCGAAGGGCAATCTCCTCGACTTCGTCGGCGATCTGCTCGGCGGGGATCTCGGCGCGCAGGCGACCACGGTGATCGTGCGCGCGGTGGCCGCGAAGCCCGACGAGCACGTCGCTCTCGACGTCGCGCTCGAGTTCGAGCTCGGCGAGGTCACGGGGCACCTGTTTGCCACCCACTGCCCGTCGCTCGACAGTCCGTGACCGCGGCGGAGTTGCACCTCAGTTCGCGCGCCAGATCGCGATGTTCAGGTACGACGCGAACGAGACCCAGGCGAGATACGGCACGAGCAGCAAGCCAGCTGTCCGGCTGCGCCGTGCGAACGCAACGGCGGTGACCACGATCGCGACCCACAGCAGCGCGATGTCCACGAGCGCGACGCCCGGTTCGTGGCGGCCAAACATCAGGTAAGACCACAGGCCGTTGAGCACGAGCTGCGTGCCGAACGCGATCAGCGCGAGGCGATCGCGTGCACCGGTGTGGAGATAGATGAAGAGCGCGATGCCGATCGAGATGTAGAGGGCGGTCCACGCGATCGGGAACACCCAGCCGGGCGGTGTCAGCGCGGGCTTCTCGAGGCCGGCGTACCAGGCGTCGGGGGAGAACGCCGAGCCAGCGAGGCCCGGCAGGATCGCGAGCACGATGCACGCGATCAGGACCGTGACGTGATGCCGCACGGCGATGTGGGGAAGGCCTGTCACGCGGCGGCGGCCTGGATGCGATCGACGGCCGCGCGCAGCTGCTTGCGAGCGCGATGGGCGCGGACCTTGACGTTGCCGACGGTGAGCCCGAGCTCCTTCGCCACCTCGACCTCGGTGTCGTGCGCGCGGGCAACGAGGATGCGGCGATAGCTGGGAGCGAGCTCGGCGAGCGCGCGGTGCACGAGCGCGTGTTCCTCGGCCTCGGCCATCGAGAGCTCGGGCGACTTCGCGGGATCGACCGCCTTGTCGAGCATCGAGACCGCGCCTTCGAGCTGGATCCGCGAGCGGCGCTGGCGCCGGAGATGGCCGAGCGCGGTGGTGGCCGCGATCCGGTAGAGCCAGGTGCGGTACTTCGAGCTGCCGCGGAACGCATTGCGGTAGCGGTAGGCGAGCAGCAGGGCGTCCTGCGTGACGTCCTCGGCATCCTCGGCGCTGCCGACGATCCGGCGGGCGACCGCGTAAACGAAGCCGCGATCGCCTGGATCGAAGGTGACCGGCTCTCTGGACGGCCTGGACGGCGAATCGTTCAAATCGTTCATGTCGACCAGTCTGAACGTTAAAACGTTCACGTCAAGGAGTGAATGTTAAAACGTTCAGGCCAGGCCCGCTGTAACGAGGTGTCCCAGCAAGGCATCGTAGCGGGGCATGCGTCTGCTCTCGACTCGTGAGCTAGCCGACGCTCTCGGCGTGAGCGAGTCGTCGGTCAAGCGGTGGGTGGATGGCGGCAAGATCATGGCCTGGCGCACCGAGGGTGGACATCGCCGCATCGAGCTCTCCGAGGCCATGCGATTCATTCGTGCAAGTGGCACGCCGTTGATCCGTCCGGAAATCCTGGATCTCCCCGAGGTCGCGGCGGTCCGCTCGACAAAAAAGCGGCTCGTCAGCTACCTGCGCGATGGCAACAGCGTCGGCGCGCGGGGCTGGTTGATGGCGCGGTACCTCGAAGGCTCGACGATCGCGGAGCTCTGCGACGGCCCGATCCGCGAGGCGATGCACAAGCTCGGCGAGCTCTGGGGGCATGACGAACCCGGGGTGCACGTCGAGCATCGCGGCACCGATGTGTGTCTGCAGGCGGTCGCGCAGCTTCGCAGCATGATCAGCACTCCCGCAGCAACCGCGCCTGCGGCGCTCGGTGGGGCACCGGCGGGCGATCCGTATCTGATCCCGTCGCAGCTCGCGGCGATGACGCTGACCGAGGTCGGGATGCGCGCGATCAATCTCGGACCGGATACGCCGGTGGCGGCCCTCGACGCCGCGGTGGCCGCCTACCAGCCGAAGCTGGTGTGGGCGAGCATCAGCACGCCGCTCGTACCAACACGCGCGCGGTCGATCAAGGACTGGTACGCGACACTGCCGTCGTCGATCACGGTCGTCGTCGGTGGGCAGCAGGCGGACGGGCTCGGCAAGTTGCCGGCGCGCGTTCGTCGCGTCTATACGATGGTCGAGCTCGCCGAGGTCGCGGCGGCGATCGTCAAGCGCGAACACTGACCTTGCGGCTCGCGAACCGCAGGCGAATCGCGGTGCGGCGGTAGCCGAAGATCCGGCGCAGCATGCGCTCGACGACGAGGCGGTTCGCGATCGCACCGATCAACCCGAGCGGCGGCGCGTAGTGGACGATGTCGTCCATGATCGTCTTGCCGTCGCGCTCGGTGAACCGGTGCTCGTGCCACCACGCTCGGTACGGACCGGCCTCCTGCGCGTCGACGAACATCACGCCCGGGACCCAGCGCTCGATCCGGGTGCGCCAGTGGAGCGGGATGCCGGCGACGCGGATCTTGTAGTCGATCACCGTGTTGCACTCGATGTCGCCGCACGGCTCCTCGATCTGGAACGCGAGATCTGCGGGCGTCAGCGCGGCCAGATTGCCGGGCGCGGCGAAGAACGGGAACACCTCGGCGAGCGGGGCGTCGAGCTCGGTGCGCGCGTGCAGCGTGTACCGCGGGCGGCGCGCGCGGAGGTAGCTGGCGTCGGGCAGCTCGTCGGTCTGCGTGCGCTCGATCTCGACGGTCTCGTAGATCAGATCCGCGAGCGCATCGTCGAGCTGCGGGAACGTGTGGTGGAAGCCGCCGAGCACGAGCGCGCGCGGCACCACGCGCTGACTCGCGAGCAGCATCGACGACGCCTCGCCGAGCACGAGCTTGACCGCGAACGCCGGGGCGGGAAGCTCGATCGAATGATCGACGGCACGCGCGATCGCCTGCGCGAGCTCGCGCTGTCGCACGGGCATCGGGGCCGTCACCGCGATCGCGCCCGCGATGCGTGGATCGCCGATCGCGCAGATCACCGCGGCGACCAGATCCTCGAGGTGGATCCACGACACCCACTGGGCGCCAGCGCCGATCGCACCGCCGAGGCCCAGCCGGCTGAGGCGAACCAGCGGATCGAGCGCTCCACCACCGCGTCCGAGGACGACGCCGAACCGCGTGATCACGACGCGCCCTGCCGCAGCGGGACGTGCCGCCGCTTCCCACGCGCGACACAGCTCCGCGGCGAAGCCGGTGCCCGTGGACGAGCTGTCGTCGAGCTCGTCATCGCCACGATCGCCGTACGCTCCGATCGCGCTCGCCGAGACCAGCACCGGGAGGAGCTGCTCGCGCTTCGCGATCGAGGCGACGAGGCGCTCGGTGACGGCGACGCGACTCTCGATCAACGCGTTCTTGCGCCCCGCGGTCCAGCGCTTGCCGGCGATCGATTCGCCCGCGAGGTTGACGATCGCGTCGGTGTCGCGAACCGCGGCATCGAGCGCGGTGTCGTCGCCGAAGTCGATGACGTCGACGCCCGCGGGGAGCAGCGCTCGCGCGTGATCAACGGAGCGCGCGAGGACCGACACCCGATGACCGGAACCCTGGAGGCCGAGCACGAGCGCGCGACCGATGAAGCCGGTGGCGCCGAGGACGAGCGTGCGATGCATCGCGGTGGGATGGATCCTGTGGCATCAAGGTTGCGCGTAACCCTGCCAGCTCGCGTGACGTCCGAGCCCGATGCCGACGCCTCCGTGGCGGAAGCCCCGACCCGCGGGCCCGAAGACCAAGCTCACCGCCGAGCAGATCGAACGTGCCCGGGAGCGAGCGAGACTCGCGGGTCGCCGCTATCCGAATCTGGTCGACAACATGGCGATCCTCGCGATCGATCGCGGCGCGCGCCGACCGTAGATTTCGGACCGGGCGTCGCGATCTGCGGGCCCGACGGGCGTGCGATGATCGCGCCGTGAATTGCCCCCACTGCAATGTTGTGCTCGCTCCGTGCGCGCCCTTCTGTGGCGCGTGCGGGCAGGCCGTCGCCTCGCAGCAGCAGAGTTATCCGCACCAGCCGCAGTACCCACAGCAGGGCTATCCGCAGCAGGGTTATCCACAGCAGACGCAGCCGTACCCGCCGCCGCAAGGCTATCCGCACGGTCCGCACGCTGGACCGCCACCGCAGCCGCAGGGGCAGCCGGATCCCCAGGGCCCGCCGGCCGGCTATCCGCAGCAGCAGGGGTATCCGCAGCAACCGGGATCTTCGCAGCCAGCGGCGTATCCGCAGCCCGGATATCCGCCGCCGCAGGGACAGTTCACGCCGCAAGGTCATTACGCGCCGCCGCCGATCCGACCATTCGGGATCGTGATGCAGCAGCGGTTCACGCGACTCACCGGGCAGATGTTCATCGCCCCCGCGCGCCTGTTCTTCCTCTGCGAGAGTCAGAAGGGCGGGCTCGGGGTCGCGCTCGGTCGCGGGCTCGGCGGGATCGTCGGTGGTGTGATCGCTGCGATGGCCGCGCCAACGCCCGGTCAGGCCGCGGCGGTGATCGACGAGCCGATGCTGTTCCAGGCGGTGCAGAACATGCCCGGCTCGATGGTGATGGAGCCGCCGCAGTTCAAGGCCATCAAGGTCACGATGTGGACGCGGGGCATCTTCTACGGCGGCAAGACGTACGCGCTGCCGGAAGGGCTCGACAAGGAATTCAAGGGCGAGCTCGGGCACTGGTGCCAGGCGAACAACGTGCGCAGTGCCGGCCTGATCAAATAGCTCACCGCGGCGTGCGCGCGATCTCGGTGGCCGACAACTCCATCATCTCCGTCACGATCGAGGAGCGCCGAAAGTTCCTCTCGCGCGCGGCCACCGCAACCTTGGCATGCGATAACCGCCGGCGATGAGCGTCACAGCCATCGCGCCAAATCACCGACTTCCCGCCGAGCAAGCTCTGCGGGTCTATGACCTGATGCTTCGCACCCGGCTGCTCGAGGAGCGCCTGATCACCATGTACAAGCAGGGTGACGGGTTCTTCTGGATCGGTGGACCGGGAGAGGAAGCATTCAACGTCCCGCTCGGCCTGCTCGCCAAGAAAGGGCAGGGCGTCCAGCACGACTACCTGCATCTCCACTATCGATCGAGCGGCACGCTGCTCGCGATGGGCGCGGATCCCGTGGATTCGCTGCGGCAGATGAAGAACACCGCGACCGACCCGTACTCGAAGGGTCGCAACTTCGCGGGTCATTATTCGGCGCGCAAGTGGAACGTCGTGCCGGTGAGCTCACCCATCGAGGTGCAGTTCTCGATCGCGATCGGCACCGCGCGTGCGCAGCGCGAGGGCAGCAAGGGCATCACGATCGTGCAGGGCGGCGATGCCGGCACGGCCGAGGGCGATTTCGCGACGGCGATGGTGTGGGCGTCGCGCAAGGGCAGCGAGTTGCCGCTGTTGATGCTGGTCACCAACAACCGGTGGGGGATCTCGACGTCGTACGACGGCCAGCACGGCTACGATCAGATCTCCGAGCGTGCGAAGGCGTTCGGCATGCCGGTCGCGATCGTCGACGGCAACGATGCCGAGGCCTCGTGGGCGGCGCTCAGCAAGGCGATGGACTACGTCCGCACGCACCGTAAGCCGTACATGCTCGAGGCGATGGTGTCGCGGTTGCGCGGTCACTCGTCGGCGAGCGGCGCGAACCTCGTCAAGGGCGAGGTCGATTGTGTGCTCGAATTCGAGAATCGGCTCGAGGAACGGCGCGTGATCACGCGCTCGCGGATCGACGAGCTGCGCAAGCAGTACACGCAGGAGCTCCTCGAAGCGAGCCACCGCGTGCTCGAGGAGCCGATGCCCACCGCCGAGTCGGCGTGGGAGTTCGTGTTCGCGGACAAGAACCACGTCGGCGGGGAGTCCTGAATGCCGACCATGATCCAGGCGATCCGCCTCGCGCTGCACGTCGGCGAGTCGCGGCTCGGGGTCACCGACATCTTCGGCGAGGACGTCGGTCCGCCACTCGGTGGGGTGTTCACCGGCACCCAGGGGCTGAAGACCGCATGGAACACGCCGCTCGACGAGCGCGGCATCGTCGGCACGGCGATTGGGCTTGCGCTTGCGGGCAAGAAGCCCGTCGCCGAGATCCAGTTCTGTGATTACGCCTTCAACACGATCGATCTGCTCAAGATCGCCGGCAACACGTTCTGGTCGAGCGGCGGTGACTGGAACGTACCGCTGGTGCTGATGACGCCGGTCGGCGCCGGCATCCGTGGCTCGATCTATCACTCGCACTCGTTCGACGCGCAGGCGACGCGCACCCCGGGCTGGAAGATCGTGATGCCGTCCACGCCCCTCGACGCGTACGGGCTCCTGCTCGCGGCGATCCAGGATCCGAATCCGGTGATGTACCTGGCACCCAAGGCGCTGCTTCGCCTGAAGAGCAAGCCCGAGGAGAACATCCCGGGCGCGCCCAGCGACGACCGCGTGCTGTCAACGATGATCGATGCACCGCTCGGCGATCGCACGGCGTGGAAGGCCGACTGGCCGGCGATCGAGGAGTACTACGTGCCGATCGGCAAGAGCCGCGTCGCACGCGAGGGCACGCGCGTCACCGTGCTGACCTACGGCCGCAACGTGCACATGTGCGTCGCCGCCGCGGACGAGCTGGCGAGCGAAGGCATCGACACGGAAGTCATCGACCTCCGCACGCTGCACCCGTACGACTGGGAGGCGATCACGGCGAGCGTTCGTAAGACCAACCGCGTGCTGTGTGTCAACGAGGACACCGAGATCACCAACTTCGGCGAGCACCTGATCCGCCGGATCGTCGAGGAGCTGTTCTACGAGCTCCACGCGCCGCCCAAGCTGCTCGCGGGTGCGCACCTGCCGGGCATCGGGCTCGCCGATAATCTCGAGACCGCGAGCGTGCCGCAGAAGTCGACGATCGCCGTCGCCATCCGCGAGCTCGCGCAGCACGAGCCGTAGTCATACGAAGCCGTATGCGTGGGTATCAGCTAGATCGCGCTCGCGATCGTCGGCGGTTTCGGGCGCGTGGCGGTCGCGTTCGTCGTGTTCGGCTGCGTGCCCGCGATCGCAGCGCTCGGGCTGGCTGCGGCCGTCGATGCCGAGTCGTACCTTCACGACACCTACTTCGAGGTCGGCAGGGTGCACCTGATGAGCGCCGCGATCGCGTTTGCCGCACTCGCCGGCATGCACACGTTCTTCACCCGCCGGCCAAACACCTTCGCCGCGTGGGTGGGCGGCTGCGTGTGCAGCGGCGGGATGCTGCTCCTCGCCAACACCACGTTCGGGCTCGGCGCTCGCGGCATGCCGCGTCGCTACTGGGACTACGACCCGGAGTTTCAGGCGGGCTTCGAGACGGCGACCTTCGGTGTCATCGTGCTGGTCGTCGGGATCGTGATCCTCATTGGGGCCTGGATCATCGGTAAACCGGCGCGGGCGGCGACCGCGTAGCGATGCTCGACGAAGCAGACGCCACACCGGCAAACCGCTAGCGAGTCGTCCTCGATCGTCGCATCACGTCGCGGCGTGCCGCATCTACGTCATCAAGTGCACGATGCGCTTGAACAGCTCGTCCGCGTGCGTGGTCGACGGGAACCGCGAATATCCGACCAGGATCACCGCCGCGACGGCAGCCGCGACCGCGACCGCGCGCCAGCCGGCGGCACGCGCGAACGTCCAGCTCGCGAGCCCGAACACGAGCATGAGGTACGGCACGAGGCCGAACACCGGCGGGCCACCGACGAGCGCGGTCATCACGTTCGGGGCACCGCCGCCCTCCGCGAGCAGGCGGAACGCGATCTCGAACAGCGGGTTGCGGACGAGCTCGACCTTGCCCTGGTAGTTGAGCTCGTCGGGCCACGGGATGAACGTCGCCGACGACAGCGCATAGACCGCGATCCCGACCAGCATCGTGCCGGCGGCGATCCCAAACAGCCACCAGCGGGCGCTGGCTGCCTGCAGCGCGGTGGTCACCAGCGGCAACAGGAACGGCAGCATGACGGTGATGTAGCGCGGGCCGACCGACCAGCCGGCGCGCCACATCGCGAGCGACGATACGAACCACAGGTACATCAGGGCGATCACGCAGCACGTGATCGTCGTGGCGCGGTCACGCTTCGCGAGGAGCCACGCCCCGGGAATCGCGAGCAGCAGCCACGGCGCGAGCGTGAACAGCCCATTGTCGGGCGCGACCGTCGAGCCGATCAACGACGAGGGCCGAAACCCGGCGAGCCCGAGAAAGCCCTGGGACTGGAGGTTCGCGAACGGCGTGCTCACGCACGTCGGGTCGTAGCCGGTGCACAGCGCGCTGCCGAACGCGGCGGTGTGATACGCGAGCAGGATCGCGATCGGAATCGCGGCGGCCGCGGCGGCGATGCCGATGACCCGGACGTGGTCGCCGCGACCGCGCAGCTTGACGATCACGTGCACCGCGATCACCGGGATCGCGAACGCCGCCTGGTAGTCGACGAGCGGCGCACAGCCGGCGAGCAAGCCCGCGGCGATCAGCGCGCGTGTTCCGCGCTTGCGGTCGGCATAGTCGAGCGCGAGGATCCAGCACGATCCGACGACGACCGCGGATAGTTGATGCGCGATGAACGTCACCGAGAACGTCATCGCCATCGAGCCGAGGGCATACGCGACGAGCACGCTGCGCCGGACCCACTCGTCGGAGGCGTAGCGTTCGAGGAAGCCCGACAGCAGGCGAAGGAACAGCAGTGTCGGGATGACGCCCGCGACCAGCCGGCACAGCCATATTGTGAAGTCGAGGCTCGGATCGCCGAACAGCGAGATCACCGCGTAGACCGGCGCGACCAGCATCGACGAGCCGGGCGCCTTGTTCGAGTACGAGTGGCCGCTGGCATCGGCGACGTCGACGGTCTTCCCCCACCGCTTGACGCCGCGATCGATCGCGAACGTGTGGTCGTCGACCATCGCCTTGACGAGGTAGACGCGAGGCATCTCGTTCGCGTTACGAGTCTTCGGGAAGTGCGGAAAGATGTAGAGGTATGCGCAGGCGATCGCGACGAGCCATGCGTTGCGGTTCAGCCAGGACCCCACTCGCCCAGGTCATAACACGCCGAGATCAGACCATGGTCGAGACGAACGCCGCGACGGCGAGCATCGCCGCGCCGCACATCGCGACGACCGCGCGATTCCGGGTCTTGAGCTCGCGGATCAACTTCTGGAGGTCGCGCGCCGAGCTCGGATCGCAGGCGATGACCGTGCTCGCGTACTCCGGATCAGCGCGATCCGACGCGCTCGAGGTGTCGAGCATGCGCAGCGAGGGCACGCGCGTGGTCTCTCCCGTGTGCACCCCGTAGAGCACGGAGTCCGTGCTGGTCGTGTCGCCAGCGTCGAGGTAGCGGTCCTCGATCGGTAGCTCGACCTTGTCATCCGGTTCCCCGTCCACCAGCTCGCCCCGCTTGAACCAGTTCGTCTCGCGGAAGTTCGCCATGCCGACCGGGTCGGCCTGTTTCGCAGTTCGATGAGGGGGTGGTGGGGTAGCATCACCGCGATGGCAGGTAGGGAAACCAGCGACGACCGCAATCCACAAGCACGGGAGATGGCGGACGAATCGATGGTCCGGAACCTCGCGGCGCAGGCCGACGCCATCTGGCCACAGGAGATCTCGTTGATGCGGCGGTATACGCCGACCCGGATCCTCGACCTTGGCTGTGGCACCGGCGAGATCACGATCCGGATGGCGGAGCTGTTTCCCGAGGCGCAGGTCATTGGGGTCGATCTGATCGAGCCACACCTCGCAGTCGGGCGGGACAAGGCCGCCCGCTTCGGGGACCGCGTGAAGTTCCAGGTCGCCGACGCCTTCGAGCTGCCATTCGCGGCGGGTACCTTCGACCTCGTGGTGTGCCGCCACGTGGTGCAATCGATCCCGACGCCGGAGCGCGTGCTCGCGGAGATGACGCGGGTGTCCAGACCAGGTGGCCGGCTCCACGTGATCGCCGAGGACTACGACATGATCCACGCGGCGCCGACGCGTCGCGATGTCGGCTACTTCTGGCACGCCGCGCCCCGTGCGTATGCGAAGGAGACCAGCGTCGATCTCCACATCGGCCGCACGATCCACCATCACCTCCGCGCGCTGCCGCTCGACGACATCGACGTCCACTACGCGCACGTCGATACGATCCATGTTCCGCGCGAGACCTTCGCGGCGATCTTCACCGCGTGGCGCGACGGCTACACCGTGCCGACCGCACGCAGCCTCGGGATCAGCGAGGCCGAGGCGCGCGACTACTTCGACGCGACGATCGAGTGCATCCGCGATCCAGACGGCTTCGCCCTCTGGGTCGTCCCGATCTGGACCGCGCGCGTGCGCTGATCATTTCAGTCCCGTCTCGAGGACTCGCCACCCGTCGGTCAGAAGCCGGGCGCGAACACGTCGCACATCCGCAGCGGGTTGCGAATGTCCTGGCCGGTCATCCACGTGTGCGCGGCCTCGACGAGCGCGGCATCGCTGCTCAGCTGACCGGCCCGCAGTCGCGCGATCGTGGCGCACAGCGGGAAGTTCTCGCTGTCGGCATACGCGGCGAGGCTCTGGAGATGCGCGACCGCGGCGCCGCGATCACCGCGCTGCGCGATCGCGGCGCCGCTGA
>Ga0105049_10008633_pt1 | contig 11801 bp, 9 predicted proteins | sample MAT06_FD_78087 | JGI IMG/M metagenome (GOLD analysis project Ga0105049, IMG submission 78087) | Freshwater microbial communities from Lake Fryxell liftoff mats and glacier meltwater in Antarctica - MAT-06 | ecosystem: Environmental > Aquatic > Freshwater > Ice > Liftoff microbial mat | place...
GACCGCCGCCACGCCGATTATCATGCCGAGCATGGTCAACACCGAGCGCAGCCGATTGGCGATCAGCGCGCTCCACGCTTCGGCGAGCATCGTGGCGATCATATCGCCACGCCGCTGAAAACTTTGGCGATCATGTCGCCACGCCTTCGGCATGGCCATACAGCGCCGCTTCGGTCGGTGGGCCGTCGTAAAACACCCGGCCATCCTGGATACGGACGACGCGATTGGTGGCGCGCGCCACTTCGGGATCATGGGTGACGATGACCACCGTCACCCCTTGTTGTTCGTTGAGCGCGCGAAACAGCGCCAGCACTTCGACACCGGTCTTGGTGTCGAGCGCGCCGGTCGGTTCATCGGCGAGCAGCAATTCGGGGCTGTTGGCGAGGCTGCGCGCCACAGCGACACGTTGTTGCTGGCCGCCCGATAGCTGGCTGGGCCGCGATCTGGGCTTTTCGCCGATGCCGACGCTGGCCAGCAGGGTCTGGGCGCGGGCGTCGCGTTCACGTCTGGCGATCCCTGAATACACCATCGGCAGCGCTACATTGGCGAGCGCCGACAGCCGCGGCAACAGGTTGAACTGTTGAAAGACAAAGCCGATGCCGGCGTTGCGCAACCTGGCAAGCGCGGCTTCGGACAGTGTCGCGGTGTCGGTGCCTTCGAAGCGATAGGTGCCTGTGGTCGGGCTATCAAGGCAGCCGATGATGTTCATGAGCGTCGATTTGCCCGATCCCGATGGCCCCATGATCGACATCAGCTCGCCTTTTTGCACAGCGAGGTTGACGCCATCCAGGGCACGGAACGTGCCGGCTTCGGACTGATAGTCCTTGACGACATTGTCGAGGGCGAGAAGCGCAGTCACTATTTGGCTTTGCCGACCTTGTCGTTCTTGTACTTGCTTTCGGGCGGACCGGAAAAAATGCCGCCGGCTTTCTTGTCGGGGCTTGCCTTGCCGGTGATGACGGTTTCGCCGGCCTTGAGATTGCCCGATACAATCTCGCTAAAATCGGTGTCCGATGCCCCGAGCCGCACCTGGCGTGCCTGAGGCTGGCCGGCGACCAGTGCGAATACCGTCACTTCATCGGGGTCACGCGGCTTGTTGCCGGGCCCGCGCTGAGGTTTCCAGCCTTCGGGTTTGAACGACAGGGCGGCGGTGGGCAGCAGCAGCACCTTTTGTTTTTCGGCCACGATGAAATTGGCGTTGGCGGTCATGCCCGGCAGCAGCGCGCCATCGGGGTTGGCGGCTTTCACGATGACGGTATAGGTGACGACATTCTGCTGGGTCGTCGGGTTCAGCCGGATCTGGTTGACCGTGCCGGAAAAGCTGCGCGTTCCATAGGCATCGACGCTGAAATCAACCCGCTGTCCGGGTTTGACCTTGGCAATATCGGCTTCGGCAACCGAGGCTTCGATCTGCATCTGGGTGAGGTCGCGCGCGATCTGGAACAGGGTCGGCGTGTTGAACGCGGCGGCCACCGTCTGGCCGATATCGATCTGGCGGCTGATAACGACGCCCGATACCGGGGACCGGATGACGCTGAATTCGAGGTTGGCGCGATCCTGGCGGATCTGGGCTTCCGCTTGCGCAACCTGCGCCGCGGCGCCTTTGGCGGAAGCGAGCGTCGTTTCATATTCCTGACGGCTGATATAATCCTGTTTCACCAGTTGCGCGGCGCGCGATGCGTTGGCAGCCTGGAGCGCGGCGCTGGCGCGGGCATTGGCAAGGCCTGCCTCGCTGGCCTGCAAGCGTGAATTGAACAGCGCCGGATCAAGCCGCAACAGCAGCTGCCCGGCCGTCACCCGATCGTTGAAATCGGCATATAGCGCCTCGACCGTGCCCGATACCTGGGTGCCGACGCTGACGACGCGCACCGGGTTGATGACGCCATTGGCGGTGATTTCCTCGGTCAGCTCGCCGGAGCCGATGTCGGCAGTCGTATAGAGCGCCACCGGCGCCGGCGGGTTGAGCGCCTGCCAGATGAAATAGCCGGCAATCGCCGCGACGATGACCGCCAGGATGATCCAGTTGCGCCGTTTCATGCCCAATGCCCCGGGTGATTATCGCTGTTCATCAATGGCCTCGCCGATGCCGCCGACCGCGCGCGCCAGTTGCGCGTTGGCGGTGCGGACGTTGAACTCGCTCTGCACCAATTGTTGCCGACCATTGGCCAGCGCGCTCTGGGCGTTGAGCAGATCGGCATAGGTGCCGGCGCCGGCCTTGTAGCGGCCCTGCGCCAGATCTGCCGATTGTGTGGCGCTGCGGATCAGCACGCGCGCCGTGGCAAGGCTGCTCAGCGCATTGTCGAGCGCGATGAAGTTTGAATAAACCGCCAGCCCCGCCTGTTGCCGCGTCTGTTCGGCGAGCGCTTGCTGCTGGTCGAGCTGGGCGCGGGCCGAGGCAATATTGTACCGGGTGTTCCAGCCCGAAAACAGTGGCACCGAAAGCGATAGCCCGGCCGAAACGACGTTGCGATCAATGGTCGTATCGATTGCCGACACGCTGTTCGATGCCTGCATATTGAAACTGGGCCGCCCCGCCGACTGCGCGACGCGAACATTGGCGGCGGCGGCATCGACATTGGCTTTGGCCGCGATGATATCGGGTCGCAGCCGTTCGGCATCGGCGATCAGCCCATCGGCGCCAAGTTTGAGCAGATCACCCGAGGCCAGTGGCGGCGGCGGGGCGAGATCGAGGCTGCGCGTCGGTGGCAGGCCGACAGCAACGGCGAGTTGCGCTGCGGCCGTGGCGATCGCGCCGCGGGTCTGGATGAGGGTCAGTTCTGCCTGGGCGAGCGAGGTTTCCCCCTGCAACTGGTCAGCGGCGGTGGCGACGCCGGCGTTCTTGCGCGCTGCTGCAAGGTCGCGGGACTGGCTGGCGAAGGCGACGTTGGCGAGATTGGCCGTCTCGTTGGCACGATTGGCAGCCAGGCTGTTATAGGCCGTCACAACGTTGAGGATGACGCCTTGCGCCGCGTCGGCATAGCTGGCGAGCGCGGCGCGTTGCTGGGCGGTTGCGGCATCGATCTGTGCACGGCGACCGCCGCCATCGAAGATCAGGTAATTCACTGCCAGCCGCGCCGAGCTGTTGACCTGGGTCAAGACGCTGCTGCCACTGACGAGGTTGCCGTTGGCATCGATGAAACCGGTGGTCCGGAAGCTTTTGCTGCTGCCGAGTGTCGGGCCGATGTTCAGGTTGACGCCGGGCAGTTCGGCACTGCGCGCAATACCGATCTGGGCGGCGGCGGCGCGCACGCTGGCCCATGATGCGGCGGTCTGCGGATTGCGGCACAGCGCGATATCGGCAAGATCGGCGAGCGACAGCGGCCGGGCCGGCACTTCGCCGCACGCTGTCTGGCGCACGCTGACCGGCGGCGGCGTAATGGGGATGATGCCGCGCGGGTCATCATGGCTCGCGGGTGCAACGCCGGCCGCCAGTGCGGGCGTGGCCAGAAAGAGTGCAAGCAGGGTGGGAGGCGATTTCATTGGTATCGGCAAACTCTTACGCAACTTGTTCATACGCTGCGAGTGATTGTTATTCCCCGGCGGCAAGCCCGGAATTTTCAGGCTCATTTCAGGCCGCAACTGCCGCGCGCTTCGCCCCTGCGATCAGCGTTGCCGAAACATCACCCGCGATCCCGCGAGGATCGCCAGCGCCACACCGGCGGTGAGCGCGGCATAGGGAGAGCGCTGAACCAGCAGCGCCGCCGTTCCCGCCCAGGCGCCGGCCATGCTGTATTCGGCCACGGCCAGCAGCAACGACGATTTCTGGCGCGCCCGAAAGGCGCGGCGCGGCTGTGGCCGCCCGGCCCAGCCTTGCTGCGTCGCGGCCGTCGCGGCGGCAACCGGGCATAACAGCAGGGCGACCAACCCGGCGCGGCCATCGGTGGCGGCGGTGACCAGCAGCGGCAGCAACACCATGGCGAGCGGCGGCAGGCAGGCAGCGAGGATCTTCATGCGCCGCGCCAGCCCCGGTGGCAGCGGCGCTGCGGCGATCAGATCGGGCGCATCTTCGCCGCAGATGGTCAGCCACGCCAGGCTGGCGGTCAGCAGGCCGCAGAACAGCACGCATGCCGCCGCCAGCCGGGTCGGCGAAGCGCCCGAGCCGCTGAAGATCAAGGCAAAGGCCGGAATCATATAAGCCAGTTGCAGCGCCACCGATGACAGAAGTTCGGCATCGCGCCCCAGGAGCTGCAATTCCTTGATCAGGAGGATGCGCGCCAATCCTCTGCGAAACCGGCCGGTGTTGGTGCGCGGTCTGCTGCTGCCGGGCAGGGGCGCGGTTGTCGCCCGGTCGCCGGCGGATGGCGGGCCGGCGGCGAACAACCGGTGGGCGGTAATGCGCGCTGCAACTGTCGCCGCCAACAGGGCAACTGCCGTCAACGCCAGCAGCCAGACTGGATCGCCCAGCGCGGCGCGTGCCGGCGCATCGAGCGGCGGTGGCGGCGGCTGCGCCAGCCAGCGGCTGATCCGGCGAAACAGATCGGGGGCGATGTTGGGCGTCTGCGCCAGCAGTGCCGCCGAAACGGCGAAAACGCCGCCACCGATCTGCACGATGATGCGGCCACGGCGCGCGCCGATGCGGCTGAACAGGCTGGCGACGATCACAAAGGCAAAAGACGTGGCGATCACCGCTGCAATGATGATCACCGCCAATCCGCCCAGCCAGCCGGGATGCCCAAGCAGCGCCGATGCCACTGCAAAAGGTGTTGCAACGAATAATAGCGGCAATGCCACCGACGCATGGATGGCGAGCGATTTTGCGGCCATTATCCGCGCCGGCGGCACGGGTGCTGCGAGCAGCAGATCAAGATCGCGGCGTTCATGAAAGCTGCGCAGCACATAAATGCACGCGCCCGACAGCATCAACAGAACCAGCCCGGCAAAGCCCGTCGCCAGCGGGCCGATGGCGGCCGCTGGCATCGCGGGGGCATGGCGCTGGTCAAGCGCGATACGGATGCCAAAGCCGATCGGCAGCAGCGTGAGGATCAGCAGCGCAATGATCCGCCCGACCCGCCCGGCGCGTTCACCATCGCGCGCCCATAGCCGCAGTTCGTGGCGGATCAGCCATGGCAGGGTTGCGCTGGTCATGGCGGCGTTGTCATGGCGGGGTTGTCATGGCGGGCATTCACAGCGGGCTTGCGGCGAGTTGCAGGAACATCTCCTCCAGCGTTGCGCCTGCGGCGCTGGCGTCCGCAGTGCCGCCTTGCGACGTGCGCAATTCGGCCATGCTCCCTTCGGCGACCAACCGCCCGGCGCGGATGATGCCGATGCGGGTTGCCATGCGTTCGGCAACTTCAAGAATATGGGTCGTCAGGATGACGGTGCCACCAGCGGCGACGCGCGCGGCCAGCAGATCCTTGACCATCCGCGAGGCACCGGCATCGAGCCCGGTCAGCGGTTCGTCGAGGATGAGCAGACGCGGATCATGGATTAGCGCCCCGGCCAGTGCCGCCTTTTGCTTCATACCACGCGAAAATGTCTCGCAGCGGGTGTCGCGCTGGTCCCACAGGTCAAGTTGGCGCAGCAGCGCTTCGGCGCGGGTGGCGGCAACGCTCGGGTCGACCCCCCAAAGGCCTGCCACAAAGGCGAGATATTCCATCGGGGTCAGCTTGTCATACAGCAGGGGTTCGTCGGGCACCCAGGCGACAAGGCGTTTTGCCGCCAAAGGATCGGCGCGGGCATCGATGCCGAAAATATGAATGCTACCGGCGTCGGCGCGCTCGAGCCCTGCCACCATGCGCAGCGTTGTCGTTTTGCCGGCGCCGTTGGGGCCGAGCAGCGCATAGAATTCCCCGGCATGGATATCGAGATCGAGATCATCGACCGCCACCCGGTTGAAGGATTTGCGCAAAGCCCGCAGCGTCAATGCCTGTTCCGTCATGCCGCCCCGATGGTTGTGGATGGCGGCAAGCGTAGCAAAACATCCCGCTGTCGCCTATGGTGATGACGTCGCAATTCGGCTGCATGTTGTGATAAAACCGTTATACTGCAACATGATGTTAACTATTGGGGGTTGCCGATGCGCAAGCGAAGCTTTTTGATTGGCGGTGTTGCGGTTGCCCTGCTCGCCGGCGTCATCGGGTATAGCCAGCTTGATGACGAAACCCAAGGGCTGTTGGCGCATCTGCCGACCAATGCCGATGTGCTCGGTTGGTCGCAGGGCCAGCGCGACGCGGCGTTTCGCGCCATGGACCGGTTGCCCGTGTTGGCCGAAGCGACCCATATTGCACCGTCGCCGGCACCATTGCCGCTACCACCGGGCCGGCCGCTGGTGTTGCCGGGTATCGATGCCGCGCTGGCAACACAGCGGATCGCCGGGATTGTCATCCTGCAGGATGGCAAGGTGCGGTTCGAACGTTATGGCCTGGGCTTTGCCGCGACCGGGCGCTGGACGAGTTTTTCGGTGGCCAAATCATTCACCTCAACGCTGGTTGGCGCCGCCATTGCCGATGGTGCGATCAAAAGCCTTGATGACATGGTCAGCACCTATATCCCCGATCTGCGCGGCTCGGCCTATGACGATGTCACCATCCGGCAACTGCTGATGATGAGTTCAGGCGTGCGCTGGAACGAGGATTATGAAGACCCCGCTGCCGATGTGGCGCAGTTCAACAAGGCAAAGCCCGATCCCGGAGTCGATGCGACCGTCAGCTATTTGCGCAAGCTGCCGCGCGCCCATCCGCCAGGCACCGTCTGGCATTACAATACCGGCGAAACCAATCTGATCGGCGTGCTGGTTTCGTCGGCAACCAGCAAGACGCTGTCGGCTTACATGCAGGAAAAGATCTGGCAGCCGGCGGGCATGGCCGCCGAAGCGACCTGGCTGAAAGGCGCGACGGGCCATGAAATCGCCGGCTGCTGCCTGCAGGCAGCAACGCGGGATTTTGCGCGTTTCGGGCTGTTCGTGCTTGCCGATGGCGTAACGGCGGGCGGCACCCGCATCGTCCCGCCGGGCTGGTTCGCCGCCGCCACGACCAAGCAGAAGGATATCGGCGAGCCCGGCCGAGGCTATGGCTATCAATGGTGGACCTATGACGATGGCGCGGTCGCTGCACAGGGCATTTTCGGCCAGGGCATCTTCATCGATAAAAAGCGCAACCTTGTGATCGCGTCGAATGCCGATTGGACGCGCGCGACCCAGGGCCCCGAAGGCAAGGCGCGGCAAGCGCTGTATAAACAGGTGCAGGCTGCCATCGATGCCGGGCAATAATCACCCTTGAGCGCCGCGTGACAAAGTTCGATAATGGGCAAAAGCTTTGGGGAACGATCGATGAAAATATCTGCCTTGCTGCTGATCGCCACATGTCTGGCCGCGCCAGCGGCGGCGCGCACCATCATGGTTGCTCCCGGCGGCGATGCGCAGGTGGCGCTGCAGACCGCGCTGATCGATGCAGCCCCGGGCGATACGGTGCGGCTGGCGGCCGGACGCTATGTGCTTGCCGATGGCCTGTCGCTCGATGTGGCGGGGGTCACCGTGCGCGGTGCCGGGCCCGGGCGCACGATCCTCGATTTCACGGGGCAAAAGGGCGAAGGCGAAGGGCTGCTGATTACCTCGGGCAATGTCGTCATCCGCGATCTGGCGGTAGAAAATGCCAAGGGTAATGGCATCAAGTCAAAGGGTTCGGACGGGATCAGCTTCGTCAATCTGCGCGTCGAATGGACCGGCGGGCCCAAGGCGAGCAACGGTGCCTATGGGCTGTATCCGGTATCATCAAAACATGTCCTGATCGACAATGTGTTCGTCAGGGGCGCGTCCGACGCCGGCATTTATGTCGGCCAGTCGCAGCAGATCATCGTGCGCAACAGCCGCGCCGAAGGCAATGTCGCGGGAATCGAGATTGAAAACAGCTATGATGCCGATGTTCACCACAATGTCGCGACGGGTAACGCCGGCGGCCTTTTGGTGTTCGACCTGCCCGACCTGCCGCAACAGGGCGGTCACACGATCCGGTTGTTCAAGAACCGCATCATCGCCAATAACCACCCCAATTTTGCAGCGCCGGGCAATATCGTCGCCAGCGTGCCATCCGGCACCGGGGTAATGATCATGGCCAATCGCGACATCCATGTGTTTGACAATGATATCAGCGATAACGCGGGCAATGCCGTGATGATCGTCTCCTATCAAAGCAAATTCACCGACCGCAATTACAACCCGCTGGCGCGCGCGATTTCAGTGCATGGCAACCGTTATGCCGGCAATGGCACACGCCCGGGCTTTCCCGGCGGTGCCGAAATCGCCGCGGCAATGGGCGGCGCGCTGCCGCCGGTGATGTGGGATGGCGTGATCGGCTATGCGTCGCCATCGGGCGGCGAGCGCGCTGCCGATGGCGGGGTGATGATCGGTGACGGACCGGCCTTTACGCTCAATCTTGGGATGCAGGGTGTGCCGACCTCCGCTGCCCGACCGGCGCCGCTGGTGTTGGCGACGCCGCTGCTGCCGATGCCGCCGCGTATCGTGCTGCCGGCGGCACAGGAAGCCCGCGCCGCGCGATGAAGCGGCTGGTCATCGCCGCGTTGCTGGTGCTGGGCGCTGCCCCGGCGCCGCATGTCGACGCCGTGCGTCTGCTGGCGGCGGCACCGGCGGCGAAACTGTCGGACTATGGCCTGTTCGCCGATGCGCATGGCCGGGTGCCCGCGCCGGGGGTGGAGCACTATACGCTCAACACCTCGTTGTTCAGTGATTATGCCGAAAAATTCCGCTATGTCTGGCTGCCGCCGGGCAAGCCGGCGCGCTACACTGCGACCGGCGTGCTTGAATTTCCGGTCGGCACCACCATCGTCAAGAGTTTCGCCTATCCGGCCGATTTCCGTGCCCCCGATGCCAAGATCCGCATCATCGAAACCCGGTTGCTGGTGCGGCGCACCGAAGGCTGGGTGCCGCTGTCCTATGTCTGGAACGCCGCCGGCACCGAAGCGGTGCTGCAACGCGCCGGGGTGCGGCTGCCGGTGCAGTTCATCGATACGCATGGCACCGCCCGGTCGCTCGATTATGCCGTCCCCAATGTAAACCAGTGCAAGCAATGCCATGGCCAGGACAATGTCGCGACGCCGATCGGGCCGACCGCGGCCAATCTCAACGATGGCAGCCAGTTGCAGCGCTGGGCGGCGGCGGGTCAGCTGACGGCGCTTCCCGCCACGCTGCCGCGGCTGGCGCGCTGGGATGATGCCGCCGAACCGTTGCCGGCGCGGGCGCGCGCTTATCTCGAGGTCAATTGCGGTCATTGCCACAGCCGTGCGGGCTTTGCGTCCAACTCGGGTCTCTATCTCCAGGCCGACGAACCCGTGCCGGCGCACCAGGGCATCAACAAGCGCCCGGTGGCGGCGGGGCGCGGGTCAGGTGGGCGCAGCTTTTCTATCGTGCCGGGGCAGCCTGATGCGTCGATTCTGGCGCATAGGATGGAATCGACCGAACCCGGCGTGATGATGCCCCAGTTCGGCCGCACCGTGACGCATGAGGAAGGCGTGGCGCTGGTGCGCGCCTATATCGCCGCACTGCCTCCCGAATTATAGCGCCATGTCGTCGGTCGGCAGGCCGAGCAGCACCCGGCCGGTCAGTTCATAGGTCGAACCGCCGACCATCATGTGCTGGGTGGTGACATGGGCATCGCGGAAACGGCGTTGCAGCGGGTGGCTGGCATAGACGGCGGTGCCGCCGGCCATGTCATAGGCGCTGCGCACGACATCGGCCGAGGTGCGCACCAGATGCGTCGCCGCCAGCCGCAGCCGGGCGCGCAGGTCGGTGGCGAAGCGTGTCCCCTGCTGCGCCTGCGCCCATGCTTGGGCTATGGTCACATCAACCAGCGCCCGCGCGGCGGCCAGCTGCGCTTCGGCCTTGGCAAAATCGGCCTGGATGACGCCGCGTTCCGCCAGCGTGCGCGATGAACCGGCACCTTTCTTGGCGGTGGCCAGCGTGCGCAGGTCATCCAGCGCAGCGCGGGCATTACCGGCGGCGACCGCCGCGATACCGAGGGCCAGCAGGCCAAAGGGCGGAAAGGCATATAGCGGCCCGGGTTCCTGTGGCGCGTCGGTGATGAACGATACCGATCGTGCCTTGGGCACGCGCACCGCGCTGACTGCCATGTCGCCCGATCCGGTCCCGCGCAGGCCGCTGGCATCCCAGGTGTCGATGAGTTCGACATCGTCGCGCCGGAAGAACATCATGCGATGGTCCGGCGCGCCATTGGGCAGGGTGCGCAATTTGCCATCGTCGAAAATCAGCGCGCCGCCGGTCAGCCATTGGCAATTGGCCGATCCCGAAGCCCAGGCCCAGCGGCCGGTGACGACATAGTCATCGCCATTACTGACGGCTTTGCCCATCGGTGCGAACACCCCGCCACTGATCCCCAGCGGGTTGCCGAACACCTCGGCGGCATGCGGCGCGGGCAGCCAGGCCGAAGACAAAGCGGTGGTGCCGGCGATCATCGCGCACCAGCCGGTGGCAGCATCGGCGGCGCCAAGGGTTTCGAGCACGGCGAAAATTTCGGCCGGCGCAGCCTCGGCGCCGCCCAGGCTGCGCGGTACCGCCATGCGGAACAGCCCGGCGGCTGCCATGTCGGCGGCCAGATCAGCGGGCAGGCGCCGCGCCGCCTCGATGTCGGCAGCGCGCGCGGCGATGGCGGGGGCAAGGTCGCGGGCGGCGGCGATCAGGGTCATAGCTTCAACAGACTCGCAAGGTTGTTCTTCTGCATGTCGCTCGATCCGCCAACGATCGGCATGCCGAGCAGATCGCGGACATGGCGTTCCATGTCAAAGGCGTCGGACAAGCCATAGGCGCCCATCACCTGCTGGCAGATCAGCGCAATTTCAACGCCCGTGTCAGCGACAAACAGTTTGGCCATGCTGGTTTCCACGCTGCATGGTCGGCCTTCGTTGGCGAGCCAGGCGGCGTGGTAGAGCATGTGGCGCGCCGCTTGCAGCTTGGTTTTTGCGGTAACCAGCTTGTGGCGCACACTCTGGTGCTGGGCGATGGGCTTGCCGAACTGGACGCGTTGTTGCGCATAATCCCAGGCTTCGGTCAGTGCGGCGCGGGCGATGCCAAAGGCGACCGCGGTAATTTCCAGCTTTTCAACATCGAGCGCGCGGCCAGCGAGCATCTGCCAGCCCTTGTTCCACATCTCCGACCCGCCGACGATGTTGGCGGCGGGGATGCGGACATCGTCGAAGAACACATCCTGGCTGGCCATGTAGCGCAGGTTGCTGTGCTGGATGCCCTGCATGGTGATGCCGGGGGTATCTGTGGGGATCAGCACGAACGACAGGTTGCGATAGCGGTCCCCCGGCGCCCCGGAACGGACCAGCGTATACAGCACATCGGCCCAATCGGCCCCCGAACACCAGCGCTTGGCGCCATCGATGACCACCATGTCGCCATCGCGCCGGGCGCGGGTGGTGACGCTGGCCAGATCGCCGCCGACATCGGGTTCCGACAGGCCATAGGCAAAGAACAGCTCACCGCGCGCCAGCCTTGGCAGATATTCGCGTTTCTGGGCTTCCGAGCCATTTTCCGACAGGTTCATGCCGCCATAAAAAGCGGTGTGGATGAATGGCCCGGCCAGGCAAGGCCCGATTTGCGCCAGTTCCTCGATAACCGCGATGGCAGCGACGATATCCTGCCCGGCGCCGCCATATTCTTCCGGCACGGTCAGCGCGGTCAGGCCAAGCTGGTTCAATTCGGCATAGACATCGCGCGGCCATGTATGCGCCCGGTCCCAGGCGATACGCGCCTCGCGCGTCGCTTTTTCAGCGACAAAGCGCGCGATGGTTTCGCGCAATTGCCCGATATGCGCCGGTTCATCGGTAAA
>Ga0105049_10008640_pt1 | contig 11795 bp, 11 predicted proteins | sample MAT06_FD_78087 | JGI IMG/M metagenome (GOLD analysis project Ga0105049, IMG submission 78087) | Freshwater microbial communities from Lake Fryxell liftoff mats and glacier meltwater in Antarctica - MAT-06 | ecosystem: Environmental > Aquatic > Freshwater > Ice > Liftoff microbial mat | place...
AATGGAAACACTTTGCCATTCGAAATGATCGGTCCAGGAATCGTTCCGAGGATGAAACAACGGCACGGCAGAGTTCGTTTCCGGCTCGATTGCCACGGTTCGACTCGACTTGTGAAGGTTATAACTCGGACAGGCCAAACAGAGATTGGTGTCTGAGTCGTTGCCTCCAGCCGAACGCGGGACGATATGTTCGATGTGGAACGTGGCACCTTGCAAAGATTGATGCATTCGGCAGTATTCGCATCGCCCATTCGCGCGAGCCAATACACGTCTCACAGTGTCAGCCCACGATGCATTCATTTTGGCCGACGACCCAGCACCTGAATTGCACGTGCCCGCAAAAGGCTCAGCGTTTCACTGAGTTCCACGAGCAATTCGAGGTCTTCTCGTTCTTGCGGAGTCAAATGGCCCTCGGTATTCCGATCCATGAGGGATTGCAGCCTGGCATCGGATTTCGATGGTAACCGGACATCGGCGAACGACTGTACCAGATCATATGGCGTATTCAGCATAGCGGTCATGGTGGTCCTCCAGTAACAGTATATCACGCCACCGTTGGCGCAATCACTCGCTGCCAGCGTGCGGGCATGGTGTCCCATGCGGCCAGGTACGTCGCTTCGAGCGGGACCAGAATATGCGCATCCGCCGCGAGAAAGAGTGGCATGTCCGGGAGTGGTTCCCCAACGGCGATCGTCTCGATGTATGCCTGCGTAATCCGGCTGCATTCGTACGCGACCAATGTCAGCGGGCGTTCCAGCGGCAACGGAAATGGATCGTCTTCGACTTGCGACCAGATCGCGGTATGGATGCCTTGCGGATCGCGACGGCCTGGCGGGAACGGGTCGATCAACAGCAAGTGGATGCGGTGTTCGAGCAGCTCGCACGCTTTCTGAATGAAGGCGTTAAAGGCGTTCGTATTGTTCTTGTTCCCCGGCGAAACAATCTCGATCATCGCAACGATCCGGTCGCCACTGACGTGCCGCACCGCGATCGAACTTTTCTTGCGACGATGGAACTCCGCCGGCGACCGCGCGTAGTGCGTCGTCTTCGGCTTGGTGCGTGCCAGAGTGGCGGATCCACCGCTTGCAAAATCCTCGCCCGTGATGTCTTGCAGCGTGAGTACATCCGGCCCAAACCCGGCGGCCTGTTGTTCCGCAAGGGCGTAATAGTCCTCCGGCAGCAATCCGCGGTTAAGGGCACGTTTGATCTCGGAAATCCACTCGTGATGGAAGTCGTGGTAAATTCCTGCTTCGACTCGCGTCCAATCGTGCATCGGCATGGGAAATCCTCCGGATGCTATTGTACGGCAATGTCGTTATTACCTGGGCACTGTAAGCAATTCCGGGAATGGTGCGTGTGGGTAATTGGCGGGCTTATATGCGATCGCCAGTTCGGGGGTTTCGAGCTTCACGCCGTCCTGCGCACGCGATGCGATGGCTCGATCTAGAATCCCGCTTGTCAGCAACGTGTGCTCGACGGGGTAGCTCGGCTTGCCCGAGTGGATCATCGTTTCGATGGCCTTCAACAGATAGGCAAAGTGCGGGTGATTCGGCTCGCGTCGTTCTTCGAATCCCGTCGCGATCGGTTGTCGTTGCCCCTTCAGTTTGAGCGCGACTGCCGTTCGCGAAATACACTGAAACATGAACTGCGCACCGCGTAGGCCGTCGGTATATTCGAAGAGAATCAGTGCAGCGTTTTCGTCTTGTCGCATCGTTTTCTTGCCCACTTTCGGCACGACCGCGAATGCCGCTTCGAGGACATCGTTCGCCACGAGGCCATCGTCGACGGCCTTCCACATCGCGTTGCCTTGAAGGAACTGCACCCACTTCACTCCGCGTTCCGCACTGCGTCGTCGCTCGACGAGGCTTTGATAACATTCGAGGGCATGGCTGCCGTACACATCCAGTCCACTGTAGCCGATCCCAATGGCCGATTCGATCTCGCAGCCCATCGGCACGTCGATCTCCGGAGTCCGAAAGCTCACGGGGAGCGACGATCCAGCCATGAACGGAATCTTCAGCTTCTTCGCTCGGTCGACCATCCACTTCGCGTCGGACCAGACCGGCCCCAGATGCTTGTCGCTAAACACCGGCACCACGCGACCGAATTTTTCGAACGTGTTGCTGATTTCCTCGAAGAATCGCCGTCGCGGGTACAGGTGTTGACCGCGTTCGTTCGTCGGGTAGTCGCCGTGTTCGCCGATGCTGATGACGCCATCGACAGGGATGCGATCCCCGCCGACGGTTACGGCTTTCTCGATCGAATCGAAGAGTGGCACGCCGAATTTTTTGGAGATATTTCGTGCCAGATCGTCTTTCGGAAATTGATCGGCGTACATCGATACCAGCTTGAGTGCCGGCCCCGCCCCGCCGTCTTGCTTCCATCCTTCGAGAATCTTGCCGATCAGCACATCGGTGTGCGATTTGGACCGGTACACCGTAAACACCGCAGCCACGGACTTCACCGCAACGGGAGGTTTCGCCAAAATTCTCAGTGGGACGGCGACACTCGCCATTGTGGCCGCGGCGACGTTCAGGCAATCGCGTCGTGTGAGATCGCGCATGATGTGCATCCGAAAAAGAGTGCGAAACGAGGTAACCAGCAGGATGACAATTGTAACGGAATTCGGCCCGCAATCTGAAAAAAATTCACTGAGAATCCCGCACCCATACGATTCCTTAAAGTCAAAAAATCGCAGGCGATGTGACGTAAGTCGGAATTGTGTCATCTCTCTAAAGTGTCGCTTCCCGTCGCGAAAATGTCGTCTGATGTCGTGTCGATGTCGTGTGTCGGTCGCCTAACGTCGTGTCTTGGTCGCTTAAAGTCGCCGAAGTGTCGGCACTTGAATCCAATTGCGAAACGATGTTTTTCGACGTAACTCACGATATCCGTTGATGATATCGCAAACCGCCCGCAAACGCATCCGCAATTTGCGATCAAAAATTGCCATTTTGGCAGTCCAAAACCGGAAAAACACCCGAAAAACCGATTTTGGAGCGTTTTCAATTCCGACTTACGTCAATTATGAGAGGCCAAAAAGTGAAACAAAACGCCAAAGGTACGACCCATGTCGTACCTTTGTGAACGTTTCTAAAACTGGTCGAGCCAGAAGTGGTGGCCGCGGTAGTACTTCATCGGCGTCCAGAGTTCGTGCCGCCAGCCTGGCTCTTTGAACGCCGGGTACGCCATGTATGCGGGCGGACGCACGTACGGGCTTCCCTTTGGCTCTGGGTACTGCGGGCTTTGTGCCGGCCAGTAGCTGTGCGGGAAGTAGTTGTACGGGTAGTAAAAGTAGCGCGGCAACGGCGGCTCGTCCGCACGAACGCGGTTTGCCGACCCGGCCATTACGACCGCGGCCAACGCCAAAACGACCAACTTCGGAATCCATGTACGGCTCATCATCAACCTCCTTGTTGAACCTAACGGAATCATCGTCGTCACTGCCCCAATCGAATGACCCGGAGACGGTTCGGTTTCGCTCCTTCGTGCAAATGCAGACGGTGCCACGCGAAAAACCTACAAAAACAGAGGTATCGTTGGAATCGGTCGCTTGACTGACTGTTTCCAGGTTACCGATCCGATTCGATTCCAGTTGCGACGGGATTCATCCGACATGGCCGACCTCGATGCTGACCTCGTGTACGACAACCCGCTGATTGCCCGTTACGCCGGCCGCGAGATGGCCGAGCGCTGGGGGCCGTTGCGGAAGTTTCGCACGTGGCGACGGCTGTGGCTCGCGCTCGCCGAGGCACAGCACGAACTCGGGCTGCCTGCCGCAGATGGCGTTTCGCCACGGATCGCGCCCGGACAGTTGGCGGAGCTTCAAGCGCACCTCGACGATATCGATTTGAAGCGGGCGGCGATCCACGAGAAAGCCAAACGGCACGACGTGATGGCACACATTGCCACTTACGGCGAAGTCGCGCCGAATGCGAAAGAGATCATCCACCTCGGCGCAACCTCATGCTACGTGACCGATAACACGGACTTGATCCTGATGCGCGAATCGCTCGACGCGGTCTGCGTGTCGTTGGCGAGCCTCATCGATTCGCTTGCCCAATTTGCGGAAACGTGGAAGGACGAGCCGACGCTTGGATACACGCACTTCCAGCCCGCGCAGCTGACGACCGTCGGCAAGCGCGCGACGCTGTGGTGCTACGATTTCGTGCTCGATTTATACGAACTCGAACGCCGCCGCGACGAGCTACCGTTCCGCGGCGCGAAAGGTACGACCGGCACGCAGGCGAGCTTTCTGGCATTGTTTCAAGGCAATCACGAGAAAGTGCGGGCACTGGATCGGCTCGTCGCGAAGAAAATGAACTTCGAGCGGATCTTCCCCGTGACGGGGCAGACGTACTCGCGGAAGATCGATTCGTACATCCTCGATGGGCTATCGGGCCTTGCACAGTCGGCACACAAGTGGGGCACGGACTTGCGTTTGCTCGCGCACAAACAGGAAGTCGACGAACCGCAGGAAGCCGAGCAGGTCGGGTCGAGCGCGATGGCGTACAAGCGGAACCCAATGCGAGCGGAACGGCTCTGCTCGTTGTCGCGGTTCCTGATGGGCCTTCCTGCGATGGCGGCCCAAACACACGCCACGCAGTGGCTGGAACGCACACTGGACGACTCCGCGGCCCGACGGCTGTACATCCCGCAAGCGTTCCTGTGTGCAGATGCCATTCTTCGAATCGCGCTCAACGTCTCAAACGGTCTCGCGGTCAATCAGCCCATCGTGGCCAAAACCGTGCGCGAATTCATCCCGTATATGGCAACCGAGAACGTGATGATGGCCGCCGTCGCTTCGGGGGCAGACCGCCAGCACGTTCACCATGTCGTGCGCGAGCACAGCTACGCCGTGACCGAACGCATCAAGCAGGGCATCGGGATATCCACCGAGCTTTTCGACCGCCTTAAAGCAGACCCCGCGTTCTCGAAAGTCGATTTCGAATCGATCCTCGTACCACGTCAATTCGTCGGCCGCGCGCCCGAGCAAGTCGTCGAGTTTATCGACACGGAAGTGACTCCCATCCGCAAACGCTACGCCGATTCGCTCGGGCAACGTGCCGAACTCCGTGTGTAAGATCATCAAAACAATGCAAAAAAGCTGCTTGAAAAATGTGCACAATGCGCAGTTTGGGGCGCTTGTACGTATTGAGTAAATTTTACCTATCCGCTCGCAATTCAACTCTTGTGACAATTATGCGCATTTTAGTGGTTGAAACTCGCTCGCTTGTGTCTACTATTGTTACTCTCTGGCCCCAAGTGGACGGTGCCGGATGTTTTGCACACTCAAGGAGTTTCAGCTTGATGTTTTCCACCTCACTGACAGCACTCGCGCTGTCGACCTTGTTGGCGTCGGGGATTCCTACACCGACGACATGGCAGCCCGATTACCGTTCTGCGGTTTTGCGAGCCGCCACCGACAAGAAACCGTTAGCAGTGTTTCTGGTGAAAGATGTGGCGGCAGTAAAGTCGATTTCTGCCGCCGCACTCGACAGGTTGAATCGCGAATACGTCGCGGTGATCGTCAACACGGGAACTGCGAGCGGAAAGACGCTCGCCACGTCGTTTGAGATGACGGAAGGACTCGTGATCAGCGACATCACGGGAGAGAAGCAAGCGTTCCGCCATGTGGGTTCGATCCCCACGGTCGACCTGCCTTCGACGCTTGAACGCTTCGCACACGTCAGCCAGGTGGTGACTGCCACGGAAACGCAAGGCATCGTCGTCTACGCCGAACCGGTGGCACCCGTTTACTACCCACAAGCGACACGTCCCACGCCGATTCGGAACATCGTCGGTGCGACGTTGAACGTCGTCGGATCGATCATTCCTGGTTCGCCAGTGTGCCGGACCTGACCAAAGTAATCCATTTGCCAGCCGGTTCGGCTGGTTACCTCAAAGTTTCGTAATGGTTACTGTTTCACTGAGAAGAGCTTCTTGAAGCCGATACGAATCTCTTTCGTGTCGGCGGCCTTCAAAACGGCTTCGTTCGCACGGTCTAACAACTGGCGTTCGATATTGGGCTGAAATCGCTTCACCAGTTTCTGCACCGTTTCGCCGATCGTGCGTGCCGGCAGGCCATTCATGCCCAACGTCCGCTCGACGACGATGCGATTGACGAAGACATCGGCGTACGTCACGCGAAATCGCAGCACCAGTTCGGGAACCATTGTTACCGGCTTGAACTCGAATCGGTTTGTCGTTTCGCAGTGAAGTCTTACGCTTGCTGTTGCACGGGCGCGGGTTTCGGTACTCAGCAAGCGGATGCCAGACTTCCAGAGTTGTTGTTCGAAATTCAATTCTACCAATGTGCTAATCGTCGCATCGAATGTCATTCGATGCGATCCTTCCGACACCATGTTTGACAGAGACAGCATCATGGTGTTTTCCGGGTCGCGTGCCAGGATCTTCAGACGATGCCAATGGCCATCGTTGCGGACGTCGCGCTGCGTTTCGAGCCGATAATGGTGGAGCTTGACACTGACGATCACGTCGCGTTGTCTATCCCAATTCTCGTGCGTTTCCACCAACGACTTTGGTGTATGCTTGATTAGCAGATCGCGTACCAACACCGTTAATGCGGGGTCAACCGACGGTACCGATTGTGCCATCGCGAAGTGGGAAGTGAGTGGGATAAGGACAATTGCAAGATACCGGCACACGGTGGGCACTCCAATGGCAGGATAATCACACCTGCTATTCGTCGGTTGCCCGCGTTGCTTGAAAAGATTTTGGGCGAGTAATTGACTCCAGGCACTTTCCACCCACCCATCCCTGGACCCATTCCCGAATTTCGGAACCAACCTAACACACCAACGACTTACGTCCGATTTCGATCGATTGAATTCATGCCAGAACCAAATTTGAGGTGGTTCACCGATAGCGAAATGCCCAAACCTTTAACCCATCATTGACTACAAATATCTTTCGTTTTTGGTCGAAGTACGCGATTCGCTTGCTGCCCGTTGGCATAGGGTCGCCTTCGGGCTTCAACTTCGCCCATGTGGTTTTGTCTGGGTCATAAGCCCAGATCGCGTTGGCTTTGTAATCGAGTAATAGTCCATGCCCGCTGACGGGGTCGTGTTGGAAAGTACTGAACGCATCGTGGCCGTATGGCACATCTTTGGAATCTTTGTCTAAGTAGAGAACTCTCTTCCACGCATTGGCTTTCAGGTCGAAGTGGTGTGTCGATTTGTGTCGGTGAACGATCAACATCTTCCGGATAGGGTCGTAGTAACCGACTTGCTCCGGTTCGGCAGCGTGTTGTTCGAATGCTTTGCCACCGCCGTTGGCTTTCAGGTTCGTCCAGTCGTTGGCAATCGGATCGTATTTCCAGGTTCCCTGCATCTGCCAGTTGTTCGCGTGCCAAATTGAACCTTTCAGATCGGGGATGTATTCGAGCATCCCACCGAAGATTTCTCTCGGATAAGGTTTCGCCTGTTTCAAATGCTTCCACGACGCTGTGGCTGGATTGAACGACCAAAGTGGCGGGCCGGTGTAAAGCTCGGCGACATCGCCTTTGAGAAGTTCCACCATCTTTTTCTGCTCTGTCACCCACGTATTCAAGAACAGTAGTTCCTTGCGTTCTGGATCGTACGTGAGGCCCCACCACGTGTGCGCAATGATACCCGGCCCGCCGCGTTTTGTAATGAATACACCGTCGGTAAATCGCACGTCGGAGTAGTCTTTGCCGAGTCCGGTGTAGTCGCGGGCATTGTCGGGTGCGTAGAGCATGGCCCAAGTCAGCGCAGCGAGGTCGAATTCCCAGACATCGTTAAGGCGGTGTGGCACGGCGTGGTTCGCTCCGCAGAACAACGCTCGCTCGCGATCTGCCGCCCAGCACATTTTGATCGAATAATCGCGCCCGCACGGACCCGTCTTGTGCAAATGGAATTTTTTCGCCACGTCGTTGAAATCGCCGACGAGCTTCGCATCGCCAAGATTTACGGCCTGATTGGGTTGCAACTTCGTAATTACCGCAAGCACGGATTCGTTAGCAGGCAGTTCGGGTCGAATCGGTTCCGCTGCGTACACGGGGTACCCAACGGTGAGCAATAGAGCTAAAAAGTAACGCACGGCTACTCTCCGAATAATTGCTAAGTAGTGAAGTTACATGCACTTTCGCACGACGCCGACGAGGACGCCGAGAATCTGAACATCGTTGACTTTTGGGTCGACGCGAATCGCTGTCATCGTGCTGTTCATCGGTACGAGTTCAACGAAATCCTTTCGTTGATAATATTTCTTCAGCGTCATTGCTCGGTCGATCATCGCGACGACTTTTTGACCGTTGTCGGCAGTTTCTTGGCGGCGGATCAGTACGTAATCGCCATCGGCGATCTGGCCCTCGATCATCGAAGTTCCTCGAACTTTGAGAGCGTAGACGTTCTGCATCGGGAACAGATCTTTGAGTTCCAGACGCTCGTTTTGTTCGACGGCCTCAATCGCTTTACCGGCGGCAACGATACCTAGTAGTGGGATGCTGAAGCCACCGATCGAGACGCCTTCGATGGTGATTCCTCGCGATAATTTCAGATTGCGTGTGATTTTGCCCTTCTTTTCGAGAGCACGAAGGTGACACATCACCCCGTTCGGTGATTTGATTTCGAACGCCCCGCAGATGTCGCGGATCGTGGGTGGGTAGCCCATGTTCTGGATGTGTTCGCTGATGTAATCCAGAATCAGCTTCTGCTTTTCTGTTAGTGGATTCTGTTCGTTCATGTCCCTGTCCGTGTGTGTGCGAGGGTTAAAGGAGGTATCAATCCAGAGAACTGAACACCCTTCGACTGTGTAAAGAAGTATATTACACACCCGTCCACTAATAAACGAGAATCGAACGAAAAAGTTCGCTTTATTTGCTGGAAACGTAATTTATGGCTGTCGAACCGAATCGTGCCCGAACGGGAGTTTGCATGGAATCCGAACGTCCGGTGTGGTTTTCCGAAGCCATGAATAGCCTGCTGAGCCGGGTCGAGCTTACTCCCGATGTGATTGCAGAAGCGGTTCGCGACCTGCTTTCCGGCCGCGTCGACAATGCGCACGCGGCGAGTTTCCTGACTGCGCTCCGGATGAAAGGTGAAACGGCAGGGGAGATTGCCGGGGCGGCAACGGCACTTCGCGAACAGATGATTCGCCTCGAACCCAAATCGCGGCCCGTGCTGGATACGTGTGGCACTGGCGGTGATGACAGTGGCACGTTCAACATCAGTACGGCATCAGCGCTCGTTGTGGCGGCGGCGGGATTAGCCGTAGTCAAACATGGCAACCGTGCCGTTTCGAGCCGGTCCGGAAGTGCCGATGCCTTTCGCGAACTCGGTCTAGCAATCGACTCCGGTGTCGAGTGGTCGCAACGCTGTTTGGACGAACTCGGGTTCGCGTTCTGTTTCGCACCGCACTTCCATAGTGGCATGGCGAATGTCGCGAAACTGCGAAGGAACCTCGGCATTCGCACCGTGTTCAACCTGCTCGGCCCACTCGCGAACCCCGCGTCGGCGGAGTTCCAACTGCTCGGCGTTGGCAAACCCGAACTGCTCGACCCGCTCGCCGGGGCCATTGCAAAACTCGGCACAACGCGTTCGGTATTAGTATCAGGTCACGATGGCCTCGATGAAGTCACACTCGCGACGGCTACACGGGTGCGAATCGTCGAAGGTACGACGATCCAAGAACGCGAGTGGCACCCGCGCGACTTCGGTTTCTCCATCGAATCGCTGGATGCAATCCGTGCCGAAGATCCCACGGCGAGCGTGGCAATCATTCGCTCGGTGTTCGCAAACGAGGACGGCCCTGCACGCCGGATCGTACTCGTTAACTCGGCGGCGGCACTTTGGACGGCAAATAAAGTCCACACGCTTAAAGACGGAATCGCACTCGCCGAGTCTGCGATTGATACGGGGGCTGTACGAAACCTATTGGAACGGTTGGGCCAGATGCGGTAAGATGCGGTTTGCCCCCTCAAGCACGGATACCGTCATGCCGCGAAAAGTCATCCTGATCGCCGATCCGGGCATCGATACTGCCTTCGCAATTGCGCTGGCACTCCACGACCCGAACCTCGATGTCGTCGGGTTGATCCCCTGCGCCGGGAACGTCTCTGCGGAACAGGCGTCGGCGAATGTTCTTGTGCTGATCGATCAACTTGAGCCGCAAAAGTGGCCGCGGACTGCCACCGCGTTGCCACTGAAATACGAGCGCGACGGCACCGCGCTCCACGGTCCCGGTGGCCTCGGTGGCGTGCAGTTTCCCGTGACTACGAAACACCAGCATCCGACTGCCGACAAAGCGATTATCGACCTCGTTCGGCAAGACCCAAGAGAAGTGTCGGTCATCTGCCTCGGCCCTGCTACGACTTTGGCGCAAGCGTTTATTCGCGATCCGGAACTGCCACGGCTGATCGATCGCGTCGTCATTGTCGGCGGTACGCACCGCGAACCGGGCAATGCCGCACCGATGGCCGAGTTCCACTTTTGGCTCGATCCCGATTCCGCACGGCGAGTGTTGCGCTCCGCCGCCGATCCGATTTTGATCCCACTCGATGTCACGCGGAAATTGGTACTTTCGCCGAAGGAGTTACTCGAACTGCCGAACCCGGATTCGCGAACCTGCCAGTTCTTGCGTAAAGTCGTGCCGTACGGTATCCGTGCGAGTTCGCACCTTTACGGCATCGAAGGGTTCCATCTCAAAGACGTCCTTGGCATCGCCGCACTCGCGTTACCTGGCTCGATTAGCACGCATCTGAAAGTCGTCGATGTAGAAACGAAAGGCGAACTGACGAGCGGTATGATCATCGTCGACGAGCGAAAAAGCAGTAGCGCCACGCCGAATTGCTCGTTAGGAATGGGAGCGGCTATCGGCGAAATCCGCCAATGGATCGAGCGCGTGCTGAAGTCGGCACCGTAAAACGCCTCTTGTAATTTTCGGGATTGCAAGTTGAACGAATTAAGGGTTCACACGGGCGTGCCGTTGGCGTATCCTCGCTCATACGACTTCTCCTGGTACCCTCATCGGGCGCGAACATGGCTGTCTCACGTATGGCACGACCTTTCTTCCTCGCTGCGACGGTCGCGGTGGTCATTTCAGTGGCACTCGTTGCTCAGTCGGCGAAGCCGAGCGGGGCGAAGATGGCCGAGGCCGCGAATGCGTTTCTCGGCACGCTGCCACCGGAACTGCGCAAGAAAGCGACGTTCGATTACGGCGATCCGCACCGCGAGGCGTGGTACTTCACGCCGCAACAGGACAAGCAAAAGAACTTCACCCGCAAGGGCGTTCGCATGGAGGAAATGAACGCCGAACAGAAGACGGCGGCGATCGCGATTTTGAAATCCGGACTGAGCACGAAAGGTTACGAGCAAGCGACGACGATCATGAGCCTCGAAGGCATCCTTCGCGATTTTGAAGGCACCGCCGGCGCGATGACGCGGAACCCGAGTTGGTACTTCGTGAGTATCTTCGGCGAACCGTCGAACACCGGCAAATGGGGCTGGCGGCTCGAAGGGCACCACATGTCGATCAACTTCACGCTCGAAAAAGGTGAAGTCGTCTCGGCATCGCCGGTGTTGTTCGGCTCGAACCCCGCCGAAGTGAAATCGGGCGCAAAGAAGGGCCTGCGGACGTTACCCGAGATTGAAGACCTCGCGAAAGAACTGATTCAGTCGCTGAACGATATGCAGGTCAAAACCGCGAAGCAGGCGAAGCAGTTGCCGGAAATTAAGGAAGGTCAAGCCGATGCCGCGGTTGGGGAGATGGTCGGCATTCCCTCGAAGTCTTTGACGCCGGAACAGCAAGCAACATTG
>Ga0105049_10008641_pt1 | contig 11794 bp, 9 predicted proteins | sample MAT06_FD_78087 | JGI IMG/M metagenome (GOLD analysis project Ga0105049, IMG submission 78087) | Freshwater microbial communities from Lake Fryxell liftoff mats and glacier meltwater in Antarctica - MAT-06 | ecosystem: Environmental > Aquatic > Freshwater > Ice > Liftoff microbial mat | place...
CACGCGCTCCACGTTCCCCTCGCCCATGCGGGCGATGAGGACAAGGCGGCCCGGCTCCATCGTGGGGTCCAGCGCCTCCGCTAGGCACACCAATTCGTCCGGAGTGACCTTGGGGCCGATCTTGATCCCGATAGGGTTGCGGATGCCGCGGAAGTATTCGATGTGGGCATGGCCGAGGGCGCGCGTGCGCTCACCCACCCACGGCAGGTGGCATCCAAGATTGTAGAACCCGGCGCGGCGCGGGACCTGACGGGTCAGGGCCGACTCGTAGTGGAGGCTGAGCCCCTCGTGGCTTGAGTAGAAGGCGCCCTCGGTGATCTCCGCGATGCGGCGACCGGTCAGGGCCTCCATCAAATCGATGGCATTGCCGATGGATTCGGTGCGGCTGCGATAGGTCTCGCGCAGTTCCTCGGGGAGGCCGGCCTTGCCGAGGAAGTTGAGGTCCCAGTACTCCGGGTGATGCAGGTCGGTAAACCCACCGTCGATCAGCGCGCGGACAAAATTGAGCGTCATCGCCGAGTGGTGGTAGGCGGAGACAAGGCGCTGGGGGTCGGGCGTGCGGCTGGCCGCGTCGAAGCTGGAACCGTTGATCAGGTCGCCGTAGTAGGACGAGAGCGAGACGCCATTGCGGGTCTCCAGCGCGCTTGAGCGCGGCTTGGCGTACTGGCCGGCGAGGCGCCCCACGCGAATGACGGGGCGCTTGAGCCCGTCGAGGAGCACGAGGCTCATCTGGAGCAGAATCTTGAGCTTGTTGGTGATATTGTGGGAGTTGCACTCCGCGAAGGTCTCCGCGCAGTCGCCGCCTTGCAGGAGGAACCGCTTTCCAACGGCGGCCTCGGCAAGGGCGGTGCGGAGCTTCTCGATCTCCCAGCTCGTCACCAGCGGAGGGAGCGTGGAGAGATGCGCCGCGGCATCGTCAAGGGCCTCGGGATCGGGATACGCCGGCGCCTGGAGGATCGGGAGCGACCTCCATCCATTGGGATCCCATGCGGAATCGAGGCGGCTTTCTTCGGGACGACTGATGGTCTGACTCAACTTGGTTGGGTTTCTCGGTAGGATGGTGTGCGCGCCAGCGGAGAGCCCCGCAAGACGCTTGGGGGGGCACGATGGCAGGGGTCGCGGCCACTGGCGAGCGAAAAGTGAGCCGTAAGGGTGAGGATTTGACGAAACGGGAAGTCAAATCCAGTCTATCCAAGGGTTGACGGAAGGCGACGGGCGCCTGCAACATGGCTGCTCCGATCAGGAGCGAGTTGCGAGGCAATCGTGGGTTTCATAGGTACCAATCCGGGCAAGGAAGCCACTTCATCATGAGCCAAACGCGGTATCACGATTGGTACAAGGACGCGATCTTCTACGAAGTTTCGGTCCGCGCCTTCTTGGACGAGTCGGGAAATGGCATCGGCGATTTCCGCGGGCTGACGGAAAAGCTGCCCTACATCGCCGATCTGGGCGTGACGGCGATCTGGCTGCTGCCGTTCTATCCATCGCCGCTGCGCGATGATGGATACGATATCGCCGACTACTACAGCATCCATCCAGACTATGGATCGATGCATGACTTCGAGGAGTTCCTGTCGCAGGCCCACCTTCTGGACCTGAAGGTGGTGGCAGATTTGGTGGTGAATCACACGAGCTCGGAGAACCGTTGGTTTCAGGAGGCCCGCCGCGACCGAGGTTCGCCCTTCCGGGACTACTATGTGTGGTCCGACGATCCGGGCCGCTTTCCAGATGCGCGGGTGATCTTCTGCGATACGGAGGTCTCCAACTGGACCTATGACCATTTGGCGGGCCAGCACTACTGGCATCGATTTTACAGCCACCAGCCGGACCTGAACTATGACAACCCGGCGGTTCAGCAAGAAATGCTCAAGGTAGTCGATTTCTGGCTGGGCAAGGGGCTGGACGGATTCCGCGTGGACGCGGTGCCGTATCTTTTCGAGCGGGAGGGGACCAACTGCGAGAACCTTCCCGAGACGCACGAGTTCAGCCGCAAGCTGCGCGCGTGGGTCGAGGAACGCTACCCCGGCACCGTCCTGCTGGCGGAGGCGAACCAGTGGCCCCATGATGTGGTGGAGTATTTCGGCAAGGGCGACGAGTTCCACATGTGCTTTAACTTCCCTCTGATGCCACGCCTGTTCATGGCCATGCGGCGCGAGGACAAGAACCCCATCGTGGACATCGTCAAGAAGCTCCCGCCGATCCCCCAAGATTGCCAGTGGGCCACATTCCTCCGCAATCACGACGAATTGTCGCTGGAGATGGTGACGGACGAGGAACGCGACTACATGTATCGCGAGTATGCGAAGGACCCGCGGATGAAGATCAATATCGGCATCCGGCGAAGGCTGTTTCCCCTGATGGAAAACAGCCGCCGGGCGGTGGAGTTGCTTCACAGCCTTCTGCTGTCGCTCCCTGGCTCGCCGATCCTCTACTACGGCGACGAGATCGGCATGGGGGACAACATCTACCTGGGCGACCGCAACGGCGTCCGCACGCCGATGCAATGGTCGGGGGATCGCAATGCGGGGTTCTCACGCGCGGACCCAAGCCGGGTTTTCTGCTCGGTGATCACCGATCCGATCTATCACTATCAGGGCGTGAATGTGGAGAGCGCCCAGCGCTCGCAATCCTCCTTCCTGAATTGGCTGAAGCGACTCATCGCAATCCGTCGCCGATATCCCGCGTTTGCGCGGGGCTCCATCGAGTTCCTCGAGTATGCCAGCGACAAGGTGGTGGCCTACCTGTGTCACCACGAGGGGCAGACGATGCTGGTGGTGAACAACCTCTCCCGCTATTGCCAGTTCGTCGAACTTGATCTGAGGCGCTTCAACGGGCGAGTGCCCATCGACTGCTTCAGCGGGGACCCATTCCCCACGATCGGAGAGCTTCCCTATCTGGTGACGGCGGGGCCGCACACGTTCTACTGGTTCGAACTCAAGGGCTCCTGAGGGATGGACCCGATGAATCCCTCGATCCACCGGAACACGTCGTTTCGGCGGATGCCGGTGCGAAGGCGTTTCATCCGCGACTGCCGTTCCGCGGCGGGCATGTTGACGGCGCGGTGGATCGCGTCGGCCATCGCCTCGTTGTCGTGGGGATTGACGAGGAGGGCGCCATCGCGGAGCTGGATGGCGGAGCCCGCGAACTCACTCAGGATCAGCACGCCGTTGTCCTCCACGCAGGAGGCGCAGTACTCCTTGCTGACGAGGTTCATGCCGTCCTTGAGCGGCGTGACGAGGCATACCTCCGATGCGCGGTAGTAGCCGAGCAACTCGGTGAATCCCACGGAGCGATACATGTAGTGCAGGGGCATCCATCCGCCGACGGCAAAGCGGCCGTTGATCTCCCCCACCGTCTGATCCATGCGGGCCTTCCAATTGCCGTACTCGGGAATATCGGCGCGGCTTGGGATGACGATCTGGAGCAGGGTGACCCGGCGATTGAGATCGGGATACTTCTCCAGAGCGCGCTCGTAGGCGCGGAACTTCGCGATGATGCCCTTTGTGTAGTCGAGCCGATCCACGCCAAGAAGCATCTGCTGGTTCGGATAGTCCTCGTGTATATACCAGGCGGCCTCCTGCACCTCCTGGGCGCGGGCCTTCTCTTCGAAATCGCGAGAGTCTATGCTGATGGGAAACGCCCCCGCGCGAACAGTTCCGTGGCAGGTGCGAATGGTGGTGATGTTGCGACCGACATCCACATCGGCGTCGGATATGAACTGGCGGACACAGGCGGCGAAATTGCGCAGGTCCCGCTGTGTCTGGAAGCCGATCAAATCGTTGGAGAGCATTCCGCGGATGATTTGCTCTCTCCAGGGAAGGCGGGCGAAAAGATCGGGGCCGGGGAACGGGATATGCAGGAACCACGCAATGGGATTCTTGACGCCCAGCTTGCGGAGTTCCTCCCCCACCAGGATCAACTGGTAGTCATTCACCCAGATCACGTTGCCGGGCTCGACGGTCTTGGCCACCACCTCGGCGAAGATCCGATTGGATTCCTCGTAGGCCAGCCACTTGTCCTGCTCGAAGCGCGCGTGCCCCAGCAGGTCGTGAAACAGCGGCCACAGCGTCTCGTTGGAGAAGCCGTAGTAGAATCCATCCACAAGCCGGTCGCTCAATTCCACCGGGACAAACTGGCAACCGAGTTCGGCACCCAGCTTGCCAAGGAGTTCGCCCAGCGGGGCGCCCTCGGCAGTGCCCGGCCAGCCGACCCAGCCGCCGCCGTATTCCGCCAGGATCGGGCGCAGCGCCGTGATTAAACCCCCGGAAGCCGGCATCACGTCCCAGTTTCCGTCCGCTTCGTTGCGAACGACGATCGGCAATCGATTCGACACGATTAGCATTGGCCGATTCATGATGCTGCTCCTTGCAGGGCGGCATGCCACCCGCCTAGAAATTGAGCGATGCCTTCGGGCATGGAGATGCGTGCATCGGCGAGCGTCTCGCGGGGCTCGTTGCGAACCAGAAGGCAGAGACCGCGCCCCTTCAGGGCTCGAAAACCATCTTCGTCCGTCAGGTCATCGCCGAGAAAGGCGACGGCATCGTATTCCCTGCCATAACATGCCAGCAGGTCCTCCACCGCATCGCCCTTGGTCCTCCCCGGCGCGCATAGCTCGATGCCACCGTCGAAGTCCTTAAGCAGAAGCTCACCGTCTATGGCGAGCGGGGCCCACGCGCGCCGGAGTTGTTCCTCGATTGCCGCGACGTTTGGCGACGCGAGGGCCCGACAGTGAAAAGTCACACAGCCCGTCTTGGTTTCCAACGCCTCGACGGGCAGAATCCGGCGGGCGACCGCGGCTGCATGTCCGAGTGCGGCGGAGGCGGCCGGCGACACGCCGACAATCGCCAGGCGGCCAGCCAGATCCAAATGCTCGCGCCCGTGGCATCCCCAAATCTCGACGGGGGTGCGCAGCCCGGATACGAGGACGAGTTCGCGGCAAGGACGCCCTGTGACAAATACGATGCGGGTTCCCTTCTGGGCGAGGAGGCGCTCGATCAGTTCTCCAAGGCCGTCGGCCGGCTGGGCGGCATGCCGATGAGGCACAAAAGGGGCTATGGTCCCGTCGTAGTCGAGCAGGAGAAGTCCGCGATTCTTCCGCGCAAGGAGATCGAGAAAACACTCGATCGGATCACTTCCGTCCATCATGGGCGGGATCATGTCTTGGCCACTGTGCATCATCCAACCCAAAAGATCCATACTTTTGGCGCCCAGGGCGGCGCGGCCCCGCGCGTTCGCATTGACCCCGCCGGGCCGGACCCTTGCACTCGCCTCCGAACCCATTCCATCTCTCGCGTATCCCCGGGAGCATTGAGGCACAACCATGTCCGTCATCGTCATCTTTCAGAACAAGCCCACTCCGCTGTCGCTGCTTGAAATCTCCGAAACGCTGGAGGGGCTCCTTGGCCTTCCCGTCACCCTTGCCAAGGACGGCAAGCCCGTTAAGCTGGAGGATTATCCCGGGCGCGACCAGCCGCTCAAGGAGGGCGCCCTGTGGGTTGCGCTTCCCGAGCTGGAGGAGGACGAAGGCGACCCGATCCTGGACTACGCCGCGATTCCCCGCGGCGACCGCGACGACGCGATCAAGGAGCTGGTGGCCCAGATGGTCGAGCAGGACCCCTCCCTCGCCCCCATCGTGACGAAGAACGCCCTCGACATCATCATCACCTTCGAAGGCAGCGCGGCCTCCGTCGAGGCGGGCTGTGCCGTGGCCTACGCCGTCGCCGCCGCCGCCGAGTCGGGTGTCCTTCTCCTCGATGGTCCCGACGAGGGCGAGTTCGAGGAAGATGGCGAGGACGACGAAGAGCAGGAGGGCGCCGAAGACGAAGGCGGCGAGACCGTCTGGTTCCCCGACGCCGAGTCCTTCGCCGATTTCGTGTTCAACGAAGACGACGAGGAAGAGTGAGTAGCAGGGATGAGGGATGAGGGATTGGGGGCCGGTGTCTCGGATGACACCGGCCCTTTTTCGTTCCTCCTATTCGTCCCCTCGGTCCTACCCGACCGATGGGACTTCTTCAGCTGAGAAGGGGCGATAAACCACGCAGCGTATATACGTGGCGCCGTTGCCGTTCATGCCTCATCCCTCCTACCCCATCCATTCAGTTAGTTGTACCCGGTAAGCACGGCGATCGTGAGCGTGACCATGCTGAACAGGAACAGGAGGCCCATGAAGGGGAGAACCCAGAGGGCCCACGTTTCCCAGCGGATGCGTGCGATGCCGAGGACCGACATGGTGACGGCGGATGTCGGAATGATGAGGTTCCCGAAGCCGTCACCGAACTGGAAGGCGAGCACGGAGGTCTGGCGCGTGACGCCGAGCAGATCGGACAACGGCGCGACGATGGGCATGGTCATGGCGGCCTGGCCGCTGCCGGAGGGGACGAAGAAGTTGAGCGCGCTCTGGAGCAGGAACATCAGATTCGCGGCGACGACGCTATGGGTGCCCTCCAGGGAGGAGGCGATCCAGTTGAGGATCGTGTCGAGGATCATGCCGTCCTCCATGACCTTGAGGATGCCGGCGCTGAAGGCGACGATGAGCGCGGCGGGGGCGAGTTCGGAGGCGCCCTTCATGAAAGCGGAGGCGCCGCGTTCGAATCCGAGCCCGCCAAAAACCGCGGAGAGAATCCCCAGGCAAAGAAAGGCCGCGCTCAGCTCGTTGAGGTACCAGCCCTTGGCGGTGACGCCCCAGATGATGAGGGCCACCGTGGCGGCGAGCGACGCGAGCACAAGCCAGTCGCCGGCGCGCATTCCCTTGGAGCCTTGCGCGTGGGAGACAGCGGTGGCCTCCGCCATCAGGAGGCGGTCGTTCTCGTAGGTCGGCGAAAGTTCGGGCTTGGCCTTAACGCGGGCGGCCCACCACAGCGCATAGACAATGCCGAGCGCCGTGACGGAAATCCACACCCAGACGCGAAAGTTTGTGCCGCTGAGTGGCGCCAATTCCGCGATGCCCTGGGCGATCTGAAGCGTGAAGGGGTTGAAGAACGCGCCGGCGAATCCGAGGCCGGCGGCGACCCAGCTCATCATCAGGCCGGTGATGGAATCGTAGCCGAGGCGAATCGCCAGCGGGATCGTGATCATGACAAAGGGGATAACCTCCTCGCTCATGCCGAAGATCGCGCCGCCGGCGCTGAACAGGATCATTAGCGCGGGAATCACGAGCCAAGGGGCGCCACCCTTCTCCAGCGCGCGGACGGCCTCCAGCAGCGCGTTGTCGATGGCGCCCGTGGCGAGCAGCATTCCAAAGGCTCCGCCAATCAGGAGGATGAACGCGATGATGTCGGCCTTGTCCTGAAAGCCGCGGAGCGGAGCGGCAAGCACTTGCGCAACCACCGCGACAGCGACCTCCAGAATGTTGCCCTCGGTTTCGCGCACGGCGGGCTTGTAGGTTCCCGCCACGACCACGGTGCGCTTCTCGGTGACGTGCACGGTGAGCTGGATGGTCTCTCCCGGGGTCAGCGTCGAGACCGGCTGGCCATCCTTTAGAATCCCCTTGGCCGTGGTGGCGTCGTCGCCCTTTGCGACGATGGTATCGATGGTATCGCCTTCGGCCACCACATAGTCGATGGTCTGGATCCCCGACTTCTTGATCTCGCGCTGCTCGCGGTCGAACTTGCCCGCGGGCAGGATTCTTCCCGCGATGGCGGCGAGCAGCAGGATGATGAGAAGGATCACGAGCGTGGGGGGCATCCGCAGGGCGGATTGCGGCTCGGCGGGGGCAGCTTCGGGAGTCACGTGTGGGCTTCCTTCGTCGGCGGGGAGTAGCGCGGCGGCGAGAATGGAAGCAAGATTGAGCGGGCATTGGCCCGTGGCGTCAAGAACCGTGCAATGAATCGCGAATCAACGGATTCCTTGGATTGGTCTGAAGATTTCGACCAGCGACGCACCTACTTGACCGGCGCGTTGTCGATTTCCTGCTTGGAGAGTTCCGCGAGACTGATGGAGAAACGAACGCGCATCGAGGGGTCCATCGGCGCGACGAACTGGAGCACGCCGCCATCGGTGCTGCGGAAGGAGCGGCGTGCGGAGACTTGGGCGTGGATGGGGCCGGAGCGCGTGCGAACGGCGACGCCGCTAAAGTTCGCGTTGGTCGTCCCCGTGGTGGCGCCGTCGTCGGTGCGGACGCGGAGCATGGCGAGGGCGGTGCCATTCTCGGTCGTATTGAACTCGGCAAGGGCCGTGTTGGGACCGGTGAGGGTGATAGTCATGTCGCAACCGGCACCCGTGTACTTGATGCTGGTGGGAGTCTTATTGGCGAGAGTCATGCGCATGGGCCTCTCGCCGGAGATGGGCCGCGCCTCGAAGGACACGGCGGCCGCAAAGCCATCGATGCTAAAGGCGCCTTGGCGGGACTCCGTCACCAAGGTAAGGGATGACGTGGTGACGCCAGTACCGTCGGAGAGCGTCCAGCGCTCGCCCGCCTTCCAAGCGGCGTCCTGCGCCGAGGCGAAGCCGAAGAGGCCGCCGAAAAGCGCCAGTATTGCCCATCGAGGGAACGCCGAGTGAACCATGCGAGCAACTCCTCCATATCAAGGCGGAAGGAACGGCGACTTCTTGTTTCGACTAGGCCAGCAGATTTGGCCCCGGATTGCCGGGTGTCAATCCGTTGCTAATCGGCGGCCTTGCCGCCAAACCAGTGCTCCCACAAGGCGATGGCATATGCCCGGCCCACGGCGCGATGGCGGTCGGGGTCCAGCCAGGTGTCGGCGGCGGGCCCGTGGGTCACGTCGCCATAGCCGCCCTCGGGGATCATCGCGAGCACGCCATACTGGCCGCGGATGTGGTGATAGCTGATGCCATCGGCCTCATGCCAGACGGCGCCCTTGCCAGGCAGGAAGTCGGGTGAGTGGCGGGCGACGTTGGCGAGGAACCGTGTGAGGTCCCCGTAGTACTTGCCGCGCCGCTTGTAGTTCTCGGGCTCCAGCCCGTGCCCCGAGTGGAAGGCGTAGTGCTCGTGGGCGGACGAGTCCGCGTGAAAGTCGATGAATACGTCGAACGGATTGCCATACCGCGTGGAGGTGGCGATGGCCTGGGTGACCGCCTGAATCTCCGGCGAAGTCTCCGCGCTGGGGCTGTGCCACACCCGGTTGAGGTTCACGCCCTTGGAATTGAGGCGATAGTGGCCGCGGAACACGCCGTCGGGGTTGATCATGGGGACAACGCTGAGGACCGAGTGGAGGCGAAGCACCTCCGCGCGATTGTCGGCGGAGAGCACGAAGTCCATGAACCCTTCGAGCATGAAGGAAGCCGGGGATTCGGCGCTGTGCTGGCGGGCGCAAATCCACGCGCCGTGCTTGCCGACGCCGGTTGCGCTGCCGTCGGTGACGCGAAGGAGTTCGATGTCGCGCCCATCGACGCTCCTGCCGATGGAGAGCGTGGTGACGTTGCGGTGGGTGGACCAAGTCGCAATCTTGCGGCAGGCCTCGGTGTAGGTGTAGGGATAGTGGTAGGCGACCAGGAAGCGGGGGCTATCGACCTTCACCTCGAAGGAGAAGACGTTGCGTTCGCGGTCGTGGAGGCCGGGCTTGTCGATGCGGCTCCACGTCTTGCCGCCGTCGTTGGACACGACGGGGCGGCAACGGTCAAAGTGGGAGGGTACGGATGTCGCCTGGGTCTCGAGGAGTTGAAGGGTGAGCGTGCGTCCCTGGGCACCCTCGATGGCGAAGTAGAACCACTGGCGGACGCCAGCCTCGCCCTCGGGAAGCAGCTCGAATGTGTAGGAGTTCTCCCCCGCCAAGGAGAAGAACCGCCCATTGCCGCCCTCGAAGGCGGAGTCGAACTTCAATTCATCGTTAGCCATGTCATCATGAGGGAGGGGCCGGGTTGTGTGGGGCAACCCGGCTCTTCGCCTCGGATCACTTTTTTTCGGCTTCCGGCGGGGGAATCTGGTTGGAGGGGTCGGGCATCCCCTCGGTTAAGCCGTATGCCTTGATGACCGTCTTGGTGTAGAACCCAAGGACCGAGATCGTCTGGGCGTCGGCATAGACTACGTCCCTGAATTCGCCCTCGCGGATGGCCCTTTCGCCCGAGATGTTCCCCCATCCCACGCTCAAGATGCGGGAACTGGCGGGGATGCCGGGGATATTGGCGGCCAATCGGTAGGAGCGGACACGGGTTTCCTTGAGGTCGTCGGTGATGATGAGCGGCTTGGGTGGCCCCTGTGTGCGCGGGCGCACACGGAAGGGCGTCGTTGTGTTCTCATAGATCATGGCCATTGGGAGCCCAATGCCGGTGCGCTCGCACCCACCGAGTAGCAGCGGGGCAAAGGCCAGAGCGGCCAACGCCATGATCCGGCGACTTGCGGAGGTCATGGCGCTCACTCCCCGTAAACGATGGTGGTGTAGCGCTGATAGACGAGGAGATAGTTGAGCGCGCGGTAGTCCGTGTGGCGGACTTCCGTGATGCCGCCATCGCGAAGCGCGGCGCCCAGCCCCGAATCACCCCAGCCAACCAGAAACAGGATGTTATGGGCCGATGCCTGGCCTACTTTGGTGCCGGGCTTGGCGCCCGGGAACAGGGGAGCCTTCTGGTCGGTGAACAGAATGCCGCGCGGCGGAACCACCGGCGCGAAAATGCAGCCCGATAGCATCGCGACGGCGGCGAGGGTTCCGGCGCACTTCAGGGCAAGCGAGGTCTTCATAGGGGCTTCCTTGGGAGAAAAGTGGCACTGCCGGGAGGGGCGGCGCCCGCCAGAATGCCAGCAATGCTTCGGCCAATCCCCCGCCACGGCGGGAGGGTAATCAGACGATAGCTAAATCTCCTTTTTTTGCCTTGCGTTTCTTGCGCTTTCCAGCATGCCTCATCATATGTCGGACCATCCTGATTCCCGCGTGAAGGAGTCGTTCAGATGCGATTTCGCCCTATGATCAAGCCGGCCCTCGCCGTGCTCGCCATGCTGTCCGTGGCCGCCCACCTTGTGGGCTGCACCGCCCTTGCCAAGGCTCCTCCCGCAAACGGGCATCTTGTGATCGTTGGCGGCGCGCTGAAGGAAACGAATCAGGAAGTCTATGGGCGAATCGCCTCCCTGGCCGGGCAGGGAAAAATCGGCGTTGTTCCAACGGCGACCGGCGTTCCGGAGGAGTCGATTCCCGGGGCCGTGGGCCGCATCGAGAAGCACACCGGCGAAGGGGGCACGGTGGTAGTGGATATCCGTTTCGACCACCCGGAGGAGGCCGCCAACCCCAGGTGGGAAAAGGCGATCGACGATTCGAGCGGGCTGTTCTTCCTGGGTGGCGATCAGTCCCGCATCCTCAACGCGTTCCGGCCCGAATCGGGCGACACGATCAGCTATGCGGCCTGCATGAGGTTGCTTGACCGCGGCGGGTTCATATCGGGCACCTCCGCCGGCGCGGCGATGATGAGCGACCCGATGATCCAGGGCGGCTCCAGCACCGCGGCCCTCAAGATGGGCGTCACCGATGTCGTCAGCGAGGACGACAGCAACGGGGTAAAGATTGGGAAGGGCATGGGATTCTTCCCCTATGGCCTGACGGACCAGCATTTCCTGGAGCGCGGGCGGCTGGGACGGCTGGTGGTGGCTCTGGACAAGACGGGTCAGAGGTTCGGGTATGGCATCGCGGAAGACCGCGCGCTGCTGGTCGATCTCTCCAAGCATGAGCTTGCGGGCCTCGGAGGGGCGCGAGCGGTGCTGGTGGTGGACATGGGGTCGGTGAAGCGCGAGGGGAAGGCATTCCACAACATCCGCCTTTCGCTCCTGAACAGCGGCGACGCGGTGGACTCCGGGACGGGGGCGGTGACTCCCGCGGCGGGGCAGACCCCCTACGTGATTCCGTCGGATTCC
>Ga0105049_10008642_pt1 | contig 11793 bp, 12 predicted proteins | sample MAT06_FD_78087 | JGI IMG/M metagenome (GOLD analysis project Ga0105049, IMG submission 78087) | Freshwater microbial communities from Lake Fryxell liftoff mats and glacier meltwater in Antarctica - MAT-06 | ecosystem: Environmental > Aquatic > Freshwater > Ice > Liftoff microbial mat | place...
CATGGCTTCGACGACGGTCTTTTTTTCGTCGCGCTCTTTCTTTCGCTGCTCGATCTGCTTCTGCAGGTGGTCGAGATCCACGAGCTTCACGTTCTGTTTCTGCGTGGTGAGGTCGAGCGTCTGCAGGGTGTCGTTGGTCTTCTTCAGCTCCTCCTCCAGCTTCTTTTTCTCCTCCTCGACCTTCTTCGGATCTTCCTTCGGCGTCGCCGCCGCAAAATCCTCCTTCATCTTCTCGTACTCCTCGATGCTCACCGGTGGCAGCTCGGAGAGCACCTTGCTCACCGAGCGCGCCAGCCCGATGCCGACCATCACGAGCACGATGATGAGCACGCCGACGACGTTGGTCATCGTGTCCATGAGGGCCACAAAAGGCAGCTCTTCCTCGTTATGTTTGGAGCGGCGGGCCATGGGCGGGAGTTAGAGCGTGTCGGGAACTTGCCGGCGCAACGCGCGGTGGGAAGGGGCGCGCTGCGAATGTCCAAGGACCAATGTCCAATGTCCAGGGAAACACCAACGCCCAATGTCAAAGCGATGACGCGAGTCGGTGCGACCGCCGGTCTTGGGTCCCGGAGCTTCTTTGGACATTGGTCCCTGGTCCTTGGACATTCCCCCACCCGCTGGCGGAAAAGTGCGGAACATGCTCATTTCTTTACCGGCTCAGGCGTGGCCTTGGGAGCGGGCGCGGGTGGCGTCGCGGGTTTGACTTTGGGCGGCGGCGGGAGGGTGCCGAGGAATTCCTTGAACCTCTGCAGATCGACCTCGCCGCGCCCTGGAATGGGCAGGCGCCCGATCTGACTTACTTGATAACCGTAAGTCGCCTGGGCCCAACCGGCGCCGAGATTGAAAGCCGTCATGCCATCGTCGCGCAGGAGAAAGATGATCTTGCTCTGCGGAACGGTGAGCACACCCTTGAGGAAGCTGTTGAAGGCTTCGTCCACCGCCAGCACGTCGGCATTGGCCGTCACGACACCCTTGGTCTTGCCATCCCAGTAAAAGGTCAGCTTGCCGGCGGAGGCCTCGACGAAGAAGGCCTTGGAGCCTTTGGCCAGCCCGGAGCCACCGGGCTGGACGATCACCGGAGCCCCCTTGATCGCCGGCGGCTTGCGTTTCGCGATCTCCGCCTGCAAATCCGCGAGCTGCTTCTTCAGCGGAGGCTCCTGGGTCTTCAGGCCGCTGACTTCGAGGAGGAGATTATCCAGCTCCTTGAGCAGGGTGAGGCTCATGTCCTTGTTCTTCTCACGATCGGCGGTCGAGGTATCCAGGAGCTTGCGGATCTTGGCCACCTGCTCGGCCTTGGCCCGGGTCTCCTCCTGGAGATGCTCGAGCTTTGTCACCTGCTCGATGGCCTGCTCGTTGAGCTTCAGCTTCTCCTGCATCTGCCGCTTCATCTTCTGATACTCGCCCGCGCGCTGCACTTCCTCCACGGTGCGGCCTCTGACCTTCTGCGTCTGCGAGACGCACATGACCACGATGATGAGCACGAGCACCCCGATGAGGGAGCAAAGGATGTCCAGAAAAGGGACGAGCATGATCTCGTCGCTGCGTTTGTGGGCTCGTTTGACCATGGGCGGGCGGGCAGGAGTGCGGGGGGTGAGTGTCCGCGGGAGAGTTACTCGCCGCGGCTGAACCAACCCTTCTTTTTCACCTGCTGGATGACGATCTGCTTCTCGCCGAGCTTCTCGAGCACCGCATTCAGACCTTCGATGCCCGATTGCAATCCGCCCAGATACTGTCCGACGGTTTGCACGGATTGGTTCACGTTGTTTTCCACCACGGCGCGCATGGCCGTCATGTTGGTGACAAACTGGGTGATCGCAGCCTGCTGGTGGATCTCGATGCGGCGGTCGAGGTTGTTGGTGTACTCGAGCATCCGCCCGGAGAGTTCGTTGAGGTCGGTGAGGAATTCCTTCTGCGCACCCGCGATCGCTTTCACCACGGAATCGCCCACCGCGCCGAGATCGCCGCCACCGGCGCCGGAGCCGTCGTTGAGGCGCGGGAGGAGCACTTCATTACAGAAGGCGTCGATCTCGTTGAGCGCCTCCTCCTCGTGCTTGGCGAGGGAGTTCATGGGGAAGTTGAGGAAGACGGCGTACACCAGGCCGAGCAGGGTCGCGTCGAAGGCCGTGCCGAGGCCGCTGGTCACGTTATTGATCGAACCCATGATGGCATCGATGTCCTCGACGCCGCCGAAATTCATGCCCGAGATGGCATGCGAGAGACCGATGACCGTGCCGATGAAGCCGAGGAGCGGGATCGCCCAGAGAAAGGCGCGGAGCAGGATGTAACTCCCCATGATGCGCGAGCCATCGATGGCCGATTGCGCCGTCATCATCGCGCTCACCTGCCCGACATTCTGCCGCACTTCAAAGAACTCCAGCGCCTTGCGGATGCGGTTCACCAGCAAGCTGTCGCGCAGGTTGAAAGGCATCCGGTACACGTGGTCGATAAAGTAACCGACATTGAAGGCATTGACCTCGGCACCGAGTTCCATCGGGAGCACGTCGAGGAGCAGCGCGGCCTTCTGGTGCTTGAGCTTGCGCAGCTTCAGGTAACAGATCGCCATCGCCCAGAAGAAGAAGAGCGTGTTCACAAAGCTCACCGTGAAGTGTTTGTAGAGCAGGTTGGCGATTACTTCGCCGGTGCTGTAGCTCGCGATGGCTTTGCCGGGATCGGCCTGGAATGGGTACACGATCAAGAACAAGAGCGCCGTGAGCCCAAGCCCGAGGCCGAAGCTCAGGCGCGCGTTCGGATTCGTGGGATCCTGCTCCTCCCAGGCTTTGCGCTCCTGCGGCATGGAGGCCGGGGCGCCAGCCATCGGGCGATGCACGCGCGGCACGGCCACACCCGGTCCAGCGGAGGGTTCGTCACCGGCGCCTTCCGGGATCTGGAACTTGAAGGCGCAGCCGGGGCAATTGACGATCTGGCCAGCCATGTTGGGCTCGCCCATGAGGTGCATGTCGCACGAGGGACAGTTGAATTTCACGAGGCGTCTAGGTTAGCGGGTGAATCGTTTTCGGCTACCCCACCCGAGCCGCGCGGCTCATTTCAGGAAGGGCGGCTTGCGACAGACCACGATTCGGCTTTGGGCGCAAGCGCCGCGCCGCGGGCCTACGGCACTTTCAGTCCGAGTTTCTTCAGCTTGGGTATCGCCACCGCCCGCACGTAACCTTGGTGCGGATTTCGCCAGACGTAGTCCTGGTGGTATTCCTCGGCGGGATAAAAGCGGTCGAGTTTCGCGATCTCCGTGGGGACCGGGTGCTGGCGCCGCTGGCTCTCCGCGTCGCGCGCCACCCCGGCCGTGCGGCGCTCGGCGTCGCTCCCGTAGAGGATGATCGGGCGATACTGCTTCCCGAAATCCGGGGCGACTCCACGGTCATCGGTCGGGTCGTGGGTCTTCCAGAAGAAATCGAGCAGCGCGGCATAAGTGACCATCGTCGGGTCGTACTCGATTTCCACCACCTCGGCGTGCCCGGTACGACCGCTGCCCACGGCTTCGTAAGTCGGATCGGGCTCGGTGCCGCCGGCATAGCCGGAGACCACGCCCACGACGCCGGGCACCTGCTCGAAGATCGCCTCCACGCACCAAAAGCAGCCCGCGCCGAGCACGGCCCTGGCGGTCGGCCCGCGTGGGATGGCGAGCGGTGGACGTTCCGCCGTGGACGCGGGACGTTCGGAGCACCCCGCGACGAGGCCGAGCACGAGCGCACCGAGGGACCGCAGGAAAAACGAGCGCGTCAGGCGCACCTTCGGGTCCATGGATGGTGCGCTGCGCTCGGGCTCACACTGGATCGGAGGTGCCGGGAACGGGCCGCGGGTAAATGCCGTCGGGACCGGGCTTCACCGGCGGTTCGTCGTTGAAGGAGCTGATGATCGGGGCGATCGCCTTCTCGGACTTGATGGCATCCTCCCAGAGGATCTCCTTGCCGGAGTAGGCCGCCATGCGACCCATGATCACGCTCATCGTGGAGTAAGCCGCACGCTCGGCTTCGTTGTAATCGTTATTCCCAATGATGGAGCCGAAGAGGTCGTCGTGCTCCTGCTGATACGGGTCCCTGGCGCCTTCCTTGTTCCCATCGAAGCGGAACTCGTTCTTACCCCGGATGACAAACATGTTCCGGCTGGTGAATTCCGCGGAGCCATCCGTGCCATGCGCGGTCTCGCCGACGTAAGCCCAGGTGCCGGGGATCTGGCGGTTCACCTGGAAGAGCTTGGTCCCGTCGGCGTAGTCAAACTCCACATGCACGTGATCGCTCACGGTGCCGGAGTTACCGTCGTTCCGGACCTGGGCGCCGCCCATGCCACGCGCGGCGACCGGGTAGGCACCCTTGATCCAGTTGATCACGTCCACATTGTGCAGGCCCTGATCGACGTTGATGTCGCCGCATTGCCACGCGAAGTAGAATTGATTGCGGAGCTGGAATTCGAGTTCGCTCATCCCATCCCTGCGCGGCACGAGCGCGCGGGCGGCCCCCATGTTCCAGTAGGCGCGGTAGTAGTGATGCTGGCCGAGCGCACCGTCCTGGATGCGCTTGATGGCTTCGATGTAGCCCTTCTGATGCCGACGCTGGATGCCGACGCCGACCTTGAGATTCTTTTTCTTCGCTTCCGCAAAAGCGGCGAGCACGCGGCGGATGCCGGGCGCATCGACGGCCACGGGCTTTTCGAGAAAGGCGTGTTTGCCCTGCTTGATGGCCTCTTCAAACATCATCGGGCGGAAGGTGCAGGGCGTGGCGCAGATGACGACGTCGCACGCGGCGATGGCTTGCTTGTAAGCCTCAAAGCCGAGGAACTGCCGGTCCTTGGGCACATCCACCTGATCGGGATTCTGGCTCGCCAGATTTTTCACCGCGAGTTCCGCGCGGTCTTCGTAGAGTTCGCCGATCGCGACCAGCTTGAGGCCCTTGTAAGCCTTGAGGGCCTGATTGGCCGCGCCGGTGCCGCGTCCACCGCCGCCGATGAGGGCGAGCTTGAGATCGCCGGAGCCTTGCGCGTGGGCAAAACGATCGATGGGCAGGGCGCTGAGCAGGGCGCCCCCGGCGATGGCCTTGGAGGTGGTGCCGAAAAATTTGCGCCGGGAGAGGGAGTCGGCGGATGGATGGAGGATGCGGTTCGTTTTCATGTGGGAGGAGGAGTGAGCGGGCTGGGAGTTTCAGCAGATCGCGGCGCGCTTGTCACGCGGCGCGCGCGCCCCTGCCGGGAAATCCACCGGGGCGGCTAGTGCTGCGGCTCGGGGTTGGGCGCGGCCTTGGGCAGATGTTCGACGCAGTATTCGTGGCCGTCTTTGGCCACGCGGAACTCGAGGTGCGGCTCTTCGCGCTCGGTGCGCTGGCAGACCTCGCAGCGGTGGAGCGCGTCATCGGTCGCGCCTCCCAGATCCGCCTCAAATCGCTGCCGGCGCGTGCTCACCTCCCGGCGCTGCCGCGCTTCGTCGTAGATCTCGCGGCCAAAGAAGATGATGAGATTTCCCAGCGCGGCGACGACGGCGAAAAGATAGGAGACCGACGAGCCGACGAGCCCGAAGAAAAGCAGCGCGCCATAGATCCAGGCGAGCCACTTCACCTTCACGGGGAGCACGGCCATGAAGTAGATGGTCATCTCGGGATAAAAGCGCGCGAAGGCGAAGAAGAGCGACGAGTTCAGCATGAAGGTGGCGAAATCCGCGCCAAAGAAGAACGCGGAGACCGTCGTGCCGAGCATGCCGAGGAGGTAAAACACGTTCACCTTGAAGCTGCCCATCGCCGACTCCAGCCCATCGCCCAGCCACCACAGGTACCAGATGTAGAGCAGGGCAAAAAACCAGTCCGCGATCGGGCTGCCGACTTGCGGGATGAAGATGTAGGTGACTAGCCGCCAGACCTCGCCGGCGAGCACCGCGCGCGGCACGAGACGGAGGTTGTCCAGCAAGCCGGGATTCACCTTGTAGAGGATGAAGACGAGCGCATTGAAGCCCGCGACGATGCGCAGGAGGTTGGGAATGGCGAGATGGCCGAAGCGGGCTTCGGCGCGGTCGATCCACGTCATGAAGCCGCGACAGTCACGGAGCGTCCGGGAAAGGGAAAGGGGAAAGTCGAAAGCGGCGCCAAAGTGGGCGGATTGAAAATCCACCCCGCGTTTCCGCCGGCGCGGCGCGACTTTTCCACTTTCCCTTTCCGAGCGCCGCCCTAGCGTTCGCCTCCGTGTCCGCCGCCGACCTGAAAAAAACTCCGCTCCACGCCGAACACGTCCGCCTCGGCGCGCGGATGGTGGACTTTGGCGGCTGGTCCATGCCGGTGCAGTACAGCGGGATCATCGACGAGCACCATGCCGTGCGCGGCGGGCTCGGGATCTTTGACATCTCGCACATGGGCCAGTTTTTCGTGACCGGCGAGGCGGCCTGCGCCTGGCTGAATCGCCTGCTCACGAACAACGTCGAGCGGCTGGGCATCGGCGAGTGCCAGTACACCTTCCTGCTCAACGAGCGCGGCGGCGTGATCGACGATCTGATCGTCTATCGGATCGCCGAAGAACGCTGGCTGCTGGTGGTGAACGCGGCCAAGATCGATGAGAATTTCGCCTGGATGCAGGCCCGGCTCGAGGGCGGGATCGACTTCATGGATGCGAGCGACGAGCACGCCGGCTTTGCCGTGCAGGGGCCGCGCTCGGCCCAGCTCTTCGACGCCTTTTTCGGCGGCCAGCACCGCCAGCCGGCGCGCAATGAAATCCTGCGCATCGACATCGACGGCGAGCCCTACTTCATCGCCCGCACCGGCTACACCGGCGAGGATGGCTTCGAGGTCTTCTGCGTCGCCGGGCGCGCCGTCCGCGCCTGGCGCGACATCCTGAGCCGCGGCGCGGCTTTCGGGATCAAGCCCTGCGGCCTCGGCGCACGCGACACCCTGCGCCTCGAGATGTGCTACCCGCTCAATGGCTCGGATCTCTCGCCCGAGACCACGCCGCTCGAGGCCGGGCTGAGCATTTTCGTGGACCTGAACAAGCCCGACTTCATCGGTCGCGCCGCCCTCGTGGCGCAGAAAGCGGAGGGCGTGAAGCGGCGTCTCGTCCCATTCAAGATGGCCGCGCCGAGCCCGCCGCCGCGCGCGCACTACGGCGTCTTCAAGGACGGCGTGCAGATCGCCGAGACGACCAGCGGCTCCCTCTCCCCCTCCCTCCAGACCGGCATCGGCCTGGCCTACGTGCCGACCGCCCTGGCGCGCGCTCAGGAGACGATCGAGATCGACATCCGCGGGCGACGCTTCCCGGCCACGATCGAAAAGAAGCCGCTGCGGAGAGCCACGGCGTAAGAATCTCGAATTAAGGTTCGCCCCCGGCATTTGTTCATTTGTAATCCGTAACCCATGAACGTCCCCGACGATCTCCACTACGCGACGACCCACGAATGGCTCCGCCAGGATGCCGGCTCCGGCACGGTCGGCATCTCCGATCACGCCCAGCACGAACTCACCGATGTCGTCTTCGTGGAGCTCCCGAAAGTCGGCGCCACCGTGCAAGCTCGGCAGCAGGTCTGCGTGGTCGAGAGTGTGAAAGCGGCGAGCGACATCTACAGCCCCGTCTCCGGCACGATCGTCGCCGTGAACGACAAACTCACCGCCGCCCCGGCCCTGCTCAATACCGATCCCTATGGCGAAGGCTGGATCTATCAGCTCCGGCTCGAGGCGACCGGGGAGGTCGCCCAGCTCCACACGCCCGACCAGTATCGCGCGCAGCTCGCGGGCGCGTGACCCTGCACCGCGCCCCCATCCGCATCCCGGGCCCCACGGCGATCACGATGCTGAAGACCGCGGTCGCCCTCGTGCTCGCCGCGGCGTTTCCCCTCCCTGCCCGCGCCGACCTCGTCCTCGTGCAGCGCGTCGAAGGCGGCGGGCAATCCGGCGACCAGACCATCTACATCAAGGACGGCAAATCCCGCGCCGACCTCGCCGGCAGCCTGAGCCTCATCACCGATGCCGCGACCGGCGACGCCTTCACCCTGAAGCACGCCGAGCGGACCTTCATGAAGATCCCCGCCATCCAAAGCCAGGCGATGCTCGCCGAGCTGCGGAAGCAGCGCGGCGAGGCACCCCCGCCGCAGCTCCAGCCCACGGGGAAAAAGGAAAAGGTCGGCGAGTACGAGTGCGAGATCTTCACGGCCGACCTCGGCAAACTCACGGTCCAGTATTGGATTGCGCGCGATTTTCCCAACGCCGCCGCGATCCAGCAGCAACTCGCGGCCGCGCAGTCCGGCGCGCTCGCGCTCGCCTCGCAGGGGCTCATGCCCGACCCTGCGAGCTTCCCCGGCCTGACCCTGAAGACCGTGCTCGAGCTGAGCGGGAAAAAGGTGACCACCACCACCGTCTCGGTGCGCGAGACGCCCGTCGCCGCCACCCAGTTTGAGCTGCCGCGCACCTACAAGGAAACGGCCTCGCCGGAGCTGCAGTTCGTGCCCCAGTGAGCGCGGTCGTGCCCCCGCCGCTCATCCTCGCCTCCGCGTCGCCGCGGCGCCGCGACCTGCTGACCCGCGACGGCTACTGCTTCACCGTGGTGCCCGCCGGGGTGACGGAGATCGCGCCGCCGGACCTCACGCCGGCCGAAGTGACCCTCGCCAATGCCCGCCTGAAGGCGCAGCACGTCGCCGCGCGCCACGGCGGCGCGCTCGTGCTCGGGGTGGATACCGTGGTCGCCTTGGAGGGCGAGGTCTTTGGCAAACCGCGCGACCTCGCCGAAGCGCTCGCCATGCTCCGCCGCCTAAGTGGCCGCGTGCATGAAGTGTGGTCGAGCGGCTGGCTCGTGCGCGACACCGAGCAGACCGGCTTTTCGGAAGTCACGCGCGTCCGTTTCCGCCCGCTCGCCGAGCCCGCCCTGCGCGCCTACCTGGAGCGCATCGACCCGCTCGACAAGGCCGGCGCCTACGCCGCCCAGGACGATCGCGGCGAACTCATCGAGCACGTCGAAGGCTGCGTGGACAACGTCGTCGGCCTGCCCATGAAGGCGCTCGCCCGCGCCCTCCGGAGGTTCCCGGGCAAGGGCGGGGAGACGGGAAAGTAGTCAGTGTTCAGTGTTCAGTATTCAGTCCGCCACGCTACCGGTCTGACTTCTGAACACTGAACACTGAACACTGAACACTGAACGCTGAACCCTGAACCCTCCCCGCGCTCTTTCCTAAACTCCGCGCCCATGGACCTCCTCACCCTCGACCTCCCCGGCATCCCCAAAGTCGCCAGCGGCAAGGTGCGCGAAATCTTCGACCTCGGCGAACACCTGCTCCTCGTCGCCACCGATCGGATCAGCGCCTTCGACTGCATCCTGCCCGATCCCATCCCGCACAAGGGCGCGGTGCTCACCGCCATCTCCGCCTTCTGGTTCGAGCGTTTTGGCTTCGTGGAAAATCACGTCGTCGCGACCGAACTCCGCGATTTTCCCGCCGTGCTCCAGCCCTTTGCGTCCCAACTTGCGGGTCGTTCCATGGTCGTGAAAAAAGCCCGGCCCCTCGCCGTCGAGTGCGTCGTCCGCGGCTACCTCGCGGGCGGCGGCTGGAAGGAATACTGCGAGCGCCAGAGCATCTGCGGCCTCGCGCTGCCCGCCGGCCTCGCCCAGGCCGGGCGCCTGCCCGAGCCGCTCTTCACGCCCTCCACCAAAGCGGCGAGCGGCCACGACGAAAATATCTCGTGGGACGAATGCCGGCGCCTCGTCGGCGACGACGTCGCCACCCAGGTGCGCGCGCTCAGCCTCCGGCTCTATGAGGAAGGCCGCGCCTACGCCGCGACCCGCGGCCTCATCGTCGCGGATACGAAGTTCGAGTTTGGCCTGCTCGACGGGCGCGTGATCCTGATCGACGAATGCCTCACCCCCGACAGCTCCCGCTTCTGGCCGGCCGCGGAGTACCGCACCGGGATCAGCCCGCCGAGCTTCGACAAGCAATTCGTGCGCGACTACCTGGAGACGCTCGCCTGGCCCAAGACCCCGCCCGCGCCTGCGCTCCCGGCGGAAGTCATCGCCCGGACCAGCGCGAAGTACCGCGAAGCCTACGAACGCGTCACCGGGCGGGCGCTCGCGGCGTAAAAGACCACTCGCCAGCACGCCGTCTCGTGGCTAGAGGAACGGGCGCCCGACCACACCGCCGCCATGAAAAAGATCGAAGCCATCATCAAGCCCTTCAAGCTCGACGAAGTGAAAGAAGCCCTCACCGGGCTCGGCGTGGAAGGCATGACCGTCACCGAAGTGAAGGGCTTTGGCCGCCAAAAGGGCCACACCGAGATTTATCGCGGATCGGAGTACACCGTCGATTTCCTCCCCAAGGTGAAGCTCGAAGTCGTGGTCAGCGACAGCCTCTGCGAGCAAGCCGTGATGGCCATCGTCCGCGCGGCCAAGACCGGCAAAATCGGCGACGGCAAGGTCTTCATCCTGCCCGTCGAGCAAGCCATCCGCATCCGCACCGAGGAAGCCGGCGACCAGGCGGTATAGCCGCAAAGTGCGCGGGGAAGGTGGCACGGGGAAGGCGCGGAGACGCCCGCCGGCCATTCCACTTTCCACCTGCACTCTCCACTCCCGGTGCGCGACGCGATCGAAGACTTCATCCTCCACCTCGCGACGGAGCGCGGGCTCTCCGCGAACTACCAGCTCTCGACGCGCCTCTCCCTGGAGGGCTTCGCCCAATGGCTCGAGCGGCGGCGGACCGTCGAGCAGATCGGCGAAGCCGCGCTCCAGCAGTTGCTCCAGGCCGGCACCCCGCCGGCGGCACCGGTCTGCCCGCCGGATGCAGTCACCTCGCCGCTCATTACCGATTTCCTCGCGCACAAAAAGCGCACCGGCCTCTCCGCGGCGTCGATCAAGCTCGTCGTCGTCGCGCTCAAGATTTTCTTCCGCTGGCTCACCGCACGGAAACGCATCCCGCGCGATCCCGCGGAAGTTTTCCCCCTCCCGCGCATCGAACGCTACCTGCCCGAGACGCTCAATGAACTGCAAGTGGAGCGGCTGCTCGAGGGCATCGACCTCCAGGCGCCCCGCGGCCTGCGCGACCGCGCCATCCTCGAGCTGCTCTACGCCAGCGGCCTGCGCGTCTCTGAGCTGGTGAATGCGCGGCTGGAATTCCTCGACCTCGACCACCGCATGCTCCGGGTCGTGGGCAAAGGCAGCAAGACGCGCCTCGTGCCTGTCGGCCGCAAAGCCTGCGACGCCATCCAGGCCTACCTCCAGCGCGCCCGCCCCGCGCTGGTGAAGAAAAAGACCGGCAACGAAATCTTCCTCTCCGCCCGTGGGACCAGGCTCTCCACCGTGCGCATCTGGCAGATCGTGAAAGAGGCCGCGGCCCTCGCCGGCCTCGACACCAATGTCTATCCGCACCTGCTCCGGCATAGCTTTGCCACGCACCTGCTCGGCCACGGGGCCGATCTCCGCATCATCCAGGAGCTGCTCGGCCACGCCGACATCGCCACCACCCAGATCTACACCCACGTCGATCAGCGCCACCTCAAGAACATCCACCACCGCTTTCACCCGCGGGCCAGGTAGCGGGGGCACTCCCGGGGCGAATCCCGCCGCGAGAGCGGTGAAGCCAAGGCGCCCTCGCCCCCAGTCCCTGGATCCCCGGGGCGAGGGCGCCCCGACTCCTATGAGTCTCGCAAAACGGGTTTACGGCCCAAGGGGCCAATGGAGATCAGCCAGTGGCGCCAGCCACCGGACCGAGCAGCTCATGAAGCACCGCCCCGGCTGGGGCGGCAGCACGGCGAGGTTCCAGCGCCCCTCCCGGGGCGCGTTCGCTCATCCCGGGATCCCGGTGGCTGGCGCCACCGGCTAATTTCCCAGCGCCCTCCGGGCGAA
>Ga0105049_10008645_pt1 | contig 11787 bp, 13 predicted proteins | sample MAT06_FD_78087 | JGI IMG/M metagenome (GOLD analysis project Ga0105049, IMG submission 78087) | Freshwater microbial communities from Lake Fryxell liftoff mats and glacier meltwater in Antarctica - MAT-06 | ecosystem: Environmental > Aquatic > Freshwater > Ice > Liftoff microbial mat | place...
CCTCGCTGCCCGACCACACGCGGCCTTGCGCGATCTCATGCACGACCGCCCTGTCGAGTTTGCGCGCGAGAGCCACCTTACCGATGAACTCCTCATAAACCCAATCGACGGATTTTTGGAAGAGCGCCAGTTCTTCCTCCGTCTTCGGCCGGACAATGGTGTGGGCATCCGCAAATTTGCCCGTCTTAACGATATCGAAAGTCAGACCGATCTTATCCTGCGCGAGTCCCTGCACATTGAGAAACATACCAAAAACGCCAATGGAACCGGTGATAGTGGTCGGCTCGGCGAAGATCCGCTCAGCCGCCGTCGAGATCCAATAGCCACCCGAAGCGGCCACCGTGCCCATCGAGACCACCACGGGTTTTGATTTCTTGATCAAGGAAAGTTCGCGCAAAATCGCCTCGGACGCCGTGACGCTGCCGCCGGGACTGTTCACCCGCAGGACGAGCGCTTTCACGCTGTCGTCCTGCCGGATTTCCCGAAGTTGCCGGGCGAGTTTCTGGCCCCAAATATATTCGGGGTCATTGCCGGTTCCGTCGATAATTTCGCCCTCGGCATACACAATCGCCACCTTGCCACCACCGCCGGCCCCGAGCTCAATCTTGCCTGAATTCTGCCGCTTCGCCATAAGACCATCCGTGCCAAAAAGCCGGGCATAATCTTTCAGGGCGATTTGTTTGAAAGTCTTGGCCTCCTTTTGGCCGGTGGCGGCTTTCAATTCATCGAGCACGACATCGAGATAGGCCGAGCGATCCACGAATTTCAGTTTCTGGGCCGTCTCCGCCCGCAGGAAACCTTCCGTATCGACCGCTTGCTGCAGCTCGCCCGGTTTGAGCTTCCGGGCTTGTTCGACGGTGGCCGTGATCTCCGCCCACAAATCCCCGAGTAATTTTTGCGTCTGCAGCCGGCTTTCCGGACTCATATCTTTGCGGGTGAAAGGTTCGACCGCGCTCTTATATTTGCCTACTTTGGTCACTTGCATGCCGAGGCCGAATTTTTCAAAGGCTCCCGTGAGAAACATCGGTTGGGAAGCCAGACCGGGCATGTAGATCGCGCCATAAGGATCGATCGTCAGTTCACTCGCGACTGAAGCGATATAGTAATCGCGCGTCGAAGCGTTGGCGACGTAGGCCTTGATGGGTTTACCCGAGGCCTTGAACACCTCCAAGGCTTCGCGCATTTCCTTCAAGGCCGCAAAGCCCGAGCCGTAGCCCATGGGCCGAAAATTTCCATGCAGATAGATGCCGGCGATATCGGCATCACTCGCCGCCGCGCGCAATGCGCGGGTGATCGAACGCAACTGCACCACGTGATGCCCTTCCCCGCCAAAAGCCTCGGCAATCTCCTCGAACCCATCCATCTGCTCCGGCTTGTCCTGCACATTGACCGAGAGATCGACCACGAGGTAGGAGCCTTTGGCGACCGCCACAGGTTTATCCCCCCCACCGCCGATGGCCGCGAGCGCGGCGATGAACAGGATCATGACTAAAGTCAGGCCAAAACAGAAGACCACCAAGGCACTGAGGCTGGCGAAAAATGACGAGAAGAAGTTCTTCATCCCCTCACGCTAGACGGCACCCCTCGTGCTGCCAGCGAAAAAAGTTCCGCGGTCGACCTTCCGGGACAAACGGAGGCCTACCGCGATGGACGGCTCCAAACTACCTATCGGTTCATTTTCCGGAAAATTTAACACTGCTAGACAAACTATATTGTGCCGACATACCGTGTACTCACCCAGCCATGAGCGAGCCCCAACCACTACTCACCACGCACCGAAAGGCGCTGACGATCAATCTCGCCGGCACCCATTACGGGACCATCGCCGAAATCGGCGCCGGCCAGGAAGTCGCCCGCGTCTTTTTTCAAGCCGGCAGCGCCTCAGGTGCCATCGCCAAAACCATGTCGGCCTACGACATGACTTTCAGTGACGCGATCTACGGCAAGGCCCCGCGCTACGTGTCGCGCGAGCGCCTCCAAACGATGCTCGGCCACGAGTACAAACTGCTCAACGAACGCCTGCACGAAAAGCGCGGCGAACGCACCTGCTTCTTCGTCTACGCTGACACCGTCGCCACCGCCAGTGCCAAGAGTGCCAGCAGCGGGCACGGCTGGCTGGGGATTCGCTTTCAACCCAAGCCGCTCGAAGAGCCCTCCGATATCATGATCCACGTGCGCATGCTGGATCGTAATAATCTCCTCCAGCAGGAAGCGCTCGGCATCGTCGGCACCAACCTCATTTACGGCGCACTCTTCTACCGCGAAGAACCCGAAAAGTTCATCAAATCCCTCGCCGACAATCTCGGGACCGACCGCATCGAGGTCGACATGATCAAGTTCATGGGCCCGGCCTTTGCGAATGTAGACAACCGTTTGCTCTCACTCCACCTCGTAAAACACGGCCTCACCAACGCCGTGATGTTCGCCCCCAGCGGTGATGTGCTTCAGCCCTCCGAAGTTTTATACAACCGTCCCGTCCTGATCGAGCGCGGCAGCTTCCGCCCGGTCACCCACGTCAACGTCGACATGCTCAACTGCGCCAGCGCCCAATTTCTGCAAGAGCCGATGGTCAAGGGCAAGGAAGTCATCGTGCTCATGGAACTCACCTTCAACAATCTGCTATCCGACGGCACCCTCGACGAACAGGACTTCCTCTCCCGCGTCGATATGCTCGGGCACATCGGGTTCACCGTGCTGATTTCCAATTACTCCGAGTACTACCGCCTCGTTTCCTACGTCCGCCGCTACACCAAGGAAATGATCGGCGTCGCTCTCGGCATCAACACGCTCTTGGAAATCTTCAACGAAAAGTACTACGATAATCTCGAGGGTGGCATCCTTGAATCCATGGGCCGCATGTTCCGCCATGCCGTAAAGCTCTACACCTATCCGATGCAGCAGACCGCGTATGACAGTTACCTGAAGACCGGTCATTCCAGCGAAGGCAATCACAGCGGACTTTCCCATGCCTTCGCCAACAAAGTGCTCATCACCGCGCGCAATCTCAGCGTGCCGGAAAAACTGCGCAATCTTTACGCCCACCTGCTTGAGAACCATTATATCGATTGCATCGCCGGCTACAACGAGGACTACCTCGGCATCTTTTCCCGCGACGTCCTCCAGCGCATAAAAAATCATGACCCCTCTTGGGAACGCCTCGTCCCCGCCAAGGTCGCCGAAGTCATCAAGAAGCGCGGCCTCCTCGGGTACGTCAAAGCGGTACCAAAGCCGGCGGCGGCACCTGCCGCGACGACGACAGCGGCCAGTTGAGCTCAACCCATCAGATCTGATCTGATCGCCTTGCGGGAGAGCGCGGCCACATTTCGCGCCCACCGGTTTCTGCAAACGCATGATGAAGGACCGCCCGGCGGTGCGGGCTTCGCTCGACACGATTCTCGCGTGGGATTTCGACCGGGTCATCGTCGGGCATGGGCGAAAGGTGGAGACCGATGGCCAGCGCGTTTTCCGCGAGGCGTTCGCCTTTCTACCCTGATCCAGCGAAACCTTCATCTGTCTCCCGCTGCATTGGGCCGGGTGCTCGGGATTCGCGGCCATTCGCGGTTCAAATCCTGGGTTTGATTGAATTTTTTTTCCGTGTCTTCCGTGGGTTCCGTGGTTTAACCCTATGCATCCTTCATGCGCTTCTACAAATACCACGCCCTCGGCAACGATTACCTCGTCATGAATCCCGGCCACTATCCCGGCTGGGGTTCGCCCACCACCGCGCAAATCCGCGTGATCTGCCACCGTAATTTCGGCGCCGGCTCCGACGGTATTCTGTGGGGCCCCACGCCGAGCAAGCGCGCCAACTTCGCGCTGCGCATCTTCAATCCCGACGGTTCCGAAGCGGAAAAATCCGGCAATGGCCTGCGCATTTTTGCCCGCTACCTCTTCGATCAAAAACTGGTCGGCGCTCATCCTTTCACCATCGAAACGCCCGGTGGTGTCGTCGATGCACTCATCCAACCCGACGGAAAACTCATCACAATCAACATGGGCCAGGTGAGTTTCACGAGCGACAAGATCCCGGTCGTCGGTCCGACCCGCGAAGTCCTCAACGAAAAAATCCAAATCCAAGATCGCGAGTTCACCTTCAACGCCGCCACGATTGGCAATCCGCATTGCGTGATTCCGCTGCCGGAAATTTCCGAGGCGTTGGCCCGCCGCTACGGCCCGGACCTCGAGACACACGCTAATTTCCCCAAACGCATCAACGTCCAGTTTTTGAAAGTACTCGATCGCGCCAATATCCAGATCGAGATCTGGGAGCGCGGCGCGGGCTACACCCTCGCTTCCGGCAGCAGCTCCAGCGCCTCCGCCGCTGTGGCGCACCGCCTAGGCCTCGTCGACCGCCACGTCACCGTGCACATGCCCGGTGGTCAGATCGGCATCCAGATCGGCGATAAATTTTCGATCAGAATGACCGGCCCCGTGACCCGTGTCGCTGAAGGCGTGCTCCACCCCGAGCTCTTCACCACAAAGGTGTAACCCGGGGCGTTTCAGTCGAGCCTTGGGGTTACAGGTGATTCGAGATTCAGACATGAATGGCGCTAAGTTAAGGAGGTTGGACGTCATTCTGCCATACGGATCAGGCCAACTATTTTGCATGAGGAATGTAAGACCGCCCTTGTGGCCGTGCCGGAGGGCGCATCTGAAGCGGCACGCCCACAAGGGGCGGCCCTACGAAATTCCGCAGCCAATCATCGCAGACGAAACGTCAGGCAGGCGACGATCAGGCCGCTTAACTGAGCGCCAGTCGATTCAGACCTCCTGATCCCGAGGAATTACGATGAGCGGCATTGCTACATCGTTTCCTTTTTTCCCTTCGCGAGACAATGCTTGGTTACAGACTCAGCTCGTTCCCCCGTTCCTTTTCACTCTCAGGATGACTGAGGCTTTGGCCTTTAGCGGCGCCTGCCCCCAAGCGCCAGTGCGGCTCGCGGCACAGCTTCCCCGTGGCCATTGAGGGCAACGGCCGCTACCTGATACCAATCCCCCTTACTGGTTCATCTCGTTTCCTCGTCCCACCTCTCTCCACGGGCTGGGATCAGGATTTCTGAGACTTGCGCCTTGCCGGGCGGCTCGCAGTCAGCAACCTCGCCCCTGTGAGTTCGGAGCAATCCATCGCGCCTACCCCTGACTTAGCTTGGTTCAAACCGCCCGTCGTTTGGATCACGGCGCCACTGCTTGGGCTCATCTCGGCCTATTGCTGGCACCTCTGGCCGGAGTGGCGGGGCAACGCCGATCTCTCCCACGGGTTTTTTACCCCCATCATCTTCGTCATGTTGATCTCCGAGAGCCGTCGGCATGGCGTGCAGCGCTGGTTGCCGGGTGGCGGCGCCTGGAGTTTGTTACCGGCGGCTGCGATCACCGCTTCCGTTATCCTGTTCGCTTTGTCCGGTCTGCTGGCTGCGTCCGTCGGGTGGAATCATGTGCTGGTGTATTTTCTTCTCAGCGTCACGTTGGCGGCAACGTTGCTGGCCGGGCTTTTTTGTTTATCCACCACACGCACCCCGCTCGTGCCGCTGAACTGGATCAGCCTCACGGCGGCCGGACTTTGGATTCTCTCTGCGCCCTTGCCTAGCGGCACCTATGCGCGGATCACCCTGGAGCTCCAAGGCTGGGTGAGTGGCGGCGTGATCGATGTCCTGCAATTCATCGGTGTCCCGGCCCGCCAGCATGGCAACATCATCGAACTCACTCGCACCACCGTGGGCGTGGAAGAAGCCTGCAGCGGCATCCGCAGTTTACTCTCGTGCATCTATGCGAGTTTCTTCTTCGCCGCGTGGCTGGTCCGCTCGGTCTTCGCCCGGATTCTGTTGATCTGCCTCGCGCCGGTGCTCGCCCTCGGCATGAACTTCATTCGTTCACTCAGCCTCACGCTCATGGCCAATGCCGGCATCGAAAGCACCGGCTTCTGGCATGACGTCACGGGATTCTCCATCCTAGGTCTCACCTCCCTCATCCTCGCCGGTCTCGCCCTAAAACTGAGCCCCCATTCCGCCGAAGCCGTACATACACCGCCAGCACCAGTCCCGTCCGCAGACTCACGCCCCGAAGTAGTCTCACTCCCCGACGCAGGACCTGGGTCTTGCACGGGCCGTACCTGCTGGGGCACGCGGACCTTTGGCCTCGGAATCGGCGCGCTCTCCGTGCTCGCCGCGATTTTTGCCTTCTACGGCCGGCCCATTGCTGCACCGACCAATCTCTCCGCCTCCGATCCCGCCCAGTTTTTGCCCACGACGACAGACAGTTGGGCGGTGCGTACGGCAGACGATCTCTATAAATTTTCCGGCATTCTTCGCACTACTCAACTCGTGGAACGCACTTACTCAAAAATCATCGCCGGCCAACCCGCCCAATTTTCCGTCTACATCGCCCATTGGTCGCCCGGACAAGCACCCGTCAGTCTCGTCGCCTCGCACACGCCCGACGCCTGCTGGCCGGGAGCCGGTTGGTTGCCCCAACCCAATGCCACGCCGCAACCGACCCTCGCCCTCGCCGGCCGGACGTTGCCCCGCGCCGAGCATCGCATTTTCCAAAGCTCCGGTTCCACTCCCTATCAAGTCTGGTTCTGGCACGTGTACGACGGTCGCGTGATTAATTATCGCGATCCCTACTCGATCCCCGCGCTCCTCGAACTCGCGCTCCGCTACGGTTTCCGCCGCGAAGGTGAGCAATACTTCATCCGCATCACCAGTAATTTGCCGTGGGAGCAACTGGCCCAAGAACCCTTGGTCGATGAAATCACCCGCAAGCTCAACCGCGTCGGGCTGACTCCATGATCTTCGCCACCACCAAGCAGGAGCGCTTCATCCTTGGACTCCTCACGGTGTTACTCGCCCTCGGCTGGCTCGGGTTATGGCTGCTATGAAGCGCGCTGATGAAGTCGAGAGCTGAGAGTCCAGAGCTGAGAGCCAGACAGATAATCCAACACCGATCACGCTCACGAGATCACAAGCATCCAAAATTCAATAATACCTGAGAGACCCGAATTGCACGGATTGACACAGATGAAGGAGAAGCCACGAGCATCCCACGTGATTGAGCCAAAGCCACGATCTTCCGGCAGCGCGCCGACGTAGTGAGATGCACGAAGAAGACGGCGTGAGCGGTGACTCACGCATTTTTGTCACCACCGACGAAACTGACCGGAGCGGGTGCCCTGTGGGCAGAAAGAAAACCACCCACAGAACACACGAAAAACAGAAGATGAGAGGCACGACGAACGAGGAGATATTCAGGATTCGCGTCCATGATTTTGTGATGAAGAACGGTTTTCATTGCTTGGTCTAGCTCTCAACTCTGGACACTCAGCTCTGGACTATCACCGCTCTCAACTCTCAGCTTTTTTGCTCCAGCCTCTCAACTGCCTCACGCCCACTCCTGGCCCCACGAGATCGCTGTCGAGCGAGAGGGGCTTGAGGCAACGTCTCACGTCATCGTGGTTGCCGGCCATCACCAGAGTCGCAGTGCTGCCTTCAAGTTTGAACACCACGCGTGTATCTCTCCCGGCCCGGAACTCGTAATAGTTTTTCTTAAGTCGGCGAATGCCCAGACCGCTGTGCAAATGAGGCTTGCCGAATGCGTCGCTCAGTTGCGCCATCGCTTGGGCTACCTGCCCGAAACGGTCCGCCGGCAGCGCCCGCACCTGTGACTTAAAACGCGAAGAAAGTTCAATCCCTAAGGGCGGCACGGAGATTCCCCTTGTCTTTGGTGGTCCGCCCGGCCCGGCGGTCCTGTTTCAACTCCGTATCCGTTCGTCTCACGAAAGCATTCAGTTCCGTCTCGGTGACGCCACACTCGCGCTTCGCGTAATCGGAATCCGCCGAGATCACCTGCACGGCGCGCAGCGCGATGACCTTGTCGCCGCACAAAATGCCGATGTCCTCGCCGGCCACGGCCCGCTTGAGCCAATGAGTAAGATTCGCCCGTGCTTTGGTGGGAGATCGCGTCGTCATATCAGCGCAATAAAGCCGTTGTATCGTCGCACTCAAGCCAGCCATTGACCGGGGGCCAAGCATGACGCCCCCGCCGACACCGATTCCCCCGTCCTCGCACCCATCATCACCATTATCGTTCAGTAAGCGTATTTAGCGCGGGGCAGTCGGCTTTAAGTTTAACCACCATTCACTTTGGGACGCACGGCTTCTCGGCGCGATGGCGAGCGCGACGACAATCAGGCCTGCTGCGACGGCGAACGTGATCCGCATGCCGGTGGCAACCGCTTCAGGATGTGACGTCGTGGCGTCGTTCGCCGCCGTTGCTGCCGCAAACACAGCACCCATCACGGAGGCCCCGGTGATGAGCCCGAGATTGCGCGACAAGCTAAGCATGCCGGAATTGACGCCCCGTTGCTCTGCGCGCATTTCCGTCATGAAGACTGTATTGTTGGAAACCTGAAACAGTGCATAGCTGGCGGTAATCAGCACGATGGGCGCGATGTAGCCAACGAGGCCGAATCGCGTCGGCATCAAAGCGAGCAAGGTCGCACCCACCGCGATACCGACAAGCCCCATGATGGTCATCCGTGATGCACCGAAGCGATCCACGAGGCGACCGGCCGGCACGCCGTTTAACGCAGCGACGAGCGGGCCGGCCGACAACGCGAGCCCAACCAGCGCCGTTCCGAGCCCGAGTGATTCCGAGAGATAAAACGGCCCGACGACCAGCGTCGCCATCATCACCGTCGAGACCAGCGCGCTCATGGCGAGACTCGCGCGCATGACAGGATCGCGGAACCCCGCCAAGTGAACCAACGGAAATTTCGCCTTCGTCTCGGCGAACACGAAAAGCCCGAGACCGACGCCAGCCGCGAGCAGCAGTGCGATGTTGAGCCTACCAAAACGACCGCGCCCCAGTGTCATGGCTAGGGCATAGGCCGCGAGCGTCAGCGCCAGCAGTAACGTCCCCACAGGATCGAAGCCCGGCCGGTCCGCCTTCGGCGTTCGGAGATCGGCCGGCAAGTGGCGCTGGGCGAGCAGGAGATTCAGAATACCCAGTGGCACGTTGATCAGAAAGATGCTCTGCCAGCCGAAGCCAGCGATTAGCACACCGCCAAGCGAGGGACCGAGGGTGGTGCCGATGGCGGACATTGTTCCGAGCAACCCCATCGCGCGACCGATCTTGGCCTTCGGCACAGTCTCGCCGACAAAGGCCACCGTGAGAGACATCATGATCGCAGCGCCGAGACCTTGTGCCGCCCGGGCGGCGATGAGCAACGGCAGCGTTGATACCACGCCGCACAGAAGCGACGCCACCGTGAACAACCCGATCCCGGCCAGCAACAGCCGCCGGCGACCGACGATGTCACCGAGTCGCCCGACGATCACAATCAAGGTCGTGATGGTGAGGAGATAGGCGAGGACGATCCATTGCACTTCTTGGAAAGAGGCGGCGAACGCCTGCGCGAGCGTCGGCAAACCCGCATTCGCAATGCTGGTGTCGAGCGAGGCCATCAACATCGAAAGCGATAGGCCGGCGAGGGCCCACCACGCCGAGGGAGTTCTTTGCGCGCTTTCAGCAACGTTCTCATTTCGTACGGCAGTCATTGTTTTCAACATGGTCAGCAGCATAGCCCATTGCCTGATTTTGCGGAAGGCGCGCCGTTTGCACTTTGTTCGTGCGTTGAACGCCACCTCACGATCACATTGCGTCACGGTCGAATTATGTCGCACCCTGATCTCAATTTGCTCGTCACTCTCGATGTGCTGCTCGCGGAAGGCAGCGTGGCGCGCGCCGCCCGACGGTTGCGGCTGAGTCCTTCGGCGATGAGCCGCGCGCTCGCGCGACTGCGCGAGGCGACGGGCGATCCCCTTCTCGTCCGAGCCGGCCGTGGCCTCGTGCCCACACCCCGGGCCTTCGAACTCCGCGAGCGGGTCAGTCAACTTGTGCAGGACGGCGAAGCGGTTCTGCGCCCGACTGAGAAAGTTAATCTCAAGCAACTGGTTCGCACCTTCACGCTGCGGACCAGCGAAGGCTTTGTGGAAAACTTCGGACCGGACCTCATTGCCCGCGTCAGCGAGGAAGCTCCCGGGGTGCGGCTGCGCTTCGTGCAGAAACCCAACAAAGACGGCGCGCCCCTGCGCGAGGGAATCGTGGATCTGGAAACGGGCGTGGTCGACAAAACGACAGCACCCGAACTGCGGATGCAGGCCTTGTTCAGGGACCGGCACATTGGCGTAGTGCGCAAAGGGCATCCACTGATCCACGGCAAGATCACTCCCGCCCGCTACGCCACCGGTCGGCACATCAACGTCTCACGGGACGGACATGACAAAGGACCAATTGATGAAGCTTTGAAAACATTCGGACTGGAGCGAAAGCTCGTCACGATCGTCGGCGGCTTTGCCACCGCACTCGCACTCGCCCGGGGCTCCGATCTGATCGCCAGTGTTCCCGAACGACACACCGGAAACCTGCGCGAGGGCATGCACAGTTTTCCACTGCCGGTTCCCCTGCCGGAATTCACGGTTGCCTTGCTCTGGCATCCGCGGCTGGAGGCCGACACCGCGCACCGCTGGCTGCGCGGGTGCGTGCGTGACGTTTGTGCGACGTTTGTGCGAAAATGATTTGTGCTCCGAATAAAATCTGGGCCTGACACACAATCCCGTCTTCCGCTGATATCGCAGAGGAACCCGAATTTATCTGATCCTTTTCTCCCGTGCTGAAGACCCGACACTTGATATCGCACTTTGCGATAGCAAGTTTAGCTGCCGTTCTTTTTCGACGGTTGATTGACTTTTTGCCACTACCCCGAGAGCCAAGGCTTGGGGCCATTAACTTCAACACTGGCACCGAGTGATGGCTGCGGGATTGTTTGTCAGGCCAATATCCCGCATTCCAGCCCATTCACACTATCCGCCGGTAATGAGTCACGACGGATAGCGGAAAAAATAAACTTATTTGTTGATGGTCGTGTCTGTCGTGGTCGTGGTGGTGGGACTGCGCACCGTGGTTTCTTGCGTAGTAGTAGTGGTGCTGTGGGTAGTTTTGTCGTCGGAGGCGCAGCCGGCAAGCAAGGCAAGAGCGGAGGCGGCAAGGCAGGAGAGGATAATATTTTTCATGAGCATGGTTGTGGTTTGGATGATTGATGAACGACCCAAGCCTACGCTGTCCGTTTAACGGCAACCATGGGGTTTAACCCTTCCGCCCGTCTGCGGTGCCCGTCAAATCATGACCGTCTCCCCGCCCATCATAATCAAGGACCGTCACGTGAAGGCGGCTTGCCGGTGAATCCTCCATGGATCGTTTTCTCTAGCCTCAGCTCTCGCACCAATCCTCTCGACGCTGGGCTCTCAGCTCTCGACCGCGTCACCCCGCTCTCAGCTCTCGACTATCACCGCCTGACCTGATCTGCGCCCCATGGGGTAAAGGCCCACTGGTGACGCACGGCGATAAGCGGTACGGTGTAACCAACGGGTACTCACAAACTGAAGTCCTACCCATTCCCACACTTCCCATCCCATGAAAACATCCTCTTCAATAAAAACAAATCTCCCGCTCTTCGCGGTCATTGCCCTTCTGCTTGGTGCCATGGGCACCGCCGGTTGCAACACCGTGAAAGGCGCGGGTAAGGACCTCGAAAAGGCTGGTGACAAAATACAGGATTCCGCCGACCGCCACCGTTGAGCCCGTCGTAACGCGTGAAGACGACCGCAAACATTTTTATCCAACGGCACATTCAAGGATCAACTTGAAGAAGCTTTTGATTTAAGTTCTTGGAAACATTGGGCTGGGGATTTCCAGCCGAGGATTTTTCTGGGGCGCTCGTTGAGCATTTCCTGA
>Ga0105049_10008650_pt1 | contig 11784 bp, 7 predicted proteins | sample MAT06_FD_78087 | JGI IMG/M metagenome (GOLD analysis project Ga0105049, IMG submission 78087) | Freshwater microbial communities from Lake Fryxell liftoff mats and glacier meltwater in Antarctica - MAT-06 | ecosystem: Environmental > Aquatic > Freshwater > Ice > Liftoff microbial mat | place...
ACCTGTTGTGTCTCGGCCAGACTGCGCGCCTCCCAATAGAGAAAGCGGGCAACTTCTGGCTGCGCGTGAAAGGCATAGAGATCGTTCAGATCACGGGCTTGAAAGGGCCGCAAGGCGAGCCGTGCCGTGTGGATGGGATAGGTTGGTTGCAACATCGGCTAGCGAATTATCCGTCGAACTATCATAATGTGGGTGGCTGCCAACCGCCAAAGCGTGCTTCGAGGAAGGCTGCCACGGCCAGCGCCACATCTTCGCGCCAGGGGCGTGCAACCACCTGTACTCCTACGGGCAAACCATTGGCAGACGTGCCCACGCGCACAACGACGGCCGGATAACCGACCAAGCTATAGGCCAGGGTATAGGCAATGCCACCTTCGGGCTGCCCGTGGGGTTGCGCCGGCAGTTCCATTACCGGCGTGATGATTACATCGTACTGTTCCATAAAGCGGATGAGCGTCTGGCGAAAGCGATTCCAGACAAAAAGATGTTCTTCCACCTGTTCGCTGCTCAGGTGGACCGCGCCATTGGCCTGCCACTCTTCCAACAATGCGGACTTTGGGCGACGCCAGTAATCGCGTGTGATGGCATACGCTTCTTCGATCCGCGGCGGCAGTTTTTCTTCTACGGACGCGACTACGGCCTGGAGTGCCAATGCCGCGTCCACCGTTGCGGCTTTGCAATCGGCATCGGGGTGGGCATCTGCATGTTCGGTATAAAAGGCGACGCGCAGAGTCTGCAAGTCGACCGCGCGCCAGTCGTGCAGCGGCATAGGAATCACGCTGGCATCACGCCAATCTACCCCCTGGATAATACCAAACGCCAGTGCCAGATCCTCGACGCGGCGCGCCATGGGACCAATCACCGTGCGTGGGTCATTCAGCACACTGATATAGGGCATGTGGCCGGTCAGGGGGACGCGGCCCGCCGTCGGTTTGAGGCCAGCAATCCCACACGAAAAGGCCGGTGTCCGGATGCTGCCGCCCGAATCACTGCCCAACCCCAAAGGTGAGCCACCCGCAGCAATAATCGCGGCCTCACCACTGCTGCTCCCCGATGGACTATACGCCAAATTGTACGGATTGTTCGTGCGCCCATAGACCGGATTGCTGACGGTGACATTGGTTTTGCCTAGGAAAATGCCGCCTGCCTGACGTAAGCGCGCCACGACAGTGGCATCCTGCGCAGGGACAAAGGCGCGGCGCGCTTCATAGCCGGCCGCGCAGATCACACCTGCGGTTTCGATCCAGTCTTTGACGGTAAAGGGTACGCCGTGTAACGGGCCATTTAGCTGACCACGCGCCAAGGCGGCATCGGCGGCTTGTGCTTCCGCCAAAGCGGTGTCAGCTGTCAATTGCACAAGCGCATTCAATTGCGGATTGACTTGGGCGATTCGTGCCAGATGGGCTTCTACTACCGCTTGCGCTGTCACCGCGCCCGTGCGAATCTGATTGGCGAGCGTCACGGCAGAGGCAAAAAATAAGGATTCCAGCATAAGTTCTCTATTCTGTTCAGATGATCTGTGCAGCTGATTACCCTATTGCACTGTCTTGGCATCTTCAACCAACAGGATAAGACCCTTCGGTAAACTTGTGGGCGTGATAGCCCTTGGACCCGACTGCCCGCGCCAGTGGACTGCGCGGATCATTGTCGGCGCGTAACTTATCGATCACATGGGTAAAATCATAGTGCGGACGCCAACCGAGATCCTGCCTGGCGCGTTGATTGACATAGACTCTTTCGATGTTGGGAAACATGCGCCAGTTGCGGCGCGCATATTCCGCTTCGTAGGTGGGAACCCGGCGGCACAGCACTGCCGGCGCATCCGTGCGCAAGTCCAATAGATCATCGGGGGTAAAGGGGGTGGTTGCGCTGATAATATAGCGCCCAAAACCGATGGCGGGTGCTTTTTCCAAGGCGAGCAAATGGGCGTTTACGGCGTCTTCAATATCCACCCGCCGGTAGAGAAATTCATTCACCTTGGCATTGTATTCATCATAGGTCTGGCGGATTTCTTGGCTATCATCTGCTTCGGAAAAGAAGCGCGAGGTGCGCAAGACAAGACAGGCCAGCTTATGATTGCGGTGAAAGAGCGCGCATAATTCCTCTGCCGCCACTTTGGTGACGCCATAGATATTTTTGGAAACCGGCGTGACCGCCTCTGTGATCCAGGCGGCGGGAACGCCCGGTGGCGGGGTCAAGGCGTCACCAAACGCGCTGGTGGTGCTGGTGAATACAAATGCACCTACGCCCGCGCGTGCGGCCTCTTCGAGCAGGTTGAGTGTACCTGTGATATTGGTATCCACAAAGTCCTGCCGACTGTGTGTGGACACATGCGGCTTGTGCAGCGTTGCGGTGTGGAGAACACCCTCTACGCCCGCCATGCAACGCCGAACAAAATTCCGGTCAACGATGGAACCAACCTGCTGCGTAAATCCGGAAGGTAGAATATCGATGCCAATGACAGTGTGGTGTGTTTGTTGTAGTGTGCGCACCAACGCTTCACCCAAATGACCAGCGCTACCAGTAACTAAGATTTTCATCGTTGGTTGTCTCCCCTTGTTGCTTACTGCTCGATACAGCCTAGGGCGCTGATCGCAACAAAAAGAAAACTACCAGATCGGGGGATTGCCTCTGGTAGTTGTTCCTATTTGAAATGGATATAAGGTTAGTCTTCGTCTAACCGCAGTACAGACATAAAGGCTTCTTGCGGAATCTCGACGCTGCCCACCATCTTCATCCGCTTCTTGCCTTCCTTCTGCTTCTCTAGCAGTTTCTTCTTGCGCGAAATGTCACCGCCGTAACACTTGCTGAGCACATCTTTGCGCATCGCTTGCACATTGGCGCGACTGATGACTTTATTGCCCACCGCGGCTTGAATTGGCACATTGAACATTTGGCGCGGGATGATCTCTTTCATCTTGCTCACTAGGCGTTGGCCTTTGGGATAGGCAAACTCGCGATGGACAATCACGCTCAGCGCATCGACTGGCTCTTCGTTTACCAAAATGTCGAGCTTGACCATGTCCGACTCGCGATATTCGTCGAGCGTGTAATCCATGCTGGCATAGCCGCGCGTGCGGGCTTTAAGGTCATTATAGAAATCGACAATGATCTCGGAAAGCGGAATCATGCAAGAGATCTCAAGGCGCTTGGTATCTAGCCAGGTCTGGTTGCGTAGCTCGCCACGCCGTTTGGTCACCAGATCCATAATCGCACCAATATACTCGGATGGCGTAAAGAGGCGCAACTCGCACCAGGGCTCTTCGATCTTGGCAATATAGGTCGGATCGGGCAGATCGGCTGGGCTGTCGATGATCATCACGCTGCCGTCGGTCTTGGTGATGCGATATGCTACCGAAGGCGCTGTAAAGATGATCGTCATATCATACTCGCGCTCCAGGCGTTCTTGGACGATCTCCATATGGAAGAGACCGAGAAAGCCCAGGCGAAACCCAAAGCCCAGTGCCGTGCTGGTTTCTGGTTCGTAGGTGAGCGCTGAATCATTCAATTGTAACTTTTCCAACGCATCGCGCAGATCGACATAATCGTCAGCATTGGATGGATAGAGGCCGGCAAAGACCATAGGTTTCATGGGCTTATAGCCAGGTAGCGGTTCAGTCGCCGGTTCGCGCAACAGCGTGATCGTGTCACCAACATCGAGATCTTTTACCGCCTTGAGGCCAGTCGCAATATAGCCTACCTGACCGGCATGTAATATCGGTACGGCCAACATGGCGGGTGTCAAGACGCCAATCTCAATCGGCGCGATGTTCTTTTGGGTAACCATAGAGTAGAGCGTATCATTGGGGCCAAAGGTGCCATCGATCACGCGGATATAGGCGATCACCCCTTTGTAGGCATCATACTGACAGTCAAAGACCAAGGCACGCAGCGGCGCGTTTGGATCGCCGCTGGGCGGCGGTACTTGTTCAATAATCTGTTGTAATACCTGCTCGACGTTGATGCCCGCCTTGGCGCTAATGCGCGGAATATCTTCGTTAGGGTACGCTAGCAGATCTTCGATCTCTTTGGCAATGTCGTCGGGCATGGCCGCGGGTAAGTCGATCTTGTTGATGACGGGCACAATGGTCAGTTGTTGTTCCATGGCCGTAAACAAATGGGCCATGGTCTGTGCCTGAATTCCCTGTGACGCATCCACCACCAACACGGCGCCTTCGCAGGCTTGCAGCGCGCGGCTGACTTCATAACTAAAATCGACGTGGCCGGGCGTATCGATCAAGTTGATCTCATACTCCTGGCCTTTATGCGTATAAATCATGCGGACTGCGCTGGCTTTGATCGTAACGCCTTTTTCGCGCTCCAGATCCATCGAGTCGAGCAACTGCTCTTTCATCTCGCGTGCGGTCACGGTGCCCGTCATTTGCAACAAGCGGTCGGCCAACGTACTCTTACCATGGTCAATATGGGCAATAATTGAAATATTACGAATGTGATCTAACTTCATAAAAGGTTCGTCTACTACTCTCTCATACCAATCGTATAAGGCCGACCGTATGGCCATTCGCATAGGTGCACGGGTGCGTAGGTCAACGTTGCCAAAACATTGTTAAATCACATTGTCAAATCACATTTCACATTGTCAAATAAATATTGGCAAAGCTGTACGCTATTTTTTGTCTATTCTCTATTCTACCGCACTTTTTACCAATTATTCAATAACTGGTCTACTCTTTGCATGAAAATGCGCACTTCGCCAGGCAAACTGAGGACTTTGGGGAGATTTCTACTTGTTACAGCCGGAAAGCAAGGCTATATACTCACGAGTAGCACAGCAAGTACCTTATTACCCTTGTAAATTACTCTTGTAAAACGTGTACCTCGCTGGCGCTCGTTACTACCGAGTCTTGACTATGTTGGGTTTGGCTGCATGAGTATAAAACGATGCTTTTCAATTCTGTTGAATTCCTACTCTTCTTTCCCATCGTCGTTACCATCTATTTTCTCTGTCCGCAGCGCTATCGCTGGGCATTTCTATTAGCCGCCAGCTATGTCTTCTATGCGGCTTGGCGTTTGGAATATGTGTTGCTCTTGCTGTTGTCGACGGTGGTCGATTATTTTGCGGCCCGCAAGATGGGAACTGTAGTGGACAAAGCAGCGCGGCGGAAGTATCTTTTTCTCAGCCTGGCAGTCAATCTGGGTCTGCTCTTTACCTTTAAGTATTTCAACTTTTTCAATGAATCGCTGTCGGGCCTGTTGCGCGTTTTCAACGTTGATTATCAACTTCCCCTCTTGAACGTGTTGCTGCCCGTGGGTATCTCCTTTTACACCTTTCAGTCGTTGAGCTATGTGATCGATGTTTATCGGGGGACCATAAAGCCAGAGTCGCACTTTGGCATCTTTGCCCTCTACGTCTCCTTCTTTCCACAGTTGGTCGCCGGCCCAATCGAACGGGCCAAACACATGTTGCCCCAATTTCATATGCAGCACTTCTTCAACGAAGGGCGCATCAACAGTGGCTTGCGCTTGATGCTCTGGGGAATGTTCAAAAAGGTCGTCATCGCTGATCGCTTAGCGGTCTATGTCAATCAAGCCTATAATAACCCCGCCGACTATGATGGCGCTGCCCTGTTGATGGCCACCTATTTCTTTGCCTTTCAGATCTATTGTGACTTTTCTGGCTATTCCGACATTGCCGTGGGCGCAGCGCACATTCTGGGTTTTGACCTGATGGAGAATTTCCGTCAACCCTATGTGGCGCGCTCGGTGGCGGGCTTTTGGCGGCGCTGGCACATCTCCCTCTCCACCTGGTTTCGCGATTATCTCTATATTCCGCTGGGCGGCAGCCGTGTCGCGCCATGGCGTTGGTACATGAACCTGGCGATTGTCTTTTTGGTGAGTGGATTGTGGCACGGTGGCAAATCAACCTTTGTAATCTGGGGTGCTCTGCATGCGCTCTATGTGTTGAGCGAGATCTGGCTGGGCCGGGCAAGTTTGTGGGGCATGGCGCGGGTGGGGCGCGAAAATCAATCGCTTCTGCCCAACTGGCTCAAAACTGTGCTCACCTTTCATTTGATTCTTTTCAGTTGGATCTTTTTCCGGGCCAATAACCTGGACGACGCGCTGTTGATCATCCAGAACATTGGGCGCATGGCGACGACGATGCCCCTTGTTTCATTGTTTGCCCCCTGGCGCGATGCAGGCGTCGCCGATGCCAATACCGAAATGATTCTCTCGGTGGTGCTGATCATCGTTTTGGAGATCATTCAGTGGTTCGAGCGCTATATTGCCAGCATGGAGCGCACCTTTATCAGCAATCCACTTTGGCTGCGCTGGCTTTCCTATGTGGCAATGGCGATTGCCATCACCAACCTCGGCGTATCAATCGATACCCCATTTATTTACTTTCAATTTTAGGGTAGGGTTAGATGTAGTAAAGACTTCAGTCTTTCTGGGATGCAGACAAAGACTGAAGTCTTTACTACCGTGCCTTAGTCGCCAGCGATCTGTGCACAGTTGCTTTGCGGTGTCTGCCCGTTGGTAATGCCCTGCATCCAGGCGATGGTTGCCTTAAAGCTCGCCTGGCGCGTGTTGACATGTTCTACCGTGGGCAATGAAACATAGGTGACGGGCTGTGCCTGTTCACAGAGCAGCGTGGCAAAGCTGGCTTGCGATTCGGGGGTTACCACATAGTCGCCTGTCCCTTGAAAGAAGGCAATCGGAATGTCAAAGCCACCAAAGGTACCCGCGTAGTTGGCATCCAGCACGGCCTTGAAAAGCGGATATTGGTCGGCCAGACGACCATCCAAGAGCGCGGCACGAAATTCGGGCCGGTACATGCCCTGGGGATCGCTGTTGTAGTAGACAAAAATGTCGTCCACACACTTGGTGAGCGCATCTTGGTCAAAGGTGGGCAGCCAATCATCCAAAAAGACCTGCTCTGGACTAATCACTTCTGCGCCAAAAAAGTGGCGATAGGCGTAGATGAGGTATGGCGTAAAGATCGGGCTTTCGCGCAACAACGTCTCAACGTTTGTCGTGGCCCCATGGCTGATCACGCCGCGCAGGGGTAATTCGGGGGCATAGTCGGTTGCGAAGTCTTTGGCGGCAAACGCTGTGTGCCCGCCATTCGAGTAACCGGCAAAAAAGAGGGCATCAAGCGGGCGCGCCCTGACCTCTGCTGGTGGTTCGGCCAAGAAACGATAGGCGGCGCGTGATGCGTCGAGCAGCATGTGTGCTTCTAGTTCGGCAATAAAGTATTCGTGGGGGCGTTCGGGGTCGTTGTAACTCATGCCGTCGGGCAGAACCCCAATGAAGCCTTGGGCGGCATAGCTCAACATGTGGGTGCGGTAGCTGCCCCACTGGCGACCCAGCGCGTATTCTTGGGAAGGCGCACAGCCATCGCCAAGGCCGGTGGTGCCAGGGGCGTAGCCAAAGACAGGAAACTGGGTCTCGGCCTCGACGCGCGGCACAAAGAGATCGGCTTGTCCCGCAATCGGCTCACCCAGTTCGGTGCTGGTCTGCAGCGTTAGCCGATAGATGTCAACCGCGTATTGGGCATCGACCAAGTTATCGGGCGGGTAGAAGCCTGCGCTCAGCATGCCGATCTCAGCGGCGGCCACCGTTTCGATAAATTGGACATCCAGCAGCGTGCCCCATTGCCCCGCCGTGGTGGCCGTGGTGGATACCGAAGCACTAACAGCTTCGGTCGCTGTAATTGTTGCGGCACTCGTGACAGTTGCGGTCGTCGTGGCGGGTACAGTGGCTGTCATGGCCGCACTGGCGGTTACCGCGTTGGCTGCGCTGATCGGTGCTGCCGTCGTCAATGGCGCTGTTTCTGTCATGGCGGCTGCATTGGTGACGGTTGTTTCGGTGGCGGTTGTGGCGGTTGCCGGCACAGCAGTGTCCGTCGTTGGATCGTTGGCCTGATTTCGATTACAGGCACTCAACAAGAGCAGTGCCAACAGCAGAGAAGCAATGATGTGTGAACGTTGTGCTTGCATAGAGCATCCTTCTTGAGTACCCAATTCCGTAGACAAGTCAGTTATGGTTGTGCGGCCTCGGTGGCGCGCATGACGGCGGTCGCGAGCAGTGGATTGGCAATGGGGGTCGCTTCGCTAGGTGGCGCAGGGGCAACCGGTGTTGTCGCCGCGGCACTGTCTGCGGCTTGCGTTGCACGCGCGACCGTTGTCGCTAATAAAGGATTGGCCGGTGCTGTGTTCGATGTTGTATCCGCTGGCGTGGTCGCAACGACGGGGGTCACAGGTGTTGCTTGCGGCGTGGCGACGGGTACCATGGCTGCCGGATCGATGTGGGTAGCCAATTGCTCGGCGATGTACAGTTTGCCCGGTTGGCGCAAATGCTCGGTGTCGCTAAAAAAGTAGGCGGCCAGGTCATAGGAAAAATCGAGCATCTGGGTGCCTTCGGTCAGCCCTTCTGCGGCGATCTGCGCTTTGATCACATCCACATTGGCTGTAAACTGGCGACGAAAGTCTTCGCCGATATAGAGATCGCCCAACTCTACATTCACTGGCGTAAAATAGAAAAGCACATCTACCCCCGCCGTTTGCAATGCACGGACAATCTCGACCATGGCGCGCACCTTGCGATGATCGGGCTGGAGCGCATTCATAAAATAGTAGGTGAGTAACCTGGGATAGTCTGGATCTGCTGCTAATTCTTGGTAATAGACAAACTGCTCGGTGTTCTGTGTGGCTGATGCCGTCAATCCTACGCTATCCTCAAAATCGGCGACTTGGCCGACGGGGGTGCCGCTATTGTTGATCTCGCTACGCAAAAACTCGTCTTGTGTGATGTCCGTCTGATAGCTGCCAAAGAGCCGCAAGGGCCGTCCCAAGAACCGAGTCAGGGGAATGCCCATGTTGAGAATGCGTTTCTCCATCGTAAATTGGTAGCCGGGGCGGCGTTCCCACTCGGGCGAAAACGAGCGCATATTGATCGGAATGATAATGAGTTTGGGACGATACTCCTGGCGCAGCAGATAGGTGATGTAACTTGCATAGATATCCATGCCATAGGCGGCGTGCGAAAGTTCGCCAATGGTCTGATTGGGCAGCAATTCCTGCAACATCGCGGCTGTCGTCTGACTGCCCGTGGGATGCCACAATGTGCTGTCACCCATGTAGATCACATCAACCTGCTCGTCCAACAGGGTTTGGAAGTGGACAATCGCCTCGGGCACGCTAGCTGGATAGATATAGGCAACCACGCTCTGCCCAACCAGCAGCAGGGCCAACAGTATCAGGAACTTTAGCAGAAATCTACGCATTGCTTATCCACCTGTTGTATTCGCCGCAATTGGACAATCGGAGCGCGGCACGCCGCCGTTGAGGACCTCGCGCATCCAGGTAAGCGTATCGACAAAGCCATGTTGGCGTGTGACAAAATGATTGACTTCTGGATATAAATAGTAGGTCACGCGTTTGCCCTGGCTACAGATGCGCGCCATAAACGCCTCGTTGGTTTGCGGTGTAACCACTGGATCGGTTGCGCCATGGATCAGCAGCGCCGGTGTGTTCGGGTTGATGGCATTGCCTACGTCATTGAGATCGAGGACTTGTTTAAAGGCTGCAAAGCCACTCGCGAGTTGCCCACTGAAAAGGGCATCGAGAAAGTCTGGGCGATAGAGTTGGGCGGCTTGTGCTGGGTAATAGGCATACACATCATCCACACATTTGCTGGTGACATCCTGGGCAAAGGTGGGCAGCCACTGGGGGAGAAAGACATTCTCCGGCGCAATTACATAGGAGCCGTAATAGGTGCCATACGCATAGACAATGTAGGGGGCCAATGCGGGTCGCTCGCGCAGCAAAGCCTCGACACTGGGCGCCGTGGCATGACCAATGACGCCTCTGACGGGAAGCTCTGGCGCATACCAAGGCGCAAATTGATCGGCAGCAAAGGCCCCATGTCCCCCTTGGGAATAGCCACTAAAAAAGACAGCATCTAACGGCTGGGCCAGAATATCGGGGGAAAGGGGCGTCGCAAAAAAGCTATAGGTTGCGCGCGCTGCGTCCAACATCAGGTAACCCTCTAGGCGAGCAACAAAGTAGGGATGCGTGCGCGTTTCATCATCAAACCCCTGCCAGAGGGGAAATACGGCAATATAGCCTTGGGCGGCATAGGAGAGCATATGCGTGCGATAGTTGCCCCAATTCCGCCCGCGTGTCCACTCATCCAGCGGTGCACAGGTGGGACCAATGCCGGTCGTGCCGGAGCCATAAACCAAAATTGGAAAGGCGGCCCATTGGCTTACGCGCGGAAAGAAAATTTCGGCGCGCACCGAGACGATCTCGTCACTTTCATTCAGGGTTTGAAAGTAGATCTGATAGCGATCAACATCATATTGCGCGGCAACCTGATTGGACGCCGGGTAGAACTGGGCAGCAAGCTGATTAATCTGAGCCGCCGTCGCCGTGTCCATATAGAGCGCGTTGCTAATGCTGCCCCCGCGAATGAGCGCTGCAATCGGTTCCGGTACCTGGGTCGGTTCGGCGGTTGGCGGTTCGGTTGGTATGGGCAATGGTGTTGCTGGCGGTAGCGGCGTAGCGGTTGCTAGCGCTTCGCCAACTGGCTCTGCTGGCAGAGCGGTGGGCGTAAAGGTGGGTACAAGCGAGCGCACCTTGGTGGTTGCTGTGGCAAGGACAACAACCGCTGCATCAGCTGCTGTTGGGTCAACCCTGAGACCAGGCGGACTATCGGCAAATTTGCAGGCTGCCAGCAGGAGCAATACGGCTCCCAACATCAAAAATAGACGAAATCGTTTCATGCGTTACCACTACGCTCTGGTCTGTTTGCTAAGCGTTGTAGAAACAGGTCCAGTTCCAATCACAACGGGTCACTGACCGCAAGTCGAGTCAACGGTCTGTCTAACGTCAAGTGCAAAACCAAGCGTAGTATAGCAAGTAAAGTTCGCGCTGTGCGTAAGCGTGCTTGTTTTTGAGCAGAACAGAGTCGGTTTGGCAGAAGAAGCAATTATCAATTGACCATTGACAATTAACAATCATCAATTGATAATTGTCAATGGTTACGCTGTCTTGAGCCGTTCGGCAAACCAGGCAATTGTCTCGCTCATGCCTTGATCCAGGTTGACTTTGGGCTGCCAGCCCAGCACACGCTGTGCCTTCTCGATATTGGGTTGGCGCTGCTTGGGATCATCCATGGGCAGGGGTTTGAATTGAATACCGGCGGCATTGCCTGTAAATTCATTGATCTTCTGGGCAAATTCTAGAATGCTTGTTTCGGTGGGATTGCCAATGTTGACGGGTTCGTTCTCATTGCTCATGAGCAGGCGATAGATGCCGTCAACCAGATCGCTCACATAGCAGAAGCTGCGCGTCTGGCTGCCATCGCCATAGACCGTCAATGGTTCGCCCGAGAGCGCTTGGGCTACAAAGTTAGGCACAACGCGCCCGTCTTTGAGCCGCATCCGTGGGCCATAGGTGTTGAAAATACGAATAATGCGTGTATCGACACCGTGGCTGCGATGATAGGCCATGACCATTGCCTCGGCAAAGCGTTTGGCTTCATCGTAGACGCCGCGTGGCCCAATCGGATTAACGTGTCCCCAGTAATCTTCGGTTTGCGGGTGGACCTGTGGATCGCCATAGACTTCGCTGGTGCTGGCAAGCAGCAGGCGTGCGCCTTTCGCCAATGCGAGCCCCAGCGCATTATGGGTACCCAAGCTGCCAACCTTAAGCGTTTGGATCGGTAGTTCTAGGTAGTCAACTGGACTTGCAGGGCTGGCAAAGTGTAGAATAGCGTCTAAGCCCCCTTTAATATAGATGTAGTCGGTAATATTGTGAT
>Ga0105049_10008654_pt1 | contig 11783 bp, 9 predicted proteins | sample MAT06_FD_78087 | JGI IMG/M metagenome (GOLD analysis project Ga0105049, IMG submission 78087) | Freshwater microbial communities from Lake Fryxell liftoff mats and glacier meltwater in Antarctica - MAT-06 | ecosystem: Environmental > Aquatic > Freshwater > Ice > Liftoff microbial mat | place...
AAGAATTCAAAGCGAGACTGCGGGAGAAGCTCGCCCCGGCTCTCAAGAAATGGCTCGCGGAACGCTGGAAGGAAGAAGGGCTCGCGCCTGCCCAGATCGAAACTCGTTCGGCGGGGTTGAAGCTCTCGTTTGAGCCGGGCGACATCGTGAACGAAGTCATGAGCTTCGGTTCGCCCACGCCCGTCGAGGTACAAGTGAGCGGATCGAAGATGCCCACGAACGTCGCACATGCGCAGAAGATTTTCGACAAGCTCAAAGAGATCCCCGAACTCCAAGACCTCCAGATCGCGCAGGCCCAGGATTACCCCACGTTGGACGTTGCCATCGACCGCGAAAAGGCGGCCACGATGGGGCTTTCAGCCAAGTCGATCGGCAGTTCGCTCGTCCCCGCCACGGCGTCGAGCCGATACGTGAATCCGATCTACTGGCGCGATCCGGGCAGCGGTCAGGGTTATATCGTGCAGGTTCAAATCGCCCCGCCGCGGATGAACTCGACGACGGAGATCGGCCTCGTCCCCGTCCGCGGTAGTTCCGGGCACGGCCCCGCGGGGTGGGGCTTGAACGGGCACTCCACCGCGTACGCATCCCACGGCACGAACGGCGGCGCGACCGGGGGCACGGTCCTACTCCGCGACGTGGCCACCATCAAAGAGACCACCTCGCCAGCCCGCATCGACCGCTACAACATGCGGCGGATGATCAGCATCACCGCGAACGTCTCGACCGCGGACCTGGGCAAAGTGGGCCGCGACGTTCGGAAGGCCATCGCCGCGGCGAACGCCGAGACCATCCACGCTGGCTTCGACGCCAACGAAGCGGACCTCGAAAAAGCGGGCAAGCTCACGCCGGAGGCGAAGGAGAAACTCGACAAGGACCGGGCCGCGGCGCTCAAGGCGAGCAAGCTCCCCGGCGGGATGACCGCCGACGTTCGCGGACAACTCGAATCGCTCGATTCCATCATGCAGAATCTTCTCATCGGTTTGGCGATTGCCGTGCTGGCGATTTTCCTGCTGCTCACCGGCTACTTTCAATCGGTGCGGCTCGCGCTCGTTTCGGTCGCCGCGGTTCCGGCCACACTCTGCGGGGTCGCCCTCATGCTCGTGCTCACGGGCAGCACGCTCAACCTGCAATCGTTCATGGGCGCGATCATGGCCGTGGGCGTGGCGGTGGCAAACGCGATCTTGCTGGTGACTTTTGCCGAGCGGAGCCGGGCGATGCACGGCTACTCCCTCCGCGCCGCGGCCGAAGCGGGGATCGCCCGCATCCGGCCGATCCTCATGACGAGTTGCGCGATGGGGGCCGGGATGATCCCCATGGCCATCGGCCTCGGCGACGGCGGAGACCAGACCGCCCCGCTCGGCCGGGCCGTGCTCGGCGGCGTCGTCGCCAGCACGTTCGCCACGCTCTTCATGCTGCCGTGCGCGTTCGCGGTGATTCAGCGCAAGGCGAACATCGCTACGACCTCGCTCGACCCGGACGACCCGGGGAGCCTGCGGTACGACATCGACCGCGTCGAACTGTTCCAGGAATAAACATGCTCGCAAACGCGATCAGGACGATCCCGCAATCGGTGCGAACGCCCGTTCGGAGGGCCGTCGATTTCGCTTACGGCAAAGCCACGCGGTCGTGGACGGCCAAGGCGTGGGCTTACGATGTACGAGATGCCTGCGACTGGGTGCTCGGCCGTACTGACCCGCTCGTGCCGCCCCGCAAACTCGTCTTCGGCATCGGCGGCGACCTCCACGTCGGCGAACGGTTCCTCGGATGGTTCAAAGATTTGGCCGACTTGAAACCGGACGAAGCCGTGCTGGACGTGGGCTGCGGCATCGGCCGCGCCGCCCTGCCCCTCACCCGCTACCTCTCGCCCCGCGGAGGCTACGATGGCTTCGACATCATGCGCCCCAACATCGCGTGGTGCCGCACGGCGATCACGCCTCGCTTTCCGAACTTCCGATTCCAACATGTGGACTTGTGGAACCGCGAGTACAACCCGCGGGGCAGGCTCGCGGCCCGCGACTTCCGCTTTCCCTACGCCGACGACACCTTCGACTTCGCGTTCCTCACTTCGGTGTTCACGCACCTGATGCCGGACGACGCGGCCCACTACCTCGCGGAACTCGGCCGCGTGCTCAAACCCGGCGGACGGTGTTTAGCGACGTTCTTCTTGCTCAACGACGAATCGACCCGCCTCGTCGATGCCGGGCTCGGGAAGTTCCGCCTCGAACCGCTCGAAGGCGTCCACCGCATCTACAGCCGGGAGATCCCCGAGGCTGCGATTGCATTCGAGGAAACATTCGTCGAGGAGGCGTGTCGAATTGCAGGGTTGAGCATCGACCGACCCATCCGCTACGGACTGTGGTCGGGGCGGGAGCCGTTCTTCGATTATCAAGACGTGGCGATGTTGCGGAAAGCATAGTGTTCTGGCGAGCCGGGAGCGTGAGCGACCGGAGGAATCTCCAGTCGCTCACACTCCCGGCTCGCAGAGTTCCTTAACCACCCAACTTCGAGCCGATGCAAAACAGCGACTTGTCTCCGCGCAAGAAGATCGCGCCGCCGGAGATGGCGGGAGTCGCGAGGCCTTCTTCGCCGGTCTTGCTTTCGGCGAGCTTCTCCGCCTTGTCTCCGAGGCGAAGCGTGGTGAGCACGCCCGCTTCGTTGATGACGAAGAGCTTGCCGTCCGCGGCGACGGGCGAGCCGGAGAATGGGCCGTTCACCCGCTCTTCCCAGAGGATTTTGCCGGTCTTCGCGTCCGCGCAAAGCACGATCCCCGCGGGGTTCGCGGCGTAAACCAATCCCTCATAGACGAGGGCCGAGGAGAACCCCGTGGGCATCTTCGGCGAGGTCCACGCCTGCGTCGGCTTGTTGTCTTTGAGCGTATACGCCGTGACGCCGCGGTTGCCGACGAGGAGAAAGCCATCGTCCCCGAGCGTCGGCGAGGGGATGCCGCCGCTGGGCACCTTTGCAGACCAGTTCTTCTTGCCGGTCGCCACGTCGTAAGCAACCAAGTCGCTGCTCGTGGGGAAGAGAACCTCGGCACTTTCGCCCGACGTCTTCAAGATCGGGGAAACCCAATTCACGTCCCGGGGTCGGTCCACTTTCCAGACATTCTTGCCGGTCTTCGTGTCGATCGCGGCGACGAACGATTCGCCCGCGTTGTCCATCGGAACGATCAGTTTGTCTTTGTGCAGGATCAAGGACGAAGCCATGCCGACCTGGTTCGAGACCGTGGGGTAATCGCCCACGAGCGAGCGGTACCAACGGAGCGTGCCGTCGAGGTCGTAGCAGGCGAGGTCGCCGGTGGCGAAGAGGGCGTATACGCCCGTGGCATCCGCGACGGGCGTCGGGGCCGCCATGCAGGTTTTGGGGTGCGCGAAGGTGAGCCCCGTGGCCGCGAGTTGTCGGTGCCAGAGTTGCGTGCCCGTGCCCGCGTCGAAGCTCAGAACGTGCAGGCGGTCGTCCTTCGGCCCGCTGCTGCAAGTGATGTACGCGCGGCCGCCGACGATCACAGGCGAGGACAACCCGCGGCCCGGGAGCGGGGCTTTCCAGCGCAGCCCGCCCTCCTTGGTGAAGCCGCTGGGCAAACCGGTTTCGGACGAAACGGATGCACCGTTCGGCCCGCGGAACTGGGGCCAATCCGCGGCGATGGCGATGGGCGCGATCATTAGCAGTGCGATGAATGAGCGGATCATTATTTCTTCTCCTTCTTCTCGGGTTCGGTCATCGGCTTGAGCGCGCCGAGTGCGACGGTTTCCGTTTTGCCGTTCTTGTTCACGAGTTGTTTCAAGCCGAGGTTACCGCCGGTCGAATCGCAGAAACGAGCCGCGAACTCCCACTTTTGAGCCCACGATTCCTTCTGATCGTTCTGCGAAACTTTCACGAGCAATTCGTTCGAGCCCGCTTTCAAAGTCCCCTTCCCCACGTACTGGTCGAGCGGCGCTCCGTGGTGGTATTCTTCTCGCTCGAATAGCTTCTTGCCGTTGAGGTAGACCTGGATCGCATTCGGGGACGAGACGCGGATCTCCGCGGGCGTTTCCTTGTCCGAAACGATCACGGCCTGCGCGAACGCCACGGCGTCCTTGTGCTTCCCCACGTCTTTGCTCAGTTCCACGCTTCCGTAGGTTAGTTCGCTTTGAGCGTACTTCCACGTCACGCTCTCGCCTTTGCCGTCGTACTTCTTCGCGAGATCGACGCCGGCTTCGGGCGGATACCTCGTCGAATAGCCGCTCGCCATCGGTCCGTCGAACGGACCGACGACTTGCCACTCGGTGATGAACCCGAAGTGGGCGGTCACGTTTTGCTTGGCACCAAGCTCTTCGAGTTTCTTGTTGATCTCCTCGACCTGATCCTTATCCCGACTCGCGGCGAACAGAGTTTTCAGCTCCGCTTTCAACGGATCGCCCGAGGCCGGAAGTTTCGCGATGCGGTCTGCAATCGCATCGCGGCGAATCTCGACGCTCGGATCGTTCACGAGCGTGGGGAGCAGTTTGGCGGCGGGTTCCTTCGCTTCGACGGAGTAGATTTCGAACGCAATCCGCCGGGCTTCCGGGGAGCGCTTGGCGTCTTTGACGAAGCTCTCGATCTCCGCGACCGGCAATGGCTTCTTTGCCTTCCGCCCGGCTTGCACGATACCGTCCACGGCCGACCGCAGCCAGTTCGCCGCGGTTGGGCTCGCCGTGTCGAACGCGGCGAGGGTCGGAATCAACGCTTCGGAGCCGGATTGGACGAGGACTTTCCACGCCGCCCCCGCGGCTTCGTTCCCGGTCCCTTCGCGGCTCACGGATTGAATGGTCTTGATTGCTCCCGCCACGTTCGGCGGGACTTCCGCGGAGTGAGCCGCCCCGATCCCCGCGAACAGGAGTGGGAGTGCAGAATAAAAGAAGCGACGCATCGTGGTCCTCGCGGCAGACACGGGAAAAGGCGAACCGAAATAGTGTCGCCCGGAGAGGTGGTTCTGTCGATGGGACAGCGGTTCAATTTCCTTGTATTGTCTGAGCCCGAACGCCAATGAGGTCTTGCGAAGAAGACCTCACTGGCGTTCGGGCTTAGACATTTCGAGGTTCTCGCTAAATGACCTCACTGGCGTTCGGGCTCAGACGAAGTCAATGAAGCGGCGTCCGCTGCTTCCCCTGCTCTTCCATTTTCTCGCGGAGATCGGCGAAGTAAGCGGTGAGTTCGTCCGCGGATTTGACCGAGCCGCTAGAGCAGCTTTTCGTTCCGCAGCCGCCGCCGGTGCCGCAAGAGGAACAACCGCCGCCTTCGCTGCCGCAGCCGTCTTTGCCGCAACCCGAAGAGGCGGGCTCTTCCACGGGGTCGGCACTGATTGGGATTTGAGCGAGGTCGAGAATCCGCACCGGCATTTTGAATTGGGTCGTCAAGCGTTCGCAGAGCGAGTCCGCGTTGCAGGCCCCCCAGGCGAGGACGTGCAGGATCGCGGCCGATCGGTCGAAGAGGATCTCCGCATCGACGATTGACAGCGGCATGTCACCGAGCCACTCGTTCGCGGCGTCGATGAGTTCGCCTTCGAGCGATTGCACATCGATCCGCTCGGTTTCGTCGATCGAACGAACGATCTGGCCGCCCGTCGCGGAGTCGAGTTGCGAAACGAATTTGCTCTCGCCGGAATCGAGCACCTCGCCGAGTTCGAGGCCGCGGGGCGTTCGGGCCAAGACCGCATCGCCGCGGGTAGCGCGGAACTCCGGCGGTGCGGCGAACCGGCCCACGAACGCGGAGCGGCCGTACTGAACCAAGTATTCTCGGGGTGATGTCACTTCGCGCCCGCCGTCTCTTCGAAGCCGAAGTAGTCCCGCATGTATTTGTCGTACTCCACTTGGCCGGACTCGGAACTGAGGTCGAGCCGGAGTTCGTTGATGACCTTGATGCTCTGGTCCTTCACCCACGATTGCCAGCAGTCCGCACAGACAGACTGCGCGATCCGCACGCCGATTTCATCTTTAAGAGGCGGAGCCGCTAGCGGCTTTGCGCGCTTCCCCGCGGAACACCCCGGCCGCTCGCAGCGGAACCCGGTCTCGGGTCTGTCATCCACCGGATTAGCCGCTGTTGCTGCCACCGGAACGGGTGCTCCGAGGTCTGCGAGCAACTTCGCCATCGCGTCGCGGGGGATGCGGTCGCCGCGTTCGTCTGCGATCTTGTAGCCGTTCGTCAGGGCCGCGATCGCGTCGTCTTTGCGATCCAACTTGATGAGGCTTTCGCCGAGGAGTTGGTGCGCTTTGGAGAACGTCGGCACGATCTCGACCGTGCGGCGGAACGAGGCTGCGGCGTCTTCGTGCTGGCCGTCTTCGGACTGCAACTGCCCGAGCCGGAAGTGGCCGAGTTCGTTGTCCGGGTCGTCCGTCGCCATCTTGCGGAACTGGGCGATGCGGTCTTGGAGAGCACTCATGGAGAAGTCTCGGCTTAACTCGAACGGGACCGGCGAAGGCCGGCCCGTAGGACATGATACGCACTCGACCGGTTTAGTTAGCCGGAGCGACCACCGCGACCGGCAGATCGAAGGTGTAAGTCTTGTTCGCCACCTTATCCACGGCCTTCAATCGGACCGTGAACTTGCCCGGCCGGGTGAGCGGGAGCAGGAACCGGACGCTGAAGCCGGGGTCTTTTTCGTCCACGTTCGCATCCGCGGAATAGCTGCCCGGCTTGGAGATCGTCGGCTTGCCGGCTTCGTCGAGGGGTTGCATTTCGATGGTCACGCTCGGCTGCTTCTTGGTCGCGTCTCGGGCGAACCCGACGATCCCGAATTGCACGAAGAGCGACTGCCCGACCACGCCCGTGGTCGGGGAAGCGATCTGGCCCCGCTCGTCCACGCTCGTGTAGACCGCGACGATGCCGAAGTCTTTCGGCAGCACGGTGAACTTCCGGTCGAGCGTCTTGGCGTCCTTCGTGGCGATATCCGTCACGGTCACCTTCAACACGTACTCGCCCGGCATCTGGTCGAGGCCGACGGTGATGTACGCCCGGGCCGGGAGCTTGCTGCCGCCGAGGGGCACGTAATCGGTTTTCTGCACGGCTTCTTGTTTGAAGATCGACTTGCCGGCCTTGTCTTGCAGTTCCATGCCCATCGTGTAAACGACGTTCCCCTCGGCGTTGATGGAAATGCCTTCGATGTCGAACGCGACGAAGAGCACGTCCCCCGGCAAGAGCGGCGCATCGACTCGCGTGCCGCCGAGTTCGCCGTAGGTGTTTCGGGGGTTGGTGAGTTCGATGGCGCTCGCCGGCGCCTCTGCGAAGCCGAGAGCGATGATCAGGGGGAGTAGATACCGCATGGCAAATCGTCTCCGAAGTTCGATCCCGCGGCCGGCCGCGTGCCGCACCGCCCACACCAGATAACGTTCCATTGTCGTTTCCGTTTCGACTTGCGACTAGAGCGGAATTGGAACTCGGTCCGCGCGACCACGAATCTGCCGCTTCGTAACCTTCGCTCACCCAGAAGTTTCGCGCGCGTACAACGAGAACTTGAGCCGCGGCGGGTTGTTTACTAGAATGCCCGCACCGAACCTGTTCCGCTTCTGCCAACCTGCCAGGCATCTCCGCCGCGGGGTTGGGTTGTAACCCCAAACCGCCGGAGGCCCATCGTGGTCTCGAATTCCCCGTCAGCGCTCGCCAACCCCGACGACATCTTCGCCGAAACGCGGATGTCCTTCGGCGACCACATCGAGGAGTTGCGCAAGTACCTCCTCCGAGCCGTCTACGGCCTGCTCGTCATCCTCTTCGGCGGGTTCCTGCTCGATGGGTTGGGCGAAGCGCTCGACATGGAAAACCTCGGCCTCGGTCGGCCGATGCTTAAGGTAATTACCGAACCCGTCGAAACCCAAGTCCGCGATTTTTACACCGCCCGCAACAAAAAGTCCGAACAGAAACTCCAAGAGATCGGCAAATCTTCAGCGGAAAAAGGGGAACTCCGCGCGATTCGTAAGAAGTACGACGAAAGCGGCAATCGTTTGACGGAACTCTCGGGCGACGAACGCGAAAAACTGCTCGGGTCGCCGGTCGAGATGCCCGTCATCTTCAAACGCAAAGACTTTGAAAAGGGCTTGAACCTACCGCCGGATCCAAATGCGCCGGAAGAGTTCGAAGTTAAGCAGCAAGTCTATCCTGCTTACATCAGCTACCTCGCGAACGACGGCGAAGGACAGCTCGGCAACAAGCAGTATTTGACCACGCTCAGTGTCCAAGAACCGATGATGGTGTACTTCAAGGTGTCCGTGCTCTGCTCCGTGGTCGTGGCGAGCCCGTGGATTCTGTTCCAGCTCTGGGCGTTCGTCGCCGCGGGGTTGTATCCGAAGGAAAGAGCTTACGTTTACCGCTTCCTCGGGCCGAGCCTCGGGCTGTTTCTCACGGGCGTGCTGATGTGCCAGTTCATCGTTCTGCCGGGGGCCGTGAAGGCGCTCATCGCGTTCAACAACTGGATTCAACTCGACCCGGACTTGCGGTTGAACGAGTGGCTCGGCTTTGCCCTGCTCTTGCCCGTCGTGTTCGGCATCTCGTTCCAGACGCCGCTGGTGATGTTCTTTTTGAACCGCATCGGCATGTTCGGCTGGCAGGACTACTGGGCCCGCTGGCGGCACGCGACGCTCATCATCGCCTTCTTCTCGGCGATCATCACGCCGACGCCGGACATCGTCACGATGATGTATTTGTTCGTGCCGATGTTCGGGCTTTATCTGGTCGGCGTGGCCGTTTGCAAGTTCTTCCCGCCCGCCCACGAACTCGAAGACGCGGCCGAGGCGCGGGCCGAAGAGCAAGTGGCCGTATAATGCCTGCGATGGCCGAATCGTTTGAACCGCGCGTGTTTCTCGTCGGGGCCGGGCCGGGCGACCCCGGCCTGCTCACGGTCCGCGGGGCCGAGCTCCTGGCCCGCGCGGACCTCGTCATTTACGACCAACTCGTTCCGAAGCGAATGCTCGACACGGCTCCGGCGACCGCGGAACTGATCTGCGTGCGCGATTTGCCCGGTCAGCATCCGGATAAATACCCGCACATCTACACCCGGCTCATCGACGCGGCGAAAGAAGGCAAGACCGTCGTGCGGCTCAAGGGGGGCGATCCCCTCGTCTTCGGCCGCGGCGGGGAAGAAGCCGAGAGCCTCCGCGATGCCGGGGTGCTCTACGAAATCGTCCCCGGCGTCACCGCGGCGTTCGCGGCCGCGGCGTACCTCGATATTCCCCTCACGCACCGCCACCACGCCAGCGCCGTCGCCCTCGTTACCGGGCACGAGCTCCCCAACAAGCCCGGCAACCGCTTGAACTGGGAGGCCCTCGCGAAGTTCCCCGGCACGCTCGCAATTTACATGGGCGTGGCCCGCTTGCCGTTGATCCTCGGCGAATTGCTCAAATACGGGAAGTCCCCCACGACCCCCTCGGCGATCATCGAACGGGCGAGCACTGGCGACATGCGTTCCGTCTTCGCTCCTCTGCACGAACTCGAAACCGCTCGCCGCAACGCCGGGCTCGAAGCCCCGGGACTCATCCTCGTCGGCGACGTGGTCGACCGCCGAGCCGCGGTGTCGTGGTTCGAGAATCGGCCGCTGTTCGGCCACCGCGTGCTCGTCACCCGGCCGAAGCACCAGGCTGCGGGGATGGTTCGCAAGCTGGAACTCTTGGGGGCCGTGCCCTACGTTTTGCCCACGGTTTCGATTCAAGAACCCGCGGACTTCGGGCCACTCGATCGTGCCATCGCCGGCTTGCGAAGCGGTGGGTGGGACTGGATCGTGTTCACCAGCACGAACGGGGTTCAAGCGTTCTTTGCGAGACTTTTCAAACTCGGCCGCGACCTCCGCGATTTGGGAAACGTGAAGCTCGCCGCCATCGGTCCGAAGACGGCCGAAGCCCTCGCGGAGTTCCATCTGAATGCCGACCTCGTACCCGAGTCGTTCAACTCGGAAGACCTCTCCGCCGCATTGATCGAGAAAGTTCGGGGTCAACGGGTTCTCTTGGCCCGGGCGAATCGCGGGCGAGAGGTGCTCCGCGAAGAGCTTTCCAAAGTCGCGACTGTCGAACAGGTCGTGGTTTACGATCAAACCGATGCGGTGGACGAAAATGCGGACGCGATGGGAGCGCTGCGGCGCGGCGAGATCGGGATCGTGACGTTGACGAGTTCAAACATCGCTCGGTCGCTGATCGGAGTGTTCGATGAGACGATTGCGGGTCGCGTTCACCGCGGCGACGTGAAACTGGTCGCGATCAGTCCGGAGACGGGCCGTGCGATCCGGGCCTTGGGATACCCCGTGGCAGCCGAGGCGACGACTTACACGACCGAGGGTTTGATCGACGCCGTAATCCAGCTCGTCCGAAGTGCGTAGCCCACGACGCGGAGTCCTCGGAGCAGAGCGCTGGGTGTCCACGGCGCTCCGCTCCCAGTACTCCGCGTCGCGGCTACGCGAAATCGATGTCTGTTACTTCAAATCTCGCATGGCGTTGAATCCGAGAAACCCGACCAGACCGCTGGCGATGAGGCCGAGGACATCGGCGAAAAGGAACCCTTTGGAGCCGCCGAACGGTATGCCGACGACGAGGTCGATACCGAAGACGACGGCCATGAGCCCGGCGACGCCGAGCGCCCCGTAGCACATGTACTTTTCCATCGCCTGGCCTTTCAACGCCGGATAAGGGGCCGCCGGGGGCCGGCGGGTCTTGAGTGAAGTTTGCATATCCTAGCGACTCCGCACGCACTCGCAACCGGTTGTCCGGACGGATTCTAAGCCCGCGACCTCCACCCGCCCGCAGGGCCGTCAGAACGGGCGCAGGCGGACGCCGATCGGCCCACTTCTGGTAGTTCCGTTTACACAATCCGCCCGGCGACGTAGTCTTAAAGTAAACCGATTCGGTGGTCCGCACGTTTGCCATTCCCTGCGAGGTTTCGGAAATGCCCGCCGCCCCCCTCTCTCAGTTCGCCGTCCACCTCCGCACGACGGACAACATCGCCGTGGCCCGCATGACGATCCCCGCGGGGTCGGAAGTGCAGTTCAACGGCGGCGGGTTCAAGATCCCCGAGGCGATCAAAATGGGCCACAAGTTCGCCGTCCACCGGATCAAGGAAGGCGACGCGATTCACAAGTTCGGCCAGGTGATCGGCTTCGCCGGGAAGAACGTCGAAGTGGGGGACCACGTTCACGTCCACAACGTCAAGGTCGCATCCTTCGAGCGCGACTACGCCTATAGCAAAGACGTTCCCGCACCGATGCCTCCGCCCGCGGATTACCGCACGTTCATGGGCTACGACCGCGGCCCGGACCGAGCCGCCCACCAGCGCTACGGCACTCGCAACTACCTCGCCATCGTCTCCACCGTGAATTGCTCCGCGAGCACGAGCAAATACATCGCCGAGCGCATTCGGGCGATGGACATCTTGAAGCAGTTCCCCAACGTGGACGGCGTGCTGCCGATCATCCACAAGCAAGGCTGCGGCCACCAGTACGACGGCCCGGACCACCGCCAACTCGAGCACGTCCTCGCGGGGTTCTCCAAACACGCGAACGTCGGCGCGTACATCCTGATCGGGCTCGGCTGCGAAATCGTACAAACGACGCACCTGATCGAGAACGAAGACATGGGGATGATTCAAATCGGCGGGTCGAAATCGAAACCGGTCGTGCTCACCATTCAAGAAAGTGGCGGCATCGGCAAAACGGTCGATCTCGGCGTCAAAGCCGTGCTCGATCTCTTGCCCAAGGTGAACGATATCAAGCGGGTTCAAGTCTCCGCGAAGCACATCCTCCTCGGCACGAACTGCGGCGGGTCGGACGGCAACAGCGGCGTCACCGCGAACCCCGC
>Ga0105049_10008658_pt1 | contig 11782 bp, 6 predicted proteins | sample MAT06_FD_78087 | JGI IMG/M metagenome (GOLD analysis project Ga0105049, IMG submission 78087) | Freshwater microbial communities from Lake Fryxell liftoff mats and glacier meltwater in Antarctica - MAT-06 | ecosystem: Environmental > Aquatic > Freshwater > Ice > Liftoff microbial mat | place...
ACCGCCGCCGGTGCGTTTGGGTGTGGCCGCGTTCTACGAAGCGTACGGCCAACAGCGTTACGAGCTCGTCCGGGGTCTACTCGTGGAGGTTGCGATGCCCGGTGCGAGACACGGTGTTGTTGCGAACTGGATGGCGTACCACCTCACACAGTTCGTCGTCGCAAACAAACTCGGTCGAGTGATGACCAACGACACGTTGGTAGTGCTGCGTCGCGATCCGGATACGGTTCGCGGGCCGGATGTGTGCTTCGTCAGCTACGCGCGATTGCCGCGTGGCCCCGTGCCCGATGGGCCGTTGGAAGTGATCCCGGAACTGGTGATCGAAGTGCGTTCGCCATCGGACCGCTGGACGCAAGTCACGCAAAAAGCCACCGAGTATTTGCAAGCGGGCGTGTCGATCGCGATCGTCATCGACCCGAGTACCGAGTCGGTCACCGTCCATCGTCCCGACGCACGCCAGCAGATTTTCGAGCGAGAGCAAACTCTCACCCTCGAAGACTTGCTGCCAGGCTTCACGCTAAGGGTCGCCGAACTTTTCTTGTAGGAAGCTGCGTTGACTTTGCCGGTTGCGGTGTTTGTGTGGGTTCTACTGCCGATCGCGCCGGTTAATCCAGTTGGCGTTGGCAGGGCGGCTATACCGTGCAGTCGCAGTTTGACGAAAGTAAGGGTAGCGGCAACGACCTTACAGAATTGCCCGACTGGAATCGAGTTCCAGAATCAAGGAGGATCGGACGTGAAACTGCGCTCCCTGTCCCCGTTGGCTGCGGCCGCCGGGATTTGCATTGCCGGGTCGGCGGTGGCTCAAGTGCCTGCCCGAACCTCCGCGATGCCTGCGAAAACGACCACAACGGCCCGCGTCAGCTCCAATCCTGTTGCCAACCAACAGCTTGCGGACAGCGTGGCGACCCGTCTCACCACGAGCGGGGCGGCCCAAATGGCCGACGTTTCGATCTCCGTCGTCGACGGCATCGTAACGCTCACCGGCACGGCCAAAGACTCCGCCACCAAGGAACTGGTCATCGGCCAGGTTCGTCAGGTGAGCGGCGTCATCAAGGTTCGCGACGGCATCAACACGACGTCGTCGATCATGCTCGCCCAGGGCATCGGCCCTCTGGCGGCTCCCGCTTCGGTCGGCGTGCCCCCCGGCGGGTTCATGCCGAACATCGAGCCATCCCCACTCGGCGCACCGGGCATGGGCGGCGGTGCAGGCGATACCGCCCCACCGTTACCCCCCTACGCATGGCCGACGTACGCCCCGCACAACAACGTCAGCCGCGTGGCCTATCCCACGGCGTACCCGTACAACGCCTTCCCGTACATTGGCCCGTTCTACCCGTTCCCGAAGGTTCCGCTCGGCTGGCGGAAAGTGACGATGGAATGGGATGACGGCCACTGGTGGATCGGCAAAACGCAAGCCCCACAAGACTACTGGCGCGTCCGCTTCTGGTAAGCGATCGCCAGACGAAACGCCCGAACGAACCGACGAGTGGTGCCCACCACTCGCCGGTTTTTTGCGTCCTCAATATGCGCTCGGTCCCGTTGACGGCGCGTGCTTGAACGCCTGCAAGTTTGGCTTGCCGTCGTCGTTCAGGCCGACGAGTTGCTGGATCTTCTGTTCGGCATCGCGGAGGTGGCCGTAACAGTGGCGGAGTAACCCGACGCCGCGCTCGTATTGCGCGAGCGCCACATCGAGCGATGTCGTGCCGTCTTCGAGGTCGCGAAGGATTTTCTCGAGATCGGCGAGCGCGACTTCGAGGCGGATCGGGGTCGGTTCCGGCATCGTTAGTTCTCTTGTATGGGCGGAAGTTCGACCGATTCCACGCGACCGAGCAACCGGCCGCGATTCAGTTGCACGATAATTTGGTCGCCGGGTTTCATCGTACCCGCATCGCGAATCACTTGCTCGCCGACTGGCGTGAGTGTCAGGCTGTAACCGCGTTTGAGCACGTTCAGCGGGCTGAGCGTTTCGAGTTGCTCGGCAGCGGCGGCGATCTTATCCCGCGTGCGGTCGCATCGGCGCGTCGCGGCGCGTTGCAGCCGCGCCGCCCAATCGTCGAGTTTCTGTTCGACATCGCGAATGCGTTGCAGGGGCTTGCGAAACGCGGGCCGGCCGGAAATCTGACGTAGCCGTTGTCGACCGTCGTCGATCTTCCGCATGATCGCTTCGCGGTAGCGTTCGTTCAGATTCAGTATGCCCGCAAGCATTTCCCGGCGGTCCGGCGACAGCGCCACCACCGCCGCCGAGGGCGTTTCCGCACGATGATCGGCGACGAGGTCTGCAATCGTGACATCGGTTTCGTGCCCGACCGCCGAGACGACTGGCACCACCGATTGAAAGATCGCGATCGCCAACACTTCCTCGTTGAACGACCACAGATCTTCGCTGCTGCCACCGCCTCGCCCGATCACAATCGCGTCGAGTGGCAGGCCGCCGCTGCGGTGCATCAGGTTCAACATGCGAATGCCATTCGCGATCTCGTCCGCCGCGCCATCGCCCTGCACGCGGCTATGACGAACGACGATATGCGCGAGCGGCCAACGCTGCGCGAACAGTTCGATCATATCGCGAATCGCCGCACCGGTGACGCTCGCAATCAACCCGATGCGCTTCGGGAATCGCGGCAACGCGCGTTTGCGTTTCGGATCGAAATAGCCCTTCTTGAGCAGGTTTTCCTTGAGTTGCCGGAGCGCCAGATCCGCCGCGCCGATGCCCTTCGGTTGCAGTTCTTCGACCTGAAACTGATAGTTCCCGCGCGGGGGATATACCGACAATCGCCCGCGTGCCAGCACTTCCATCCCGTCGCGTGGAGAAAACTTCAGCCGCAAGTTCGAGCCGCGAAAGAAGGTGCAACCGATGGTCGCGCCGGCATCCTTCAGGTTGAAGTACATGTGCCCCGACGAGGCCTTCGTGAAGTTGGAAATTTCGCCCGATACCCACAGTTGCGGGAACGCTTCTTCGACGAGTTCCTTGATCCTCGTCGTGAGCGCCGAGATCGTTAGGATATCAGAAGCGGGTGGCGGCATCGGGTGTCCAAATGAACGGAACCCCGGCGACTGCCGAGGTTCTGGGTATGCCGCCATTCTATTCACCCTGCTCACAGACTTCTACCCGGCAGTTTTGTGTGCGAAGCCATTTGACTTCACAGGGCATTTCATCGAACATACATTTCCGCTTACGAATCCGTCGGCTAAAACGGAAAGCGATATTGTCATGATCGGAGCCATCGCTGGTGATGTAATCGGCTCCGTTCACGAAACGACTGCGACGAAGACGAAGCGATTCCCGCTGTCATCGGACATACCTCGACGAGGACTCGCACCTCGCCGATACGCCACCATCACAGGCGCACCAGAACCGACCCTACAGGTCGGGAGATTGGGCACAGCATGGAGTTTCACGAGGCTGGCCCGAACTGTTCCATTCTCAACCGCGAGAAGTATAAGCCTACGCCGCGTGGCGAAACGTCACGCCAGGGGCAGGCTGTTCAGGTCGGTGCCGGTACCGTGCGTGCTGGGGTTGCGGTCCCACCACTCCGTGGATCGGCTCATCGTCCAGCCGTTCGCACACCCGCAGGCGTTCAGTGCGGCTTCGAGGTCGGCGGCCTTCGTGTACCGCGAGGCGAGCGGTTTTGCCAGGCACTTCGCGATAATGTGCGCGAGGTCCGATGGCACGTACGGGTTCGCCACGGCGATCGGCGTCGGCTCCTCGTTCACCACGGCTAACAGCGTTCGCACCGCGTTATCCCGGTGGAATGCTTCCTTGCCCGTGAGCAAAAAGTACGCGACGCTGCCGAGGCTGAACAAGTCGCTGCATTCGTCGAGAGGCAACCCCTGTGCCTGTTCGGGCGACATATATTCGGGCGTACCGACGATCAACCCATCGCGGGTAATTTTGGCGTTCGGGTCGGCATCTTCGGCCAGCGATTGCACGAGTCCGAAGTCCACGACTTTCGCTTGGTCGTGCGGACTGCCATCGGGCAGAATCACCACGTTTGAAGGCTTAATGTCGCGGTGAACCAGCCCCAAGCGGTGTGCCTCGCGGAGTGCCCCGCAAACTTGTCGAATGATGTGTACGACGCGATCCGCAGACATCGGGCCGTGGGCGGAGACGATCTCTTCGAGGCTCATCCCCGGTAGATATTCCATGACGTAATAGAAGGTGCCATCGACCGCGCGACCGTAGTCGTAAATCTCCACTGTGTTCGGGTGGCGCAGTTGCGCCGTCGCCTGCACTTCGCGCTCGAATCGCTTCAATTGCTCGGCATTATCGAGGTATTTCGGGTGAATCCGCTTGATGGCGCACGGGCGTTTCAGCAGTTGATGTTCGGCGAGATAGACTTCGCCCATACCACCCTGGCCGAGCTTGCGCCGTAGCCGATATTGGCCGAGTTCGCGCACCGCTTGCTTGGCGGTTTGCACTTCTTCACGCAACGCCGCCGTCTTCGCGGTGCCGAATACGGATAGCCCAGCACCCGCAACTAGCATCGTGAACGACACGGCAAAGAGCATGATTTTGTGCCGCCACGTCGGTTCGTGAAGCAACGCGCTGATGCTATCGATCGCGAGTGCGGCGACGGCCATCGCCAAGACGACACCGATGCCGCGCGACAGGGTGTTCGGCACGAGTACGCCGTGAAAGACGATGAGCGCGAACCAGTTGAAGTGTACGATCAGCGCCGCCGCCAGCACCGAGTATTGTTCCTGCCGAAACAGGTTCGGGTCGTCGCGCAACCCTTCGAAGCGGAGCAAATCGGAGGTGAGTAGCGCGAACTGCCAGTAGGCGAAGAACAGCCCCATCGCGCCGAAGATGGCAATCTCGAACACGCGCAGGCCGTTCTCGGGAAGGTCGCGATACATCCGGAGTGACAGTGCCGTACCGATGAGCGCCGCAAACACCGCACCCGAAAGCACGATCCCCGTCCACCCGACGACGGGCCGCGCGAAGAGTTCGATGAACCCGGTCGCTGCCGACGTGAAGAAAAAGAAAAACGGCACCGCCGCCACCAGACAGCAGAGCATCAACCGTTGCTGGAAAAGCTGTTTCGTCTCCGGATCGAGCCGCCCCTCGGGCACGTAGGCATCGATCGTCGCAGCGGGCGGAATCAGATGGACGGGCAGCGCCACCGAGGCCGAAAGTTCGTAGTCGGTCGTATCGGGCACATCTGCGGGCGGTCCCGTCCGCAAGACGCGCTTCGTACGCGGCGGAACGTAAGGCATACTCGGTGTCGCAGGCATCGCGTTTCGCCGTCAGTTGCGGGAAAGGAGCATCCCAACTCGATTCTACGACGTTCCGCACAAAACGGGTCGAACGTGTTACCGAAACGTGGATTACCTGTGGCGTTGCGTTTAGAGTGGCAGTGGTTCATTCAGGAATCGGCAGACATGCCCGAGCGTACGCAACCTGCTCGATGAGTTGCCGGAGAATTTGGTGATCGCGCCGACGATGGTGCAACAGGGCAGCGTGCCGCTTCATACGACGCCACGGCCCGCGTGGGGGTTTTCGTCCGGGATCGGTCAGCGCATCGGCCAGTACGAAACCCAGAAGAGGCTCGGCGAAGGTGGCATGGGGTGGCTGACGTCCTGCACGAGACGCAGAGTTCGTGACGCATTCTAGTTGGCGCGAAAGCACAAATTGAATCGATTTTAGCGCTGCTCGCCTGCGTGTACTACGATGCGAATCGATTACTCAATCCTTCTCACTTCACAGATCGTCTAAAATTATCAGCGAAGCTTCAAACACCATCTGTGGAGCACTATCGTGCGTATCAATCGCCTAATCGTCGAATCGCTCGAAGACCGCACCACGCCTGCTGCGCTTCCCGATGGCTTCGGATTGTCGCTTCTGACGGAGAATCTTACACTCCCGACAGCACTTCAGGAAGCGCCGGATGGCCGGTTGTTCGTGACCGAAAAAGGCGGTGCAGTCCGTGTCGTTAAGCCGAACGGCACTTTGGTCGCTACTCCTGCGATCACACTGGATGTCGAGACGGAGAGCGAACGCGGTTTGCTCGGAATCACCATCGACCCGAATTTTGCCACTAACCGCTTCGTTTACGTCTATTACACCGTGCCCCCGGCGACGCCGGAGGGGAATGCCCATAACCGGATCAGTCGTTTCACGATGGTCGGCGATACCATCAATGCGAATACAGAATTCGTGCTGGAAGATCTCGATCCGCTAGAAGGCTCGCACCACAACGGCGGGGCGCTGCATTTCGGCACCGATGGCAGACTGTACGTGGCGGTCGGCGACAATGCGTCGCCGGGCTCGGCGCAATCGCTGACGAGCCATTTCGGGAAAATTCTCCGCTTCAACGCCGACGGCACGATCCCGAGCAATAATCCGATTATTATTGAAGGCTTCGACGGTCAAACGACCGTCGGGAAGTACCGCGCAATTTACGCGGTCGGGTTGCGGAACCCGTTTACTTTCGCGATACAGCCGCTCACGGGTCGGACGCTCATCAACGACGTCGGCCAGAATGCGTTTGAAGAAATCAACGACCTCGCCCCAGGGCGGAACTACGGCTGGCCATCGACCGAAGGCAATTTCAACACTGCACAGTTTTTCCAGTTTACCCCGCCGACGCTCAGTTATCCGCACGGCGGCGGCACGAATGCGGGCTTCGCGATTACGGGCGGAACGTTCTACAATCCGACGACGGCGAGTTTCCCTGCGGACTACGTGGGCGATTACTTCTTCGCCGACTATGTGAACGGCTGGATTCGCCGTTACGACGAAGCAACGAACACTTCGAAGCTGTTCGCCAGCGATCTAACGAACTTCCGCATCGTCGATCTCGATACGACGCGCGACGGGGATTTACTCGTCCTCGACCTCGGCTTCAGTGGCGGAGCGGGCGAGGGCAAAATCTACCGGATCAGCCGCGTATTCAGCCCGCAATTTGCGACGCAGCCGCTCGATGCGATCGTGCGACCGGGCGGACCGGTCACGTTCGTGTCGCTCGCCGACGGCACGCCGTCGCCGACGTATCAATGGCAGCGGAACGGCGAAAACATCCCGGGTGCCACATCGGCATCGTACACGCTGCAGAACCCGACCCTCGCGAACAATGGCGATACCTTTCGCGCGATCGCCACGAACAGCAATGGCAGTGCGACGAGTCGCTCGGCGGCTCTCACCGTCACGACGAACCTCGTACCGGTCATTTCGATTCTCACGCCGACAGTCGGTACCACGGTCTCAGCCGGTACGACGATCACGTACTCCGGTGCCGCCACCGACCCCGAAGACGGCATGCTCGGCGGCCCGGCGTTCACATGGCGCGTCGATTACTTTACCGGTGCGGTGGCCCGCCCGGTGATCCTCGAAACGACCGGCCTGAAGGCAGGCACCTTCACGATTGAAACGACGACGCCGTACACTCTGCCGGACGTCTTCTATCGCATCACGCTGAAAGTCGTCGATTCCTTCGGAAATATCGCGACGGCCACACGCGATGTGCTGCCGCAAACGGCCTCCGTGTTCCTTTCCAGCCAGCCCGATGGCGTGCTCCTGACTGTCGATGGTCAACCGATTCAAGCTCCCACCCTCTTCGTCGGCGTCGTCGGTATCCTTCGCCAAATCGGTGCCCCGCTCACTGTCGTATCGGGCACGGAGACGCTCAACTTCAGCAAGTGGTCGGACGGCAACACGAATCGCATTCGTACGATCTCCACTCCCGCTGGAGGTGGCCAGTACGAGGCGATCTATTCTGCAAACATCAACAATACGACGATCCCGCCACCGCCATTGCCACCGCCACCGCCGAATACGGCACCGAGCATCCAGTCCATAGCCGATAAAACGATCGCGCAAGCGGCAGTCGGTTCGTTCGACTTCACGATCTCCGATGCCGAATCGGCCGCCTCGACGCTCTCGATTTCCGCGACGTCGTCGAACGAGAAATTGTTACCGGTATCCCGGATCGCCATCGACGGAACTTCGAGCAGCCGGACGCTGAACGCGACGCCCGTCACTGGCCTGTCCGGTACGACGACGATCGTGCTGACCGTGACCGATACCGGCGGGTTGACTGCGACGGAATCGTTCGTCATCACCGTTGTACCACCTGTCATCCCGGCCGTTGTACCGCCTGTCACCCCGGCCGTTATACCGCCTGTCACCCCGGCCGTTGTATCACCTGTCATCCCGGCCGTTGTACCGCCACCACCGGTTGCGCCGGTATTGATCGGCAGCGGTCCCGGTCGTACGGCGTCGATTCGTGCAATCGACCCCGCGACGGGCGAAACGATCTCAACCTTCGATTTGTCGCAGTTGGCTACGCCTTTCGGAAGTGAAATCCGCGTAACGAGTGGTGACCTGAACGGCGATGGCATTGCAGAAGTGATCGCCGGTTCTGGCCCCGGTACCGAGCCGCGCGTCGTGATTTACGACGGCAAAACAGGTGCAGTTCTCGGCTCGGCGCTGGTGTTCGAATCGACGTACACGGGTGGAATTTTTGTGGCTGCCGGCGACATCGATGGCGACGGAGTGGACGATCTCATCGTCTCGCCCGATGAAGGGGGCGGCCCGCGTGTGCGTGTGTTCCGTAGTGGAAACTTCGATCGAGTGATCGCCGATTTCTTCGGCATCGACGATGAAAATTTCCGCGGCGGGGTACGGATCGCAACCGGCGATGTTAATGCCGATGGCCACATCGATTTAATCGTCGCCGCGGGTATCGGTGGTGGGCCGCGGGTTGCGGGCTTCGACGGACGATCCCTCGTCAGCGGCACGCCGACGAAGGTCTTCGCCGACTTCTTTGCTTTCGAAGACACGTTGCGGAATGGCGCATTTGTCGGTTTGGGCGACCTCAACGGCGATGGCCGCGACGACCTGATTACCGGGGCTGGCCCCGGTGGCGGGCCACGCGTGATCGCCTTCAACGGAGCAGAACTGGCCGCGAACAACGCGCAGGCGTTCCTCGCAAACTTCTTCGCCGGCGACCCCGAATCGCGAGGCGGCGTTCGTGTGTCGTCTCGTCCCGTTGCCGGTAGCCCGGCGGACGATCTCATCGTCGGTACTGCCCCCGGCACCGCCGCTCGCGTCATCGTTTACCGCGGCGCGGACCTGACACCCAATGCCCAACCGACCGAGCTGATAAACGTCGCCGCGTTCGAAGACGACTTCGCCGGTGGCGTGTTCGTGGGGTAATCGGGGAAGTTCGCGAGGCGAGAGGCGATTCGCGCGTATAATCGGCGTATGGAAATGCCTTCGCCCGACGCCGTTACACTCACCAAACGCGGCCACAGCTACGTTCGCCGCTCGGAATTCGCGAAGGCAATCGAAGCCTTCACGGGGGCGATCGACATCGAACCGACCGACGCAGAGTTGTACTATCTGCGCGGAAACGCTCATGCGGCGTGCGGGCAATCCAACGACGCCACCGCCGATTTCACCCGTGCGATCGACCTCAAGCCCGACTATGCCGCCGCGTTTCACAATCGCGCCTCGTCGCACATCGAACGCAACGACTTCGACGCGGCCATTCTCGATTACACTCGCGCCATCGAACTCGACGACCAAGACACCGACCCGTTGAACGGCCGAGCCGCTGCCCATAGCCGCAAGGGAAATTACGAACTCGCGCTCGCCGATTACGCGCAGGCGCTCGAACTCGAACCGAAATCGTTCCGCGTGCATTTTAACCGCGGTAATGCGCACTCTGGCCAGAGCGAACACGAAAAAGCGATCGAAGATTACACCAACGCAATCCAGTTGAAGCCGCAACATGGGCGCTCGTATATTTACCGCGCGCTCAGCTACGAACGACTCGACCGAAGCGACGATGCGCTCACCGACCTCAGCACGGCACTTCGTCTCAATAGCCAATCGACCGAAGCCTATTGGCACCGCGCCCGGATGCACGTCGAAGCCGGTAACCACGCGAGCGCCGTCGCCGATTTTACCTGGGTGATACGGTTCGATTCGAACGATGGCCGCGCGTTCAATATGCGTGGCGTCGCGTATGCCGAGATGAACCAGAGCGCGAAGGCCATCGCCGACTTCACGCAAGCGATCCGGCTCGACCCGAGCGATAGCGGCCCCGTGTTCAATCGTGGGTTGTCGCACGGTCGCGCCAAGAAGTGGGAAGAAGCAATCGAAGATTTCACGAAGTCGATCGAGATGAACCCGGACGACGCAGCCGGGTACATTCAGCGCGGCTATGCCCACATGGAAATGCTCGACCCGGAGCGGGCGATCCTCGATTACAACACCGCACTCGAACGCAACCCGAAGAGCGCGCGGGCTTACTTCTCTCGGGCACTTGCCCACCGCCGCATGACCAACTGGCCCGCCGTACTCGAAGACACGACGCAAGCGATTACGCTCCGCGAAAACTTCGATGCCGCCTACAACCTGCGTGCCTCGGCACACTACGCCGTCGCCGATTATGCGGCTGCGCTCGCGGACCATTTGAAGTCGAACGAAATCGACCCCGACGACGAAAGTACACTCAACTATCTCGCGTGGATTCACGCCACCTGCCCGAACGACGAACTCCGCGACGGTACGAAAGCGATCAACGAGGCGAACCGCGCCTGCGAGGCGACCGACTACGGTTTCTCCGGCTTCCTCGACACGCTCGCCGCCGCCTATGCCGAGGCCGGCCGTTTCGAAGATGCGATCAAATGGCAACTGAGAGTGATCGAGATGGTACCCCCCGACGAACGCCCCGAGTACGAAGAACGCCTGGCGCAATACCGCGAAAGCAAGCCCTACCGCGATCACCCAAAGGCGTAATCAAAAAGCCCAGGGACGATCGTCAAAAAGCCCAGGGACGATCGTCAAAAAGCCCAGGGACGATCGTCAAAAAGCCCAGGGACGATCGTCCCTGGGCTTTCAATTAGTCACTTCACTTCCAGCAGGATACTCTCACTGTGGCTGTTGAACTCCGGTGCGTACATGCACTGGATATTCGCGAGGCCCGTGGGGTATTTGCCTTTGTGTTGCACTCGTACCGCATACTCGAATACATACACGCCCTTCGGCAAGTAGTCGATGAAGAAGTGCGATGCGGTATCCTTCGTGCTTTCGTAGTAATACAGGCCGTCCTGGAACTTGTAACTACTGAGCACGCTCACCGGTTCGGTGCCGCTGCCGCGATGGTCCTTCAAGTGGACGTATTCCATGTCGCGATCCGTTCGTAACACGATGCGGCAAACGATCTCGTCGCCGACTTCGACTGGCCCCGCCACCGGCTCCAGCACGGGGCCCTTCTTCGTGAAGGTTCGCTTGAAAAGCTTCTTTTCCAGCTTCAATGGCGTGCCTTCGTGCGGTGTCACCTTGCTGATGTCTTCGAGATATTGCCAGTGAACGCTGCCCCAACTGACGCCCGCATCGGTCTTCTTGACCGTCACTTTGCCGAACTCGGGTTTCACTTCGCCGCGAATCAGTTTCTGCTCGTAGAACCCCGTGCCTGCCTCCACATTCTCCGGTTTGATTGGCATATCACCCACGGTCACTTCGACGAGCGAATCGGACTTCAACAAATTGTCGCCGCGAAGTAGCAATCCATACACGGCGTCGGCAGTCGCCTTCGTGGTTTTCCAGTTCTGCGTCTGTTTTTGTTTCAGTAGCCACACCTTGCAATCTTCGACGGCGGTCGCATCGTTCATCACTTCGTCGAATGCTTCGATCATCACCGCCTGGGTTTCGATCGGGGCGTGGTACCACCAGTAGGAAAGCTCGGTGTCGCGCCAGAACATGCCCATTTCCTCGTTGGAAACCGAGCGTTCCTTGATGCTCGCGAGGATCCCCTTCGGCGTGTTCTTGTCG
>Ga0105049_10008662_pt1 | contig 11776 bp, 12 predicted proteins | sample MAT06_FD_78087 | JGI IMG/M metagenome (GOLD analysis project Ga0105049, IMG submission 78087) | Freshwater microbial communities from Lake Fryxell liftoff mats and glacier meltwater in Antarctica - MAT-06 | ecosystem: Environmental > Aquatic > Freshwater > Ice > Liftoff microbial mat | place...
GTCGAGATTCCGGTTATCAATGTCGGCGATCTCGCTCGCCTCGGCGATGAGGTCACTGAAGTCACCGCCGCCGTGCTCGCCTCCTCCGGCCTCATCCGCGGTCGCGTCACCACCGTCAAGGTTCTGGGCGAAGGCGAAATCACCCGCCCGCTCAAGATCACCGCCGCCAAGTTCTCCGAATCCGCCAAGGCCAAGATCGAGGCCGCTGGTGGGCAGGCGATCATCGGCTAAGGTGCCGCCTATGTCACGCCACGGTTACATCGCCGTGACTTAGCTCCTGATACGGGCGGGTGAGTGCCATTCGGCGCCCCCGCCCATTCGCGTTTTTTCTGCTTACGATTTTTTACCACCGTGTTATCCGCCTTCACCAACTCCCTGAAGATCCCCGAGCTTCGTTCGCGAATCTTCTACACCCTTGCTCTTTTGTTTGTCGCCCGTGTCGGCGCACACATCCCTTTGCCCGGGCTTGATCCCCGGCCGCTGCAGAACTTCTTTGCCGATCAGGTCGGCGGAGCGGGCGGCGCCGTCATCGGGCTTTACAACATGTTCACCGGCGGCGCGCTGCTGAAGGGCGCGGTCTTTGCGCTCGGTATCATGCCCTACATCAGCGCCTCGATCATTTTCCAATTGATGAGCGCGGTGGTCCCCGCCCTCAGCCGTTTGCAGCAGGAGGGCGATGTCGGTCGTCAGAAGCTTACCCAATACACCCGCTACGCGACGGTCCTTATCTGCTTGGTTCAGGGCACGCTCCTGATTCTTACCTTGGAAAATCCCTCCCGCCTCTTCCAAGGCTACGATGTAAATACTTACGGTCCGATCGTGATCGCGGATCAGACCATGTTCCTGCTGACCTCGGTGATCTTCCTCACTTCCGGCACCATGCTTCTCATGTGGCTGGGCGAGCAAATCACCGCGCGCGGCATCGGAAATGGCGTGTCCTTGCTGATCACCATCGGCATCTTGGCGGATGTTCCCGGTGCGGCGAATGCACTTTATCAACTTGTTTTCGCCCCGGTCGGCGTGAAGTCTCTAGGCGCTCCGCAGCTGATGATCATGCTCGCGCTGTTCTTGATCGTCACAATGGGCATCATCGCGGTCGTTCAGGGGCAGCGAAAGATTCCGGTCCAATACGCCAAGCGCGTGGTGGGCAATAAGGTCATGGGTGGCCAAAATTCCTTTCTGCCTCTCAAGGTAAATTACTCCGGCGTCATGCCAGTTATCTTCGCGAGCGCCATCCTGCTCTTTCCTCAGCAAATCCTTTCCCAGATCGGCTCGGCGTTTAATCTCAAGTTCTTGGTCGAGTTCTCCAACAATCTGACCCCCGGCCATTGGGTGTATTATATGACCATGGCATTCCTGATTTTGTTTTTCAGCTATTTTTGGGTCTCGGTCATGTTTAAGCCCATCCAGATCGCGGACGATTTGAAGAAATATGGCGGCTACATCCCGGGTGTCCGTCCCGGTGCGCCTACCTCGCAGTTCCTCGATTTCGTGATGACCCGACTCACACTCGCCGGCGCGATTTTCTTGACCGTGATCGCCGTTTTCCCCGACTTCCTGATGAATTACATCAAGGTGCCCCACCGCATCGCGATTTTCTTCGGCGGCACCGGCATGCTCATCACCGTCGGTGTCATTCTCGACACCATGAAGCAGGTCGAGACTTTCCTCTTGCAGCGCCATTACGATGGCTTCCTCAAGAAGGGTCGCATTCGCTCCCGTAACAGCAATGTCGGCTCCGCCATCAACGATGCCGCCGATATGCAGACCGTCGGCAAACTTTGGCTCGTGCTCGGCACCATTTTCCTAATCGGTATTGCCGCTTGGGCCATCAAGTTTTTTCAAGCCAAGTGAAATAACGGCTTTACACGCCGCAAAGTGTCTGATTGTTCTTCAAATCTTTTCCAGATTGTGGTCGGCCGTTCTACCAAACTGCTCTTCCTCAATCAAGCCGATACTCTCCCCGAGGATTGGATGAATTGGACCCGTTCTTTGCACATTGAGCACGTCTCTCCGGCCCACTTGATCGGCTTGGAGATTTGTCGCCGCTCGCCCTTGGGCCTAACCGCCCACCAGGCGCAGCAGCGGGGGATTGACCTCCCCGGTGAGACGCTGGTGACGCTGTTGCGTCGCTGGTTTCACGCCCGCAAACCTGATGCGGGATTCGCCCTGTGCGGATTCCCGGCTACGTTGCTCCAAGCTCGTATGTTCGACGAATGGCTGGACGCCCGGGACGAAAGTCTCGACGCCGTCCTCGCTCCGGAAACCGTTTCGCACGGACCGATCGCCGACTATTACCACACCTTCGGGTTGCTCCAAATGCAGCCTGACACCGCTCCGATTTTATGATTCCGATCAAAGATCAACACGGCATCGCGCGAATGCGCGAGGCCTGCGCGGTCGCCGCTTCCGTCCTTCACCAAATGAAGGAGCACGTGAAGCCGGGCGTGACCACCTACGACTTGGACCAATTGGCAAAGACCCTGATCACCGGTTTAGGCGCCACGAGCGCCTGTTTCGGCTATCAGCTCGGCAACCGGCGTTACCCCGGCTATGCCTGCATCTCGGTTAATGAGGAGGTCGTCCACGGCATCGGTTCGTTGAAGCGCATCCTGCGCGACGGCGACATCGTCGCCCTGGATGTGGTGGTGGCCTACAACGGCTATATTGGCGACAACGCCACCACCGTCCCCGTAGGAGCCATCGCACCCCGTATCCAAGAACTCCTTACCGTATCCCGGCAGGCGCTTGATCTCGGTGTTGCCCAGGCCCGGGTCGGAAATCGCATCGGCGATATTTCCCACGCGATCCAGCAGCACTGCGAAAAACACGGTTTCGGCGTAGTTCGCGACATGGTCGGTCACGGTGTCGGCGTGGATATGCACGAGGAGCCTCAGATTCCGAACCACGGACGCAAGGGTTCCGGTGCCAAAATCCGCCCCGGCATGACCCTCGCCATCGAGCCCATGGTCAACTTAGGCACCCACCGCACCAAGACGCTCTCCGACGGCTGGACCATCGTCACCGCTGATTCCACGCCTTCCGCTCACTTCGAATACACCGTCCTCACCCGCGACGACGGCCCCGAAATCCTTACCGTTCCTCCTTCCGGCACGCTCTGATGCGCACCACTATTTTCCCCGTTAGTTTTCACCATTAACTCTTAACCAAAACCATACCTATGCCTCGTATCCTCGGCGTTGATATTCCCGCGAAGAAGAAAGTCGCGTACTCCCTCCGTTACATCTACGGTATCGGTCCCATCCGGGCCGATATCATCGTCAAGGAGGTCGGCATTAATCCCGACTCCCGCGCCGAGGCTCTCACGGAGGAGCAGCTTAATAAGATTCTCCATGTCATCACCGAGAACAAGTGGGTCGTCGAAGGCGATCTTCGTCGTGATCACATGTCCAACCTGAAGCGTCTTCAGGCCATCGGCTGCTATCGTGGCATCCGTCATCGCCGCAGTCTGCCCGTCCGCGGTCAGCGCACCTCCACCAACGCCCGCACTCGCAAGGGACCCCGTCGCACCGTCGGCGTGTCCAAAGCGAAGGAATAACCCTTTAACTGATTACACGTTATGGCTGAAGATAAGTCTGTTTCCAAAAAAGATAAAGCCCCCAAGAAGGCCGCCGCCGCTCCTGCTGCGGATAAACCCGCCAAGGCCCCCAAGGCCCCCAAGGGCGAGGCTACCGAGGGCGCTGCACCTGCCGCCGCCGTTGATAAACCCGTCGAGCTCATCGGCGGCGTCGCCCGCCAGCCTACCGCCGAGGAACTCCTCAAGGAAGAGCTGGGCTCAATCAAGATCCGCAAGGCCAAGGGCTCCAAGAACGTCACCTCTGGCGTCGCCAACATCCTCGCTTCTTTTAACAACACGATCGTCTCTATTACCGACGGCAAGGGCCAGGTCATCGCCTGGTCCAGCGCCGGCAAGTGCAACTTCCGCGGTTCGCGCAAGTCCACCGCCTACGCCGCCCAGGTCGTCGCCCAAGACGCCGCCCGCAACGCCATGTCCCATGGCCTGCGCGATGTCGTCATCAAGGTTTCCGGTCCCGGCCTCGGCCGAGACAGCGCCATCCGCGCCCTCCAGGCCATCGGCTTGGAAATCTCCTCCATCATAGACGTCACTCCCGTTCCCCACAACGGTTGCCGCGCCCCCAAGCGCCGTCGTTGCTAATCTCCCCCTGACGTATCCACAATACGGATTCAACCCACTTAAAGGCATACTAAAATGGCACGTTACACCGGTCCCACCACCCGCCTCAGCCGCCGCTTCAACACGCCCCTCTTCGGCGTCACCAAGGCGTTTGAGCGTCGTCCCTATCCTCCCGGCCAGCATGGCCCCAAGCTGCGCCGCAAGCTCTCCGAATACGCCGTCGGTCTTAATGAGAAGCAGAAGCTTCGCATGATCTACGGTCTGCTCGAACGCCAATTCCGCCGCACCTTCGAAACCGCCAAGAAAGAGCGCGGCGTCACTGGCGAGCGCTTTATCCAGCTCCTCGAGACCCGTCTCGACAGCGTGATTTATCTGCTCGGTTTCGCCCGCTCCCGCGCGGCCTCCCGCCAGATCGTCAACCACGGCCACGTTCGCGTGAACGGCCACAAGGTGGACATCGCCAGCTACAGCGTCCAAATCGGCGACGAGATCGAGATCCGCAACAATGCGTCGTCCCGCCAGCTCGCCACCCGCAACCTTGAGGAAAACCGCGCCCGAGCCGTTCCCGGCTGGCTCGCCCTCAATCCCGAGGCCTTCAAGGCCGTCGTCAACCGTCTCCCCACCCGTGAGGAAATGGCCCCCGAGATCAACGAACAGCTGATCGTCGAGTTTTACTCGCGCTTCTAAGGCCCCGCCCTTAGCGGTCTCCTTTTACATTCACGCAACATCTCCCGCCCGCCATGCCCAAACGTCTCGGAAAGTTCGAATTGCCTAATAAGCTCAACAAGGTCGAGGACAGCGCCACTCCGACCTACGCCAAGTTCATCGTCGAGCCTTTCGAGGCCGGCTATGGACACACCGTCGGCAACTCCCTGCGCCGCGTCCTCCTCAGCTCCATCGAGGGCTCGGCCATCTCGTCCATCAAGATTGATGGCGTGCAGCACGAGTTTCAAAGCATAGATGGCGTCGTCGAAGACGTCTCTGATATCGTCCTTAACCTGAAGAAGGTCCTCATCGTTTCCCAGAAACGCGAGACCATCACCCTGCAAATCAAGGTGAACAAGGAGGGCGTTGTCACCGCCGGCGACATCCAAGCCGATTCCAACATCCAGATCGTCAATCCCGATCAGGTCATCTGCACCCTCGACAAGGCCCGCGCCTTCCACGCCGAAGTCGAGATCAAGACCGGCCGCGGTTATTACTCTGGCGAACAAAACAAGAAGGACGAGCAGTCCATCGGCGTCATTCCGATTGACTCCCTCTTCTCGCCTGTCCGCTTGGTGAAGTATTCCGTCGAGGCCACCCGCGTCGGCCAGATCACCGATTACGACAAGCTCATTCTCGAAATCTGGACCGATGGCCGTATTGATCCGGATGCCGCGCTCAAACAGTCCGCCTCGATCTTTAAGCATCACCTCGATGTATTTGATCGCGTGACCGATGAGACCTTCGAGTTCGACAGCCAACAGTCCGAGGTCAGCGAGGAGCAGAACAAGCTCCGCAAGCTCCTCAACATGTCGGTCAACGAAATCGAGCTCTCCGTCCGCGCCGCCAACTGCCTCAACAACGCGAACATCACCACCGTCGGCGAACTCGCGATGAAGTCCGAGCAGGAGATGCTGAAATATCGCAACTTCGGCAAAAAGTCCCTTAACGAGATCAAGGACAAGCTCGAGCAGCTCGGCCTTTCCCTCGGCATGAAGTTCGACGAGCGCCTGCTCGACGCCAAGAAGGAAGCCTAAGCTTTCGATCAGACAGATCGGTCATATCCTTAGGATCTGGCCGGTCTTTCATTTTTGTCTCTCGCGCCGCCGTTTCGCCCCACGCTGCGAATCGGTTGCCGATCGGGAGACGTAACCAAAACCCGAATACACCACCACCATGCGTCACAATAAACACCACGCCTCCCTCGGCGTCTCCAAGGAGCATCGCGCCGCGATGCTCTCCAACATGGCCGCCTCGCTCATCGAGCACGGTCGCATCACCACCACCCTCACCAAGGCCAAGGCCCTCCGTCCCTTCGTCGAGAAGGTGATCACCAAGGCCAAGAAGGCCGCAGCCGCCACCGAGAAGAAGGATGCCCTTCACCACCGCCGCATGGCCCTCAAGGACGTCCGCAACGAGGATGCTGTCACCATGCTTTTCAACGAGAAGCACAAGGAGTTCACCAATCGCAACGGCGGCTACACCCGCATCTACAAGCTCGGTCCCCGCCAGGGCGATGCCGCCCACATGGCCATTATCGAGTTCGTTAAGGCCGATGATCAGGGCTACAAGAAGCCCACCAAGCGCGCCGCCGCCGCCAAGGCTCCCGCCGCTGTCGAGGCTGCTCCCGCCGCTGACGCTCCCCAGGCCTAAAGCCGCCTCTGGCGTGCTTACGGCTGGATAAACAATACCGGCGCCGGCTCCCTCGGGAGTCGGCGCTTTTTTGTTTGTTCGGGTCGCATGCCGCTTTCAGGTTTTTTCTCTCGTCCTCCTTTCTGTCGTATCCCGATTCATGGATCTTGTTGTCGCCACCCTCATCTACTGCCTGCTCGTCGCCGGCTTGTTTTTGGGGCTATGGATTTACTACGATCGCCGCGATCATGCCCGCTTCGATGCCGAGCGCCGCCATGCGTCCTTTCATTGCGTGCGCTGCGGCCACCTCTACGCCATCCAAGGTGAGCACGTTCAATCCGCCTGCCCGCGTTGCGGACAGGTGAATTCTCCTTTGCGATTCTGATTCCCTTCCGGCTTGGCGCGGCAATCGCTCTTGCGCTGCCCAGTCGCGCTCCGTTTTTCTCCCCTTTACCGATCATGTCCCAGACCATCGCCGTTCTCGATTTTGGCTCCCAATACACCCAGGTCATCGCACGCCGCATCCGCGAGTGCCAGGTGCTCTCTAAAATTTACCCTTTCGCCACCCCGGCCGCCCAACTCAAGGCCGATGGCGTCATCGGCATTATCCTCTCCGGCGGCCCCAGCAGCGTGTTCGCCAAGGACGCCCCCATGCCGGACAAGGCCCTTTTTGACCTCGGCGTCCCCGTGCTCGGCATCTGCTATGGCATTCAACTTCAGGGCCATCTGCTCGGGGGCAAAGTCTCCAAAAGCACCCACCGCGAATACGGCCACGGCGTGCTGACGCTTCAGAAGCCCGGGAGGCTTTTTAAGGGGCTGCCGAAATCCCTTAAGGTCTGGAATTCCCACGGCGACCGCCTCATCGCCTTGCCGCCCGGTTATTCCGCCATCGGCACCACGGAAAACTCCGAGTTCGCCGTCATCGAGGACCGGAAGCGCAACTTTTACGGCATCCAGTTTCATCCCGAGGTTTTCCACACCGAGCGGGGCATTGATGTCATCCGTAATTTCACCATCGGCATCTGCGGCGCGAGCCAGGACTGGACGACCAAGGATTACATCGCCCACTCCATCGCCGACATCCGCTCCAAGGTCGGTAAGGAGCGTGTCCTCCTCGGCCTCTCCGGCGGCGTGGACAGCTCCGTCGCCGCCGCGCTCATTCATCGCGCCATCGGCAAACAATTGACCTGCGTCTTCGTGGACAACGGCCTGCTCCGCTCCGGCGAACGCGAGCAAGTGGAGAAACTTTACGCGGATCACTTCCACATTGATTTGCGCGTGGTGGACGCCTCCAAACTTTTCCTCGGCCGCCTCAAGGGTGTTTCCGAGCCCGAGGCCAAGCGTAAGATCATTGGCAACACCTTCGTCGAGGTCTTTGAAAAATCCCTGCGCTCCATCGGCGGCGCCAAGTGGCTCGCCCAGGGCACGCTCTATCCCGACGTGATCGAGTCCGTCGCCATCGCCGGCAATCCCGCCGCCCTGATTAAAAGCCATCACAATGTCGGCGGCCTGCCCGAGCGTATGAAACTCAAGCTCCTCGAACCACTCCGCGAGCTCTTCAAGGATGAGGTTCGCGCCGTGGGCGAGGCTCTCGGCCTGCCGCGCGAGGTCGTCTGGCGCCAGCCCTTCCCCGGCCCCGGCCTCGGCGTGCGCGTCGCCGGCGAGGTTACAAAGGCAAACCTTACCGTGCTCAAGGCTGCCGACCTCATCCTGCAGGACGAGATGATGAAGAGCGGTTATTATTGGAAGGTCTGGCAATCCTTCGCGGTCTATCTGCCGGTGAAATCCGTCGGCGTGATCGGCGACGAGCGCAACTACGCCGACGTCATCTCCCTGCGCATCGTGGAGAGCCGCGATGCCATGACCGCCGACTGGGCGCGTTTGCCCTACGAGTTGCTGGCGAAAATTTCCTCCCGCATCACCAACGAGGTGCGCGGCGTCTCCCGCGTGCTGCTTGACATCAGTTCCAAACCGCCCGCCACCATCGAGTGGGAGTGATGAGGCCCGCGCCAGGCGACCGGGCGGATGAGACGCCAATCGCCGAGCGCAGGGAACCCTTTGCCTTCCGCGCTTTCACACTCCTCAGCTTTTCCTCCTATGGTTTTTTCTCTTCGAGCTTTTTTGATCGCGCCTCTTTGCCTGGCCTTCGCCCCTTTCTGCGCCATGGCCGATGAGGCGATTATCACCAAGGCTCGTGCTTATTTGGGAGCCGAAGCGGATTTGACCACGGTGCGAGCCTTGCTCTTCAAAGGCGGCATTTCGGTGGTCGAGGGCAAGGATGCCCGCGCCATTACAGCCAAACTTGAGATCGCGTTTAAGCATCCCGACCGCCAGCTCATCACCGCCTTCGCACCCGATAAGATCGAAACCACCGGCTTGGATGGCTACGAAGCCTGGCAGCGCGAAGAGTTCACCGCCGACAAGACTCGCAACAACATGATTTTGCTTGGCCGCGAACAGATCAAGCGGCTCCGGGCTAACGTTTTTGAAGTCCTCTCTTTTGGCCGCGGGATCGAGTGCGTGGGCGGAAAGATCGAGGAACGCGGCACCGCCGTGGTGGATGGCGTGCAGTGTGTGAAACTCGCCTTTATCCACGCCCCGAATGTGGTGTTTGTTCGCTACTACGACGGCGCCACCGGACGCCTGGTGCTTACGGAAACCGACAAGGGCAGCCAGATTCGCGAGCAAGGCGAATTGCGCGCCGGCAATCTACGGTTTCCACGCCAAACGATCACCACCACGACCCTGCCCGACGGCTCCACGCGCACCGTGACCATCACCTACACCGAAATCATGGTAAACCCGGAGCTGCCGGATACCTTGTTTGCGATCCCGTCCGTAGCGCCGTGAGCCGTAAAAGCTGTCTTTTCCGTCGCCCGTCGCCCTCGCTTCAAATCGCGGTTTTTGGTCTGTTTTCCGGCTCGCGCCCCGCATCGGAATTGTTATGGTCGTCACTTCTCTGTAACCGAGCGTTCTTGTATCAACTCCTTCCACTGCCGTGCGCGTATTCCAGTCTGCCTCTAAAACCTTCGAGTCTGAACTAGCGGTTTATTGTCGCGGTTCTGTGGTGCCCAAGGAGATCCACGACAGCGTCGCCGCCATCTTGGCCGACGTCCGTCACCGCGGAGACGAGGCGGTGGGTTACTACGCCGCCAAGTTTGACGGCGCCAAGTTGCGCGCCCGCGATTTCCGCGTGAAACCCGCCGATATCGCCGCTGCCGCCAAGCGTTTGCCCGCCGCCGACATGAAGGCCCTCAAGGCCGCGCACGAGAGCATCATCGCCTTTAACCAGAAAAGCCTGCCCAAGGATTGGCAGGGTAAAAACGCCCACGGCGCAACCGTAGGCGAATTACACCACCCCATCCGCCGCGTGGGCATTTACGTTCCCGGCGGCGAGGTGCCGCTGGTTTCCACCGTGCTCATGACCGCTACGCTCGCGAAGCTAGCCGGCTGCCCGCAGATCGCCGTCTTCACCCCCTCCAACTCCTCGGGCAAGATAGCCGACGGCACCCTCGCCGCGCTTCACCTCGTCGGCATTGATGAGGTCTATTGCATAGGTGGTGCTCAGGCCATCGCCGCCGCCGCCTTCGGCACTTTGAGCATCGTGCCGGTGGATAAAATTTTCGGCCCCGGCAACGCCTACGTTTGCGAGGCCAAGCGTCAGGTCTTTGGCACCATCGGCGTGGATTCACTTCCCGGCCCCAGCGAGGTCATGGTGGTCTGCGACGAATCCGCCGACCTCGCCTTCGCCGCCGCCGACCTCATCGCCCAGGCCGAGCATGGCTCGGGTCGCGAGAAAATCTACCTCGTCGCCTCATCCGCCGAGCTGCTTGAGGCCATACGCGCCGAGGTGCAGGCCCAGCTCAAGTTTGCGAGCCGTGCCGAAAAAATTAACAAGGTCCTGGCCTCCGGCTGGGTCGGCATCATCGCCAAAAACGCCGAGGAGATCGCCCTCGCCGCCAACTTTATCGCGCCCGAGCATCTTGAGCTGTTGGTGAAGGAGAGCCTTCAGAAAACGCTGCTCAAAACCATCACCACCGCCGGGGCCATCATGCTGGGCAACCACACGCCCACCGCCATCGGAGATTTTGTCGCCGGGCCCAGCCATGTGCTGCCCACTGGTGGCGCGGGACGCTTCTTCAGCGGCCTGCGCATCGCCGACTTCATGCGTCGCACCAGCCTGATCAAATACGATAAGCCCTCGATCAAGAAGGCCGCCCCCGTCGTCGCAGCCTTCGCGGCGATGGAGCGTCTCGATGCCCACGGCCGCAGCGTGAAGATCCGCGCGCTCTGAGTGCAGGAGCCTGCTTGCAGGCGATCCTTTGTCTCTTGTATTTCGTTTCTCTCCCATCACGAGCAAGCTCGCTCCTTCATGTCCGACCTCACCTCACTCGCCCTGCCGCACGTCGCGGCCATGCACGCCTACACCCCTGGCCTGCAGCCCTCCGAGCCGGGCTGGATCAAGCTCAACACCAATGAGTGCCCGTATCCGCCCAGCCCCCGCGCCGCCGCCGCCATCGTTGCTGAGCTGGCCGCTAGCGGAGAAAAACTTCGCCTCTACCCGAACCCCAAGGCCGCCCCGCTCCGCCAGCTCGTCGCCCGCCTGCACGGCCACGGCCTGAGCGAAGAAAACGTGCTCATCGGCAACGGCTCCGACGACGTGCTCAACCTGCTCGTGCGCGTCTTTGGCGGCCCCACCGCGCCCACGTCGTTCACTCTGCCGAGCTATTCGCTCTATCCGGTGCTGGTGGCGATTCAGGACGGCCGTTGCGCGCCCGTGCCCTTTGACCGCTCGATGAAGCTACCCATTGAGGCACTCGCCGCCACGCCCGCCCGCGCCTGCTTCCTGACCTCGCCCAACGCGCCCACCGGTATCGGTTTTTCAAATACCGAGATCGCCGCCCTGCTCGCCCGCTTCCCCGGCGTGCTCGTGCTTGACGAGACCTACGCGCCCTTCGCCCGTGAGAACGCGGTTGCCCTGCTCGCCGCGCATCCGCGCCTCGTCATTACCCGCTCCCTCTCAAAGGCGCAGGGCCTCGCGGGCTTGCGCGTCGGCTACGCCTTGGCCCACCCGGAGGTCATCCAGCTGCTCGACCGGGTGCGGGATAGCTACAACGTCAATCGCCTCAGCCAGGCCGGCGCCCACGCGGCGCTCTCCGATGGCGATTACTATACCGGCATCATCGGTAAAATCATCCACACCCGCGATTTCTGGTTTGGCGAATTCACCGCCACGCGTGGCTGGTTCACCTACGAGAGCCAGGCCAACTTCCTCTTCACCGA
>Ga0105049_10008665_pt1 | contig 11773 bp, 9 predicted proteins | sample MAT06_FD_78087 | JGI IMG/M metagenome (GOLD analysis project Ga0105049, IMG submission 78087) | Freshwater microbial communities from Lake Fryxell liftoff mats and glacier meltwater in Antarctica - MAT-06 | ecosystem: Environmental > Aquatic > Freshwater > Ice > Liftoff microbial mat | place...
GACCATTTTTTCCAATAAGGTTTGCTCTATGCTCAATACATTGATCTTAAAAGGATGTAGACCGTATTCACCAATGTATTTCTCGTTTCCCACCTCATTCAAAAAGTCAAATACAAAACTACCAATAGTCAAAGGCGCATATGGAAAGGGGTTGGCAAATGAATTGACTTCTACGATTAGCTTATTATTGGCATTTCCTTTTTCTGTGGGCTCATATTTAAATACTGATTTCCTAAATCTTGAGCCTTTACTGGTTACTCCGTCCACGATTATTTCTGAAAGACCTTGTGTAATTTCCTTTTCAATGGCGCGAATGGTTGTCTTTAGTTCATTGCCTGTACTCCCATTTTCGGTAATAATAGCCAGATCCAAATCTTCGGAGAACCGATCATCAGTTGGAAAGCCTTAGACAAGGAAGTGCCACCTTTAAATATTGTTATTCCCACGTATTTACTTACCGCCAAACGGTTTAGGACAAGGGTAATCCAATAGTCCTTTTCCACGAATTCGAGTCGAATATCCCGGCTTTTCGCTGTCGCCCTGAGGGTGTCAGAAAACAGCTTCTGATCCAAGTGCAGGTTCATTCGATATTCCAATTTGACACAGTTGTCAGTGCTTTCGCAGCTCCTGGTAGTTTGTATCTGGTGATCGGATTCAGTGATTTGAGAAGTGGGAGGGCTTGCTTGTCTTTATTCACTTGTTCCAACAAAGCCCCAGCAAAGCGCGAGTGGCTGGAGGGTATTTCATGGCCAACCGAACCATACTCGTGATTTCCTCATTATTCAACTTGCTGATAATAGCAGACAGCCGTTGGCAGGAAGATTCGATGAGGGAGTCAGGAATTTTCTTGATGTACCGGATGGTATCCAGCACCTGCAGCAGCGGGACGTTCTTTTTGGTGATTGGATTCTTTTGCTGAATGAATGAGATCGTAAAACGTTCCCGTTTGAACGCAGGGCGTATGTCGTTTTTACCGATTTGAATAGTATTGCTCACTTGGGTAGTCAACCCTAACTGATTGAACACACTGTAACCGGTAATGTATCCGATCAATTTACCGCTGTCTTCCAGCAGGTCCTTTACGATTTGCCACTGAATAGGCTCCAAGCTTCCAAAAGCAGTTACCTCCGGTTTAAAATAACTGCCCCGCGATAACTTGTTGATTGCGCCTTTTTCTACCAATCGGTTAAGCGCCTTTATTACGGCCTCCTTGCTATTTACCTCCCCTTGGACAATGTCATAGGTGAAAACAAATCCTTTAGGCAGTCTATCCACCCTAAATCCTACGTAGTCAGCAATTCCAGTAGTTTTCGGCATGGGGCTAATATAGAATTATGTCCAGTATTTTTCAAAATAAACTGGACATCTGTGGGGAGACATGTGAACCGTTACCTTTGAACGCGTTCAAAGGTAACGGTTCACACTTGATTGTAGAATAGCTGGTGCTGAACACTATCCAATTTGAATGACGAATATTAAAGTTCTTCCTAAAGGAACGGACTTCATGGGTCTGAAAGCTGACAGTCTCGAATGGGTTCAGGAAGCTCTGAATGAAAGGCCAAGTGAAACCCTCGGTTATAAATCACACAAATTCGCTCTCAATAAGCTAATTTCAGAAGAAGAAAAAAAATACATTAACAGGTTGAATCCACTATGTATTTGTTATTTACTTTCAAATGAAAACCTATCCACCAACCCCGCATACTTTCCATAGGTTTCGGTGGATAGGAATAATTCATTCGGACCAGTGGTTTTGAGCTTGGCGTAAAGCTGTTCCCAAATATTTTGATTTTGATCGGTGAAACGAATTGTGTCCAGTGATTTTAAAGCAGTCAGCTCTCGTGTGATAGTTGGACTCAGTGATTTATAGGGGCCAATTTTTAGCGCAATAAGGAAGATGAGCATCTTTAATTGAACTTCCTTTCTTTCTTCTTCGAAGCTCAATGATTCATGACATCTTATTATGCGATATATATTGGCAAACCTCTTAATGGCTCGTGGATTTATTCCGAGTAAATAGGATAGCTGTCGGATACAATCCAATTCTGAGTCGGACAAGATCAGATCTTCTGGCTTAAAGAAATTTCGTGAGGGCTTTTGATTTAAAGTTTCATCTTTGGATTTAGTTGGTTTTTCCATTCCTCCAATGACATTATCACCAAGGAAGTTCGCCGTATTGCGCGTGACATTTGTATCCGCTTCAAAGATGATCCGGGGAATTTTGTTAGTGTCCGCTAATTGGTCGGGGGTTGTGTCGATTTTTATTTCACTCAGATGAGGTTCGAGTAGTGAGCGAACAAGAGCTTCCACATCACCTGGTGTGGCTTGTCGCAAATGAAATGGTATCTGGAATATTTTCTCTAGATAATCAGTAACATTGATTGGTGTGATGCTCGTGTCAGGCTTTTCTTGTTGACCAAATTGCAAGCTGAATTTTTTCAGAAGGGAATTTTTCACCCAACGCGGATCCACCCCTACAACAACCACAAATAAAGGAAAGGCCATGAGCAGGTTCACTGCTTCGAGAACTTCTATTACGCGGTCTTCTGGACACCGGTCGAGGTCGTCGATGTACAATACAATTCGATCAAGCTGTTTACCTTCTTCAAAGTTTTCTTGAAACTTCTGAACTTCTGCTGAGGTGACCGAAGGTGTGGATACAGTGCTTGTTTTATTTTGATTATTCGTTTTTCCGAATAGTTCGCTAAGGGTTTCAAAGTCACGACGAATGGTGGAAATAATACTTAAATGTTTCGCATAAAATTCGTCCTTGCTTTTATTCTTTATAAAGTCGAACATTGCCTGTCGTGAAACGGAGTGGTTGAGCTCGTCACTTATCAGTTTGATTCGATTGTCCAGATTTGCAAGTCCCTCGTTCTTCTGCTCAAGTTGTACTTTTTGTTGTTGAAGGGCCGCTTGGAGTTCAACCTTTTTCTTTTCGAAGTCCGCATTAGCTTTCTCCATTTCAAGATTGAATTGATCTTTGTAGTCCTTAATAGGCTCGTATATTTTGGAGAATTTGATCAATGTAGTCACTGTCCTTTCTATCACTGGGCCAATCGTAGAGACAAGGCTGATGATAACGACACGCGGAAACTGCAAGTACTTATCAGTGAATGATACAGGAAGGATGGCCAAGGCGACAAGTAATACGGCGGCCAATCCGAAAAGTATTATGTGCCATTTTTTGAACTGTCCGAAATTCTTTAGAAACAAGGGCCACGATTTTACTTCTTCCATCAATCGTTCTCCGCTCTTTGAATAAAGTAATTCAGGATTGACACCATATTTCTTCAATGCATCTTTAAGGTCTGGTGAAAGTGGAGATTTCGAATGAACTCGATCCCATAGGTCACTTAGTTTTTCACGTGCAATCTGATCAAGCAAGTCAGCCTTGGCTTTTTCTGCATCGGCTATTAGTTGAAGAATGCAGGCTTTTTCATTCAATAGTTGACGCTGCTGTGCTTCTATAATACTTCGCTCTTGTTGAATGATGCTTAATTTCTCATTGAGGGTTTCACGCACTTTTGTTTCTGCGAGCGAGCCTTTGGTACTGCTTCCAATGTATTCACCGAGGCGTTCAAAAATTTCTGCAACCAGACTTGCCCAGAGATTTGCGTCGATGTACGACCATGCGTTGAACTGAATTTGCACTACACCTCGACAAAAGATATTTTCGTTAGGACTTGTCGATTTCGTTGCATCATTCAATGGTTGAAAGTCTTGATTTTTGGTAAGGAATTCAATTTGCTGTTGCAAGCGATTCATGAAAAAGCTCTTCCCTGAACCCCATGGCCCAAAGAGCGCAATAGCCAATGGGGGAGTTAAATCACGAAATGCGATGACTGAGGCAAAAGCTCGCACATCCTGATCGAATTGGAGATGGTCATTGTCTCCGCTGGCATAGTCATTAGTGCGAGAAAAGGTTTGGAATGGATTGGAAATTGAAGGCGGGCTTTGATCTGGTTTTTTTTTGGTCTCACCGTTTGTGCCGCCATTAGAAATTGATGCAGATTGTCGCGTTTTCTTTTTTTTACTTATTTCGGGTCGAGGCTTTTTTAAACTTGGTTTCGCTTCTTCGATCGGCGGATTTTCGTGCGATTTATAAAGTATACCTGTTTCAACAACATTAAAGAGCTCTTGACCTTCTGCGGTATCGGGAATATGAATAGTTATTTTACTAAATTTTTCCTTAAGTCTACTTTCACTTAGCAAATCGACGATAATTCGAGCACTGTATGCGTAGCTCGATCCATCAGCGGGAATGTAGATCAAGGGAAGTACGATTCTTCGCTCCTCGATTTGTTTTGAGATATAAGGGTTTCCACCTAATAATTCACGGATAATATGCTCTAACTGTGAAGTGGGATCAGTTTGATAAGAATTGAAAATAAGGATTAGTTTGCTGTTCAGCTTTAACAGTTGAATTGCATTTTTGGGATCTTTGTAGAGCGCATTTTCGACAAATTTGAAATAGTACTGGTATCGGTTGGATTGAAATCCTGGTGAGCGTAATTCAGAATTGTTTGCAAGAAAGCAGATCACATCATGTTCATTGGGATCGCTATCCCAACTCAACTGTAGTCCGCGAATATTATAATATTTGCGAGATTCTGGTTCCATAAATAAGTAATCATCTCAAATACTTCCCATTCACCCAGCCCACCAAGCCATTAGCATCGACTTGAACCCATTTGCCTTCACTGGCGATGACGAGCAGGGAGTCTCCTTCTTTTAAAGGCTCTGGACGGGCGAGGCCGTGGTCCACACCAGGGCCCGTGCGGACATTCAATCGGTCGATATTTACCATCATGGTTTTTTGCGTGAGCAAACTCATTTCCCCATCTTCATCGCTCCGATCGAGATCGAGAATCTTATCCCTGAATTTTTGTAAGGGAAAGGCAGGACCGGGATCAATCTTTCTGCCCGGTGATATTTCTTCATGTCCAAGAACATACTTTATCGGATAATGTGATGAAAGCAATCGGCATATCTCAAGGCACGCCATCAATTGCGCCTCCGTATAAAGATGCCAGTATCGTTCTTTCTGCTCGTTTTGGTGTACTCCTGAAATCACCTCACTCGCAGGATAGGATTGTCCGAACCAACTTAGAAAACTAGTGTCGTTTTGCTTGGAAAGCAATCCTGCATTGTCTAACTCAATACCAATGCTGTATTTATTTATTCCTTCCCGGCCTGTGGCTGTATGATGGCTCTTTCCTGCATGCCAGGCCGTCATATCGAAGGGTACAAGTTGGAAAATGCTTCCATCACGCCCAATCACTAGATGCGCAGAAGCTTTGGACCTTTCGCTGCACAAGGAGCGCACGCTGCTTTCAGCCGAACGACCGGCGGTGTAGTGAATCACGATCGTATCAGGTACCTTGTTGTGGAGATACCCGCTGTGATTCGGACTGCGGACCCAGCGCACGTTTCCTATTAATAAATGCTTTTCGTTGATGTGCATGCTCATGGTGTTATCGGATTATGTCGGACATAAATGGTACTCGGTTTTCGAGAAAGCGAACAGGATTGTCTACGGCGATTTTCCTGAACCTGTCGTTGCCCACAGCCTTCCGGAAATTGTTGACCAGATTGACTTCACTCTCTTGCTGAATGGTCATGTAGTAATCGGTGCCGAAGAGAATGCGGTCGGATATGTCTCTCACGCCATCCGCGGGTTTGTCAATGCATTCCCGCATTCTCGGCCATACCGTTTCCTTCCAGAGGGCATAGGAAACATCGGCATAGGTGTTCGGATAGTTCTTCAGAATTTCACAAATGAGGTGGTGCCAGTTCGTCGAATCAGGTGTTCCTTTTTTTTGTTGGTCTATGTATTCACCGATGGACTCATCCCCTCCGAAATGGGCCATGCACAGCTTGAGCTGAGGAAATTGTTTCAGCACGAGGTGATAATTTCGTGGATCAGCAAAGTGGTGTTTGAACTCTTCGTTGCGCCGTCCTTTGCCCCACGTTTTCCAAAGGAATCTTTTGGTTTGTCGCAGGTCTTTGGTGAAATCCATTGGGTCTCTTTCTTCCCCTGTTACAGAGGTCCATTTTGCACGGTCGCCGCCGAATGTGAGCGGTTCAAGAAAATCCAATGGAATGTGTTCTCCCTGATAGAAAATCCCCCCTTTGCTTACATGAGTGAGCACAGGCACATTGTGCTCCTGAGCATATTCATATACTTTTTCGAGACGGGGATCAAATGGATAAAAGCCTAGTGGAGGATATAATTTAATTCCGCCGAATGACAGATTTTCCATGCAGTTTTTTACCAACTGAAGCAATTGGTCGGGTGTTCCTGCGCGGGGATCGATCGATACAAAGGGGATCAGTTGTTCTTTGAAGGTGACTTTGAGTTCTGCAACCTGACTCAGTTGAGTGGAGAAGGGAATAGTGGCTTTGCCCGCCCCCATGTGATCCATGTCGAGCGTGAGAGCTACATAGGAAATAGGGCCAAACGCATAGTTCGATTGCAATAATTTGAATATACCTTCTTGCGACCGGTTGGTACCAATTTTAAGAAAGCTGCGCATTTTTTCAATGGATTCTTTCGTACCCGTTTTGAAAAAGGGGATGTTCTCGCCCAGGCGCATGGCGGCATGCACTACCGTGAGGGCGGTGCGGTTATTGCCGAACAATCGAGCTACCGGTAAGCCAATGAACCGGTCTGGTGCACATTTTACGTTGAATATGTGCGTGTGGCAATTGACGTATCTGAAGTTCATGCGTTTGGATTCATTGGTTGTGGACGAGGGCGACCGCTGCGCATAGAAACAAACCGATTGAGCAGATCAAACCAAAATGGAGCGCCGAAGGATAGGGCAGTGGCTGTAATAAACCATCCTAGGAGCGTCAGCACCATTTCACTCATAGTTGAGGTCGTGTATTTGCAAGAAAGAGTGGATTTTATTTGCCGCCAGAATCCTGTCGCTCCGGCATCTGGACGCGCTTGCTGAGCACATTCGTCCTGGCTCCACCCAATAGGAAGCCCAAATTCTCCGAGGTAGTGCGCTAAACTATCCATCTGCGTCTTCACTTCTTGAAAGTGTTCACGTGAGGAGATCGGGGGAGAATCTGTTGAATCATTTGCCGCGATGGAGGGTAACACCGGGTTTTCTTTCAGCCATTGCTCCGAAGCGTTCACCACAAGCGTCCGCATTTCCTGATTCTTATATAGTGATCCTACCAGAGAAATACTGTCCACATTCATGGCAACAGCTACAATGACACTGATGACCATTGTCTTGATTTTGGCCAAATGCTTGAACCTCGAGGAAACTTCCTGCTGAAATTCATCATACCAGAAGGCGAGGCGATTCATTAGTGCCTTTTCAGCCTGCGCTTCATTCATCAGTGAAAGCAATTGGACCTTCAGGGGGCTGTGCGCGAGTGATAGAATTCCGTATCGTAGGTCTTCGTCTTGATTGCGCTCGGTGGGCTCTTCTATGTGCGTGGTACCGTCGGTAGTCATGAAGATCCGCGGCCTCACTGCCTCGCGTCGGAGGATATCGGTAAATGCGCTTACAAAAAGTGCAGAGCTGAGATAAGATGGTTTGTGATCGTCGTCCCGTCGTTGGGCTCTTATGAGTGGATGCTCGTAAAGCAGTTCGCAGAAGTTTTTATTTAACTCATCGTTGAGCAGGCGCTCCAGCGATTTGCGAAGAAGGACGCCGCGTGTTTTTTTCCATCGCTGCCAGACCTCGGTCACGTACGTGACCAGTATACTTAGGAGCGTGTACACAAATGCCATCGAAATGGCTACCTCGAGCAGGATGGTCACAGTCTTTAGAATTAAGGTTTAAACAATCACACTTTTCCCGAATTGAAGATCCCGTTTAGGGTCATTCATTTAGGTGTGGACAAATGTGTTCAAACTTATCAATCGAAACAGACTGGATTTTGAATTCGGTAGGTTTTGGGAGAAATCCGGCGGGTTTTGGGAAGAATTCGGCGGACTTGTATTGAAAGATTCTGGCTTGTTAGCCGAATTCTTACCCCAACCCAAGCCATTGACATGAGGTGTTCGCGGTCAACTTAATGTCCTTATAAACGCAGTTTTACCCAGAAGTAATGAAATTCGCTTTTTTGGAGGTTCCCCCGAAAAGTGGAGTAATAGAAGCGTTGTCACAAAAGGAACTTTACTGCTAGCAATTTTTAAGGAGCATGAAAAGCACAACAAACACGAGTATGGTGCCTAGACACCCTCCCCCTAATTTTTTTGCACCATATCCTGCAACTATGGTTCTGAATATATTATTCAATCTATTGTAATTTTAAATTTTTCTTTTGTGCAAACCCGCTCCTGACTTTTTCTCTTTCCCAAAAACGGTGTTGTGCAATTGCATTGATAAAATCCTTTGCAGACTTGTCAATAATCAACCCGGCATCGTTGGGTTTATTAGAAGCATAGGATTGACTTAAGAGATCAACTCCATTGCCGCTTGCAGCAATTGCTTTGCAATGTTTGTAGGCTTCGTTTATAAATTGGATGGCGTCGGGTTCAGCTATTAATGTGGTTGAGCTAATTGCACAGGAAGGTATGTACACCGCATCGAAGAGTACTGAAGATGTGGTGAGAAAACTCTGGTCAACCTTTATTTCTTCCCCAGTTGCTCCCTTTATGGTTCCCAATTTCGGGGCAATTATTTTTATATTCGCTCCTTCAGCTTTAAGTGCATTGGTCATTACCTTCACAGAATTTTCATCTACTCCATTTGAAGCAAGTATGGCTATACATCTGGTCTTGATGGAATTTTTTAGAGTGTTTGCCATGCTCAAGGCATCTGACTTTTCAATGCTTTGTTTCATTTTGATTGGTTCATAATTTTTTTGAATACCATCGGCTGGAACACTGTGGTTGATTGGATACGCGGGTTTAAGAGGTGCACGCATTCCCAAACCATCTGCCACTTTTGATGCCAACGTTTTATCCACCTGTGTAAGTATGCCCAACATTCTTTCACGAATGGTATTGCTTTTAAGTTTTCCTAGTTCAAAGGTGAGTGCGTTGATGATATGATTCTTTTCGTGTTCTGCCTGGCTATTAAAAAATAGAGTTGCCTGACTGAAGTGGTCAAAAAAACTGCGGCTGCGTTCACGGATTTTTTTTGCATCAATGCGTTCCTGAAAACTTGTGTAACCTCCTTCCACTGCCTTGGCCTGAAATGGGCAGCCATTGCTGATTGTGTTGGGCTGATAGCTTGTTCTGTCGCTGTTGATGGTTTGCCGCATGTGACCGTCGCGCTGATTGTTCATGACGGGGGAGAGGGGGCGGTTAATAGGTATTTCGTGAAAGTTTGGACTTCCTAGCCGTGACAATTGTGTGTCGGTATAGGAAAACAATCTTCCTTGAAGTAAAGGGTCGTTTGTAAAGTCAATTCCCGGCACGACATGTCCTGGATGAAAAGCCACTTGTTCTGTTTCAGCAAAGAAATTATCCGGGTTGCGGTTCAGCGTCATTTTGCCAATGCGTTGTACAGGAACTATTTCTTCAGGAAGCAACTTAGTTGGGTCCAGCAAATCAAAATCGAATTTGTGCTCGTCCTTTTCTGGAACAATTTGAACACCTAATTCCCATTCGGGAAATGCCCCGCTTTCGATAGCTTCCCATAAGTCTCGTCGGTGAAAGTCGGGGTCTTTACCTGAAATATTTTGTGCTTCGTCCCAAGCAACAGAGTGAATTCCCAGTAAAGGTTTCCAATGAAATTTAACAAAGTGTGAAACTCCCTTTGCGTTGATCAAACGGAATGTATGCACCCCGAATCCTTCCATCATCCGCAAACTGCGTGGAATGGCGCGGTCACTCATTATCCACATGATCATGTGAGTGCTTTCGGGCATCAAAGAAATAAAATCCCAAAAGGTATCGTGTGCCGAAGCGGCCTGTGGGATTTCGTTGTGTGGTTCGGGCTTCACCGCATGAATTAAATCGGGAAACTTTATCGCATCCTGAATAAAGAAGACAGGCATATTATTTCCAACTAGATCGTAATTGCCTTCTTCCGTATAAAACTTTACAGAGAATCCTCTAACATCACGGGCTAGATCGGAGGAACCTCTTGAACCTGCAACAGTTGAAAACCGCACGAATACAGGGGTTGGTTGTGAAATGTCATTTAGAAATTTTGCTTTGGTATACTGTCCAATGGGCTTATACAACTCAAAAAAACCATGTGCAGCGCTACCGCGGGCATGAACAATGCGCTCAGGGATTCTTTCATGGTCAAAGTGTGTTATTTTTTCACGCAGAATGAAATCCTCCAATAAAGTAGCACCCCGTTCACCCGACTTAAGCGAGTTTTGGTTATCATTGATTAATAACCCCTGATTAGTGGATAGCATCTGACCGTCACTATTTTGAGTACTCGATTGCAGGTCGTTTACTTTTTCGGTTCCAACGTTCAGTTTGATTTTCTTTTTGGACATGATTTTGTATAAATTTTTCTGGACGATTTTGGCCAATCTTTATTCTTATTGAGGGGGAATTAGGTGTAAGAGGTGGTTCAAAGTATTTCAGTTAGTTTTCAAACTCATCTCAAGTGATTCCATAGGAATTACAGTTTTCAGAATTGAATTGTCTAAAAGAAAACAGTGTCCAACGAAAAGGATCACCTTATTGAAAGTCAGCCTTTTTGTAAATTGTTGGATAAACAGTAGACGTGGTCAACCTTTTTTGGAATTATATTACCATTGACAGTACGCAGCACGTTCCTCATTCCTTGGATGCATTCCCAATACGATTTCCGTCGGTTGCAACAGAATTGAATAGTCACGGGCCTTCGTCAGTCGTCCCAGAACTAACCTACGCGCTTATAAATCCGCTTGCTGTGCTGCCGAGTGTGCCCCCGTAACGAACAATGTCTATCCTAGTTGTTCTATCGAATATGGGTGAGGGGGTTATGCTTCTGATAACTGAGCAGTTGCCTCCACATTGATTGAATCTGAAATTTCAGATAATTTTACATCGGCCTCCTTTTCTTCGCCCAAGGTTTGCTCTAATAAGGAAGCTACTTCGTCCTCACCTAATATTTTGGCAAAGGACACAAGGGTTCCATACGTAGCAATTTCATAGTGTTCCACTTTTTGGCCTGCCAATATAATACCAGCATCACGCACGGGACCCATTTCTGTAGAACCCATTATTTCTATGGCTTCTTTTATTAGTCCTTCCATTGCTTCGCATTTTTTTGCTTGGACTTTTTCTCCTAACGCTTCGAAAACTTCTTCAGCGCGAGTAACGTGGTTCTTTGTTACTTCGAGATGCCCTTTCAGAGCTTCACTCAATTCTTCTGATGTGGCATTCTTAATCATTTTGGGTAATGCTTTTGTCAATGCCTTTTCTGCCCAATAGATGTCTTTTAATTCATTTATTAATAGATCTCTAAGACCTTGAGACGCATCTGATTTTGCCTTCGCTTGTTTTGAAGCTGTTTTTTTCAATTTTCCTTTCTGCACGGATTGGGTCGCTCTTTCCATTGTTTTAAGTTTTAGGAGAGTACTTGATGGTTCAATTTCTTAATTTTACTCTGCGAAATTGACAGTTTTGATTGCTGCTGTGCTTACACAAAATGGATCAAATTTTACATATTTCCAATACTCGAGCACAACACGATTTTTTTGTAGGACCTATTTTGACGGTGAGATTGTCAATTGAATTGTTGAAAATTGGGGCCTCATACGAATGCATTTCAAGCGTTTACGAAATATCCATGATTACTGGCAGAACCAAATGTCATCCAAAGCTTTTTTTGAAGGTATAATTGAGAAA
>Ga0105049_10008668_pt1 | contig 11771 bp, 8 predicted proteins | sample MAT06_FD_78087 | JGI IMG/M metagenome (GOLD analysis project Ga0105049, IMG submission 78087) | Freshwater microbial communities from Lake Fryxell liftoff mats and glacier meltwater in Antarctica - MAT-06 | ecosystem: Environmental > Aquatic > Freshwater > Ice > Liftoff microbial mat | place...
ACTATCTCGTCTTCTACCGCGTAAACGATCAGGTAGTAGAAGTGATACGCGTCCTGCACGGCGCGCGTGATATTCCGGCCATCCTGTACAACGAGTTCACAGATGGTTCAAACTAGACTCAGCTCAACACCGGCCCAACGTCCACTGCGCATCGAAAGGTCACGGACTGCGCGTCGTAACCAAGTCTGGTTCGATTTTGGCGCGGTTGGAATCAAACCGGCCAACTCATCACCCCGTCGACTGCATCGCCGCCGCGATGCCGTTGATGCTCGACAGGATTGCGGCTTGCAGCGTCGGTCGCTCGGCGCCCGCGCCCCCATCGGCCGTGGCGGCGAATCGTTTGAGCAGTTCGATCTGGATGAGGTTGAGCACGTCGGTCCAGGGGTTGCGGCTGGCGATGGACGCGGCGATGACGGGCGAATGCTGCAGCAGCGTCGTTCGGCCCGTCACCCGCAGCAGAGTGTCGCGGGCGCGGTTGAACTCGGCGTCGAGTGCCTCAAACATCGCCTCGCCGCCGGGGCCGAGCGCCGCGTAGCGCTTGACGATGGGCATGCGGGCGCGGGCCATCTCCTGGGCGGCGTTGTCGAGGATCGTGGAGACGAAGGCGTTGTCCTGAGCCTCATGGGTGATGAGCGCCAGCTCGGCCTCTGAACACGATGACAAGGCCGCGCCGATGCCAAACCACCCCGGAGCAAGGGCCCGCATCTGGATCCAGGAGAAGACCCAGGGAATGGCCCGGAGCTGGTCGAAGGCCATGCCGCCGTTGGCACTACCGCGGGAGGCGGGGCGACTGGCAATGGGAAGGCTGCCGATGTGAGCGATCGGGCTGGCGGCGAGAAACCACGGCCAGAAGCGGGCATCGCCGATGAACTCGCGGTAGTGACGCATGGAGGTTTTGGCGAGGCGTGCGAGCAGGCTTTGGAGCTGGGTGCTGCGCGCGAGGGCATCGGCCGGCACGCGGGACGGGGCTGCGGGAATCGTGGTGCGGATGGCGGCGTTGAGGATCTGTTCAAGGTGGCGGTGGGCAATTTCCGGCATGGCGTACCGAAAGGAGATGACTTCGCCCTGCTCGGTAAAACGAAGCCGGCCGGATCGCGCGGCATCCGGCGCTGCGAGAATGGCCCGCCCGGCGCGGCCTCCGCCGCGGCCCACGGTGCCGCCGCGACCGTGGAAGAACTTGATGCTGACGCCAAGGTCCTGAGCGACCAGCGACAGCAGCCGCTGCGCGTTGTGCAGCGCCACGTTGGCCATGAGAAAGCCGCCGTCTTTGTTCGAGTCGGAATAGCCGAGCATGACCTCTTGGACGACTTCCGCGGCCGGCGCGCGTGCCAGCGCGCCTGCGTCGGGCGTGAGGCTCGTGGTGGCGCGGTCCTGACGGGCAAGCAGTTCAAGATGCTGGCGATAGACCGGCTCGGTCAGCAGGGCCCGCAGAAGTTCCGGGCCGCGCTCCAGATCGTCAATCGTCTCGAGCAGCGGCACAACATGCAGCGTGGCGTGCGAGGCGGAAGTGGCCGACGTGGCGGGCGTGGCGGGCGGTTCGCCGTTGGCCTGATCCGGCCCGGCGTGCGAAGGTCCGGTATGAAACAACCCCCGCTCCTTCATGAGAAGCAGCACTTCCAGCACATCGCTCACGCCGTGCGTCATCGAAATGACATATGAGCGGACGCTGGCGGGCTCCTGCCGGATGGCGCGGCGAACCACCGCCAGGGTTTGCAGCACCTCGGCCGTGACCGGCGAGAGTTCGGCATCGGCGGCGACCAGCGGTCGGCGGGTCAATAGCTCATGGCGCAGCATCTCGATGCGCTGGGTTTCACTGAGGTTCGCATAGTCATCGGTGACACCCGCGAGTGCCAGCAGTTCGGCAACGGCCTGCTCGTGAACGCTGCTGTGCTGGCGAATGTCGAGGGTCGCCAGCCGCAGACCAAAGACGCGGGAACGGACGATGGCATCTTCCAAGGGGCGATACGCACTCAAGCCCTGGCCGTGGGTAGATGCGAGCGCACTTTGCAGCAGTTGCAGATCGTCCGTCAGCGAGACCGAGGTGTAGGTTTCATCGTGCTTCAGACGGGCCCGCATCTGGATGATTCGCAGGCGGAGCGGCTCAAACCCGCGGTGGGCCGCGACATCGGCATCGGGCAGCCACCGCTCGCGGTCTCGCTCCACGGCCTCGAGCAGCGCCGGCAGCACCGTCACACGGCGCGTCGAGATGCTCAGGTCTTGCTCGAGCGATTCGAGCTCGCGATCCCACAGTCGCCGCGCGCCATCACGCATGAGCGTCAGGGTGGCCCGTGTGACGGTGTGCGTGACCGACGGATTGCCGTCGCGATCGCCGCCGATCCACGACCCATACGACAGCATGAGCGGGTTGAGGCGCTCGCCCGCTGCCGAGCCATAGGTCTTGCGCACGGCCGTCGCGACATCTCGGGCCAGGCGCGGGACGGCCTCCCAGATCGAGTGCGTGAGGAAGAACAGTCCGTTGCGGGCCTCGTCATCGACGGTGAGGCGACGGGCGCGAACGTCATCGCTCATGAGCAGCATGGCCACACTATTGCGAACCCGCTCGTCGAGGGCTTCGCGCTGGGCCTGGGTTTGGCCCGAATCGTGCCGCTGCCGGGCCCACTCGGCGATCTCAAGCTGTTTGGTCATCACCGTGCGGCGCCGAGCCTCGGTGGGGTGGGCCGTCAACGTCGGACCAACATCCACCCGCCCGAGCGCACGAGCAAACTCATCCAGCGACACCCCGGCCGCCCGCGACATGACCACGGCCTCGGCGATCGATTCGGCCCGTGGTGAATCGGCACTGGCCACCATCTCGCGTTCGTGGTTGACCCGCACGATGCTGAGCTGTTCGCCCAAGTTCATCAGGTGAAAACGAGCCGTCACGAGTTCGACCAGGCGCACCAGGTCGGCGGTGGGAATCGCCGCGAGCCGCTCTGCCGCGGCCTGGCGCGAAGCATGCTCGATGGCATCGCCCGATTCGGCACAAAGGGCGTGGACCTCACGGAGCAGCGCCAGCGTGGGCTCACCCATCAGGTCACGCGTGACGCCGTCGAGCACGCCTTCAAGATAGTCGCTGATTCGCTGGCTCATGCGTAAGCGTAAGGGGGGCTGGAACCGGCTTCGCCGGGGTGTTTCATCAGACCACGTTGCCCTTGATATGCGCGATGGATAGTGCGGCAGACCAATGGGGTCGGCGGGCGAAAGCGGCAGCGCAGCCGAACTGATCCAAGACCCAAATCACCTGGCGGAAGTGAGCAACTTCCCCTACGGCGGCCTTGGCGGGTTGCTTCTACCATCTTGGTACTCATGCGCACCTCATCATTTGTTGCTGGCTCGGTTCTGGTTCTTGGTTCGGCTGCTTCGCTGGCCTTTGCACAGGGCAGGGGGGCGACTGCGCTCTATGAGAACAACTGCATGAACTGCCACGGCGATCGTGGGCAGGGTGGCGGGGCGGGCACGAAGTCGCTGCTATTGGACAAGTATCTCGGCGTCGATCGCCAGCAGTTTGACATGAGTTTCTTCAAAGCCATCAAAGAGGGCGTGAAGGATGAGTCCGGGGCGGGCGCGGGTATGGTGGCGTTTGGCGAGACCTTTAAGGACGAGCAGATCTGGGCCTTGGTGGTGCACATTCGCGAGATGCAGGAGCGCGACCGGCGGGCGCGGGGTGGGATCGGGACGCTGAAGAAGGCTGTGAACAACGTCTTTACCACGCAGCACGCGTCGTACCGCGTTGAGACGATTGTTGAGAAGGGGCTGAACACGCCGTGGGCGATCGACTGGCTGCCCACAGCAAAGGCGGGAGCCGACGGCAAGGCGGGGCCGATGCGGATGCTGATCACCGAAAAGTCGGGGCTGATGCGGGTGTATGAGTATTCGGACGATGACGCTTCGCACGGAAAGCTCTCGAAGCCCATCGCCAAGATTCCCGAGGTGTTTGACGATGGGCAGGGCGGGCTGATGGACGTGGCCGTGCATCCTGAATATGCCAGCAACGGCTGGATTTACCTATCGTTCTCAAGCCCCGGTGGACGCGGCGGGATGACGATCTTTGTGCGGGGCAAGCTCAAGCAGGCCGGTGCGAACTATGAGTGGACGGATCAGGAGACGATCTGGGAGCCGAAGGCTGAGCACTACCTTGGTGGCGGGCTGCACTTTGGCAGCCGCATCGTGTTCGGCAAAGTGATCGATTCAGAGGATGCTGAGAGCAACGGCAAGCGGTATATGTACTTCTGCCTGGGCGAGCGCGGGCGGGGTGAAATGTCGCAGGACCTGAAGCGGCCGAACGGGAAGACGTTTCGCCTGTATGACGATGGGAAGGTGCCGAGCGACAACCCGTTTGTGAATACGGCCGGCGCGTATCCGGCAATGTACTCGTACGGCCATCGCAACCCGCAGGGGTTGGTGCTCGATCTGGATGGCAACTTGTGGGACACTGAGCACGGGCCGCGGGGCGGGGATGAGCTCAACTTAGTAAAGCCGGGCCTGAACTATGGATGGCCGCGGATCACGTTTGGAATTGACTATTCCGATGCGCCGCTGCGGACGCCGTGGCCGAAGCCGGAAGAGGAACTGACGATGCCGGTGTGGACGTGGATTCCGTCGATCGCGGCGTGCGGGCTGGATGTGGTTAAGGCGGGGCCGATGGGCGAAGCGTTCCCGCAGTGGCGCGGCGACTTGTTCGCGGGCGGGCTGGCGGGGTCGGTGGTGGAGCGGCTGCGGATCAGGGACGGCGTGGTGACCGAGCGCGAGGAAGTGGTGCACGGCACCGGGCGGGTGCGCGATGTGGTGTGCGGGCCGGATGGGACGCTGTTTGTGGTGCTCAACGACCCGCACCGGATTGTGCGGTTGGTGCCCGCGACGAAGGCTGGGGCGAAGGGGAAGGGGACGGAGGCGGATTAAGAGCTGAGCTGATGGCGGTGTGAGCTCGTCTTGGGGCTTGTCGCCCCGGACGGGCGAGATCGCCTCGATTTTGTGGGTGGTGGACGGTGATTGGCCGGGGCGGCGGAACATGCGCCGAATCGAGCGGGGGAGCACGACTTCGGGGTGGTTGTCGCGCCCGGGTCGTGGCGGCGCATCGCTCCATAGCGTCAAGCTACTGATGGCTATTGCGTATCTGTGCCAACTTGTGCTGGCGGTCACTGCGTTTATGGCAGCGGCGCGGATTGCCCGGATGCCGCGGCCGGTGCATTTGACGGTGTGCGTGCTGGCGCTTGGGGCGATGTTTCTGTGGCCGCTGATGCGGTTCTTTCCCGTGGCGCCGATTGAACTGCTCGGCGCGCGGGTTGTAGCCAGTGTGGAACTGACGGGGCTGGCGATTCCGGCGACGCTGCTATTTGCGGTGAGCGCGCAGCATCTTGCACGCGCATCTGACCGGCGGGCGGTGCTGGCGCTGACGGCGGTGGCGGCGGGGTACTTCCTGCGGGCCGGGTGGTGGATGGTGTGGCCGGCAATCGGGCCTGTGGGGCCGACGCTGGTTGACAACTATGGGGTGTGCCGGCAGACGACCGACTACACGTGCGTGGCGGCTTCGATGGTGACGATGCTGCGGACGCGGGGGATTGCGGCGGAGGAGGCCGAGATGGCGGCGCTGGCGCGGACGCAGATCAACGGTGGCGCGACGGACTCGCGGGCGCTGTGGGCCTTGGAGCAGAAGCTGGCGGGGACGAGGTTCAGGCCGGCGTATCAGCGGATGACTGCGGCGGAGCTGCAGAGCATGCCGCGGCCGTTCATGGTGCAACTTGACTGGGGGTTCTTCACATCGCACATGGTGCCGGTGATTGGGGTGACTGCATCGACGGTGACACTGGGCGATCCGCTCTCGGGGCCGCGGGAGGTGAAGATGGATCGGTTTCTTTCGATGTGGAAGGGGAACGCGATCACGATTGTGGAGGGCGGGGCGGTGGAGCAGAAAGGTGGGGCGGGCGGCGGGCAGCGGTAACATGCCGAAGGCGAAACGGCGATGCAGTTCGCGGCTGCTTTCTTTGCGCTCGGCGGGCGTTGTGAACGAATGATCAGGCGATGATGCCGGCGACCAACAGACAACCGGACGATCGATCGAAAACGACTGAGCAGCGGGCGGGCGAGGTGGCGCGAGTGGTGCGGGTTGCGCTGGTGGGACATTGCGGGCCGGACTCGTGGATGCTGAAGGGTGTTGTGGGGCGGGTGTTTCCGGGCGGCGCGGTGGCGATGGTGAACGATGTGCAGGCAACCCTGGTGCACGCGCTGGAAGGGGACTTGGTGCTGGTGAATCGCAAGCTCGATGGTGATTTTGAGAGCGAGTCGGGGCTGACGCTGATTGGTGCGCTCATGGCGCTGCCGAAGCGGAAGGCGGCGGTGATGTTGGTAAGCAACATTGCGGAGGCGCAGGCGGAAGCGGCGGCGCTGGGGGCAGCGGCGGGCTTTGGGAAGGCGAGTGCGGGGACGCCCGAGGCGGCGCGGCGGATGAGGGCGGCGGTGGGGATGGTGGGTTAAGCGAGAGTCGCTCCGGGGGGTTTTTAGTTATAGGACGTTTTTTACTTGGGTTGGCGGCGGCCACGGCGATCCGACCCGACTTGGCTGCCGGTTCTATGGCGGTGATGCGATGGCGTGTCAGCGGGGTGCGATTGCGCTCATCCTTCATGTGCATTTTTCCCCGCTTCGTGCCCACTCCATTGCCCGCCTTGCCACGGGTGGTGAAATCTGAGACAATGGGCCGCTGAATCGTTCCCCCCACTGTTCCTTCGGAGACCGCATGTCCACCTTCCCTGCTCCCAATCCAAACTCGGCCGACATCGGCGTCGTCGGTCTGGCCGTCATGGGCCAGAACCTCGCCCTCAACATTGCCGACCACGGCTTCAAGGTCGCCATCTATAACCGGTCACCGGGGCGCACCCAGACGATGGTTGAAGAAAACCCGCCCAGCGTCTTCGGCAAAACCGGCGGTGGCATCATCCCCTCCAACGGCGATGCCGACGGCGGCACCGAGGGGCTCAAAGAGTTCGTCAAGTCGATCAAGCTGCCGCGCTGCATCGTTATCATGGTCGAGGCCGGCAAGGGCACCGACGCCGTCATCAACAACCTCTCCAAACTTGTTGACAAGGGCGATGTGATTGTTGACGGCGGCAACGACGAGTGGCAGGACACGATCCGCCGCGAGAAGATGCTCACCGAGATGGGCATTCACTTTGTCGGCTCGGGCGTTTCTGGTGGCGAGACCGGGGCCCGCTTCGGCCCTTCGCTCATGCCCGGTGGCAGGCCCGAGGGCTGGAAGGTGCTCAAGCCCTTCTGGGAATCGATCGCGGCCAAGGTTGACGAGAAGACCGGCAAACCACTCGAGGGCGCTGCCCCCGGCAAGCCCATCAAGGGCGGGGTTGCCTGCACCACGCACATCGGACCCAACGGCGCGGGTCATTATGTGAAGATGGTTCACAACGGCATCGAATACGCCGACATGCAGCTCATCTGCGAGGCGTATCAGTTCATGCGCGATGCGCTGGGCATGAACCCCGCCGAAATGTCCAAGGTCCTCACCGAGTGGAACAAGGGCGATCTGGATTCGTTCCTTGTCGAGATCACCGCCGACGTGCTGGGTCAAAAAGACCCTGTCACCGGCAAGCCGTTTGTTGATATCGTCCTGGATCGTGCCGGCCAGAAGGGCACCGGCAAGTGGACGATTGGCAGCTCGCTCGAACTGGGTGTTCCGGCCGCGACCATGGCCGAGGCCGTGTTTGCCCGCAACATCTCGGCCATCAAGCACGAGCGTGAGATCGCCGCCAAGATTCTGAAAGGCCCCAAGAACAAACCCGTGCCCGAGAAGAAGGACTGGGTCGAGTGTGTCAAGAACGCCCTCTACTGCTCCAAGATCTGCTGCTACGCCCAGGGCTTTGCGCTCATGAGTGTGGCCAGCAAGGCGCAGAACTGGAACCTCAAACTCGGTGAGATCAGCATGATCTTCCGCGGCGGCTGTATCATCCGCGCCCGCTTCCTGCAGAAGATTTACGAGGCGTACAAGAAGGACGCCAACCTCGCCAACCTCATGCTCGACAACTACTTCGCCGGGGCTCTTGAGAAGGGTCAGGCGGATTGGCGCTCGGTGGTTGCCCGTTGTGCGCTTGAGGGCGTGCCGGTTCCGGCGTTTGCCTCGGCGCTGTCGTACTACGACAGCTATCGCACGGCGAATCTGCCCGCCAACCTGCTACAGGGCCAGCGCGATTACTTCGGCAGCCACACCTACGAGCGGACCGACGACTATGAAAAGTCCACCAACAAGTCGCTCAAGGGCCAGACCTACCACCTCGACTGGACAGCGCCGGGTCGCCCCCAGCTTGTGATCAAGAAGTAAGGGGCCGTAGCGGTTTTTCGCGGCTTTGGAAACCCGGCAAACTGATCAGATCTAAACGCGGCCCCGTGGCCGCGTTTTTTACTGCGCACCGAGTGTGGTATTGACGCGACATGGAACGGAGCCGAATTGCAGACTCCACACATCAGCGCGTTCTTCCCGGTGCCGGCTGGTGCGGGGAGCGCCCTTGATGCCGACGGCAGGACCGATCCGGATAATCTGGCGGATTACATCGGGGCGTCCTTTGTCGGTTGCTAACTGAACTCCGGCCTTCACCCCAACCTGTCCAAGCCGCGAGAGGTTCGCCGCGCGCGCCCCGGCAACCTAACACACAGCGAACTTTTGCGTGCAACGAATTGCGCCGTCGGACGTTTCACTGGAGAGCCAACCCACGCCCGTTGACGAGCCGTCGCTTTCGCACTGCTCGCCGCGCGAGTTGTCCCACTGAAATACTCCGAGTAATCACATGTCACACATCCCCCCGCCAGTAGTCTTGTTGTGCGCCCTCGCCTTTCCCGCGGCGCTGTTGCCCTCCGGGGCGGTGGCGCAGCCATTTACAGCGGGCGACGTGCGCATCGGCACGCCCGGCTTTCGCTATACAGATCCCGAGTTCCTGCCGTTCTCTGACCTGGTCACGTTCCAAGGCAACTCGGTGGCCAACGTCATCAATGACAGCAACATCCGGGTTGGTCGCATCAATCCGCTCACGGGCGGCTTCCTGGGCGGGCCCGCCGTCGGCGGGCGCGAGACGCTCGTCGATCCTTCACCACGCCTGATCAACGAATCAATCAATGGGCCCGAGTGGGGAATGGATCTAACTGGCCCGGCCGTGCTCTACAACCGGCTGGCGCCGGACACGACGGCGCAGCTGTGGTTCGCGCGCCCGCCCGCGTGGATTCCCGTGCATGCCACGACGTCGCCGACGGGCTTGTTCACCGTCATCGGATCGTTCAACCCCGAGCGGGCCAACTTCTTCTTTCTCGGTGCTGAGTATCACCCGGGTGCTGATGATGAGATCATCGTCGGTGATATGGGCAACCTGGGCGTGATCATTCCTCTGGTGGGCACGGTGCTGGGCACGTCGGGCGGCCGCTACATCCCCGGCACGGCGGACGTCACCACCGTCCGCCGGGTCAACGATGTGCCGCAGTTGCAGCGCCAGCCCGTCGGGCCGCTCTCTTTGCCGCAAACGCTCACGGGCGACGCGGGGTTCAAGTAGGAGGCGTGGCCCTTCTTCGCGCCCGAGTTCAGCGGCGAGTTGCTCTACGCCGCCATTGTGGACCGGACCGAGATGCGGATCTATCGCGACGAGGATGGCGACGGATTTTACACCGCCATCGATCATCTGGTGATCCCGCCGTCCAGCAATCACCGATTCCTTTCGTCGGTGGAGCCGGTCGTCGATCAGGTCGGCGCGTTTGGCCGAACATACTTCGGCATCGTCGCTTCCCCCAATGTCGAACAAATCGGTATCACCAACTCGTCGATCTGGCTCTTTCGTCTCACGCTCCCGGGCGAGGAGGCCTTCACCCGGCGCGTAGACGAGGGCGCCGCGATGGTCTCAATCACCGGCCGCATTGAGCCCGAACTGCGCGCCGGCACCAACGAACTCTACCTCTATTACTCGCACGCGAGCGATCAGGCGTTTCATCGCTGCCGCACGGGTATCGGCGGCCCGGCGATCACGGCTCACCCGGCCTCGGCGCGGGTCTGCCCGGGCGGATCGGTTTCAATTTCCGTAAGCGCCAGCGGCGGCGCCACGGCGATCACTTACCAGTGGCAGCGCCAACTTGCACCCGCCCTGCCCTGGATCGATCTTGCCGACGGCCCCGTGTCAACACCAGACGGCGATTCGTGCGGCGTGGTGAGCGGTTCGGCCTCCGCCACCGTCCGGATCGATGCGGTGCGTTCCTGCGCGGGCGGGGTCCTCAATCCCAGCAAGTTGCGTTGCATCTCGACCAACGAGTTCGGCAGCGTCCCGAGCTGGAGCGCCACACTCACCATCTGCTCCGCCGACTTCAACTGCGACGGCATGCTCGACCCGGATGACCTGGCGGACTACATCGGTGCGTTCTTCTCGGTACCCGCAGGCGCGGGGAGTGACTTCAACGCCGATGGCGTGACCGATCCTGATGATCTTGCCGATTTCATCGGGGCGTTCTTCAGCGGCTGCTGACTGATTGACGGACTGAGCGATCCGAGAGCCGACGGGCGTGGCGGAGCGACTCCTTTTGCGGCATTTCATGGCTGATTCATAGTGCGGGGGGATACTCTGGTTGGCGACGTTCACGCACCACGCTTGACAAGGGTGCGCTGGATCGTTTTCCGGAGGGCTTCTCTATGGGACAGCGGGCATGGCTTGGCGGGTGTGCGGTGGTGGTGTGCGCCGGCGCGGGAGCGGCGCACGGGCAGCAGGATTCGGTTTTAGTGTTCACAAAGACGGCCGGGTTTCGGCACGACTGCATTCCTGCTGCGGCGACGGCAGTGGAGCGGCTGGGTAGGCAGCGGTGCTTCAGCATTACGCGGACGGAGGACGGGGCGTCATTCACGCCGGGATCGCTGGCGCAGTATGATGCGGTGATCTTTCTGTGCACCACGGGCGACGTCCTGAATGGTGAGCAAGAAGCGGCGATGGAAGCGTTTGTGCGTGGCGGCGGCGGGTTTGTCGGCGTTCACTCGGCGGCGGATACGGAGTTTGGGTGGCCGTTCTATGGCGAGCTTGTCGGGGCGCGGTTTGCTAATCACCCGGCGATTCAGGCGGCGACGGTGCGCATTGAGCGGGCGGATCACCCCTCGACTGCGATGCTGCCGAATCCATGGACGCGGACCGATGAGTGGTACAACTTTGCTAGCAACCCGCGAGCGAATGTGCAAGTGCTGGCGACGGTGGATGAATCCACGTATAGCGGTGGGACGATGGGCACCGATCATCCGATTGCGTGGTGCCACGTTGTCGATCTGGGCAGATCGTGGTACACCGCGATGGGGCACAGCGCGGGGAACTACAGCGATCCGGTGTTCCTCGAGCACTTGAGCGGGGGGATTCTGTGGGCGCTAGGACGCGATGCGCTCGCGCCGTGCACGGTTGACCAGAACTGCGATGGGCTGGTTGATCCGGATGATCTGGCGGACTTCATCGCATGCTTCTTTGAGAACGCCGGCGGGGGCGCGGTGTGCGCGGCGGCGGACTTCAATCGTGACGGTGGGGCGGACCCGGATGACTTGGCGGACTACATCGCGGCCTTCTTTGCGGGATGCTGACTTGTGTTCACCTCTACTGGGGAGCTCACTGGCGTGCTGGGTCAGCGCTGTTCGAGCGATCTTTGACTGCTTATGCCCCCACTCGTGTTTAGTTGTGATGCGATTCGCCGTCTTGACGGGCTGGCGGTGGCGCAGTTGGGGATTCCACCGATTGTGCTGATGGAGAACGCGGCGCGGGCATTGGCGGTGGCAA
>Ga0105049_10008669_pt1 | contig 11770 bp, 9 predicted proteins | sample MAT06_FD_78087 | JGI IMG/M metagenome (GOLD analysis project Ga0105049, IMG submission 78087) | Freshwater microbial communities from Lake Fryxell liftoff mats and glacier meltwater in Antarctica - MAT-06 | ecosystem: Environmental > Aquatic > Freshwater > Ice > Liftoff microbial mat | place...
CGTGCTGGTGATGGGACTGACCTTCAAAGAGAACGTCCCCGACATCCGCAACAGCAAAATCCACGACACAATTGTCTATCTGCAAGGCTACGGCATCAAAGTCCTCGGCTGCGACCCGCTAGTGCCGGCCGATCTGGCGCGTAGATATTTCGGTATCGAAACCGTGACGTTCGAGCAAGCTCCACAAGTGGACGCCATCCTGATTGGCAACAAACACAACGCCTTCAAGAGCCTTACCCTCGCGCAATTCAAGACCAAGATGAGCGCCCCGGTCGTAGTGGACATCAAAAACCTCTTCAACCGCGCCGAAGCGAAAGCCGCCGGCTTCCACTACACCACGTTGTAGCACTCGTAAACTTCGCGGCCGCGAGCCTGTTCACAGCATTGCCGGTGGGGGTAGCTGTCAGCCTACCGCGAGCAGACTCGCGGCTACGCTGCTGGTAGGAACCACAGCTACCCACCATGAACGGGCGTGCGGCCAGCGGGTTACTTTTTCGCGGGCGCAGTGGGACTGCCGAGGTAGCGGAACAAGTCGGAGTCGGCGCTCATCAGCAGGGTGCTGCGTTTGCCGATGAATTGTTCGTAGGCTTGGAGGCTCCGCACAAACGCGTAGAACTCCGGATCCTTGCCGTACGCTTCGGCATAAATGCGGGTGGCCTCCGCGTCACCATCCCCACGCAGTCGCTGGGCTTGTTGCTCGGCTGTCGCCAGGATGATGGTCCGATCTTTGTCCGTCTCGGCACGGAGTTTGGCGGCTTCTTCTTCGCCTTCGCTCCGATAGCGCTTGGCTTCCCGTTCGCGCTCCGCTTGCATGCGTGCGAAAACACTCGCTTGCACTTCGCGCGGAAGATCGGCGCGTTTGATCCGGACATCAATCACCTCGATGCCGAATACCCGGGCTTTTTCACGGGCGGTGGCCGCGACCGCTTCCATGATCGCTTCGCGCTTGGTGCCAATCACAATGTCAAACGTGTGACTCGCCACCTCGCGGCGCAGTTCGGAAAAAACCAAGTCATCCAACCGGGCGCGCGCCCCGCTCTCGTCCCGCACCGTCTTGTAAAACTGCAACGGATCGCTAATCCGCCACCGGGTAGTCGGGTCGGCAACCAATCGCTTCTTGTCTTGCGTCAAATACTCGGCATGCGGCGCGTCGCTGACGAGAATGCGCCGCTCGAACCGGTTCACGGTTTGTACAAAGGGCAACTTGTACGACAAACCCGGCTTATCCACCGTCCGCTTGAATTCGCCGAACTGGGTGATGATCACCTGCTCCACTTCGTTCACGGCGAAAAACACCTGATTGGCCACGATGAACAGCGCAATGATGACGACCAAGCTACCAATTCCAAATAGTTTCATTCCCATGATGATTATCTTCCTTTCGGGATCTCCGCCGCCGGCAGGGGCAACGCGCCACCGCCCAACGACAATAGGGGCATCAGCCGTTGACCGACATCGTGGTCCACGATGATCTTATCAATGCCCGGCAGAATCTTTTCGACGGTTTCCAAGTGCAGCCGGTCGCGCGTCACTGACTTCGCTTTTTCATACTCCGCCAACACGCTCAGAAACCGGGCGGCCTCACCTTGGGCGCGCAACACCCGCTGTTCTTTGTACGCCTCCGCTTCGCGCAATATCTGTTGCGCCGCACCCCGCGCCCGCGGCACCACGTCGGCCTGATACCCGCGGGCTTGGTTAATGAGTTTCTCGCGGTCTTCGCGCGCGCGCACGACGTCGTGAAACGCGTCCTTGACTGCATCCGGCGGATCGGCAGCCTGCAACTTCACCTCGGTGATGGCGATGCCGGATTGATAGTTATCCATCAGCCGTTGCACAAAAACGCGGGTATCGTCCTGCACCTTGGCCCGCTCCTCGATCATCACCTGATCAATCGTCATTTTGCCGACCGTGCTCCGCAACGCCACCTGCGTGGCGGCATGCAACGCCCCTTCGGGATCGCGCAGCCGGAATAAATACTTGGCCGGGTCAGCCACGCGGTATTGCACGATCATCTGCGCCTCGACGATGTTCTCGTCGCCGGTCACCATCAACGCCTCTTCCGAGACGCGCTGGGCCGCGCGAAAACCCACCTCGATTCGGCGAATTTGTTCCACACTGACGACATTCACCATTTGCACCGGCCACGGTATCCGGTAGTTCAAACCGGGATCCGTCCGCTTGGTTTCTTTCCCAAACGTTCGCACAACTCCCACATTGCCGGGATCCACCACATACACGCCGGACGACAGCCACAGCAGCAGCACGACCACCGCCACAATCGGCAGCAACTTCGGCAACTGGTGTTTCAACCAATTGTTGATCTGCTCAAACTGCTCCGCCATCTGATTATCGAGCGGTTGCTCATCTCTGGAAAAACTCATAAACCCATCCTCCTAATTGAAATCAAACTCCCCGGCCGCACACCACCACCCTGTCCGTCCACGCGGTAATGGGTGACACCTGCCGGGTTGCCGTGTAGCATAGGGTCGTTGGGGCAGCTCGACTATTACAGCGTTTGTATCGAAACCTTAACGTAAACCTAACCCGCTAATCCCAATGGACTGGCTCAACTATCATCATCTCCAATACTTCTGGGTCGTCGCGAAAGAAGGCGGCGTCCGCCAAGCGGCCGAACAACTTCACGTCTCCCAGCCGTCCATCAGCGCCCAAATCAACCTTCTCGAAGAGTCGCTCGGCACCCCGCTCTTCCGGCGCAGCGGTCGCCGCCTCGTGCTCACAGATACCGGCCAAGTGGTCTTCCGCTACGCCGCCGACATCTTCGGACTCGGCCGTGAATTACTCAACGCCGTCAACCAACGTCCCGGCCCGCGTCCGATTCGCTTTCACATCGGCATCACCGACACCGTTCCCAAACCCATCGCCACCGCCATCCTTCAACCCGTCTGGCGACTGCCCCAGCCGGTCCGCGTCGTCTGCCGTGAAACCAGTCTCACCGCTCTTCTACCCGATCTAGCCGCCCACCGGCTCGATCTCGTGGTGGCCGACGAACCGGCCCAATGCAGCCTCCCCTACAAAACCTATAACCACCACCTCGGCAGTTGCGGCATCACCTACTGCGCCGCGCCGAAACTCGCTGCCACGTTGCGCCGGCAATTCCCGCACTCTCTGCATGGCGCGCCAGCGTTGCTGCCGGCGGAGAACACCGCCACCCGGATGGTGGTCGAGAAATGGTTGCGCGGTTTAGGAATTCAACCGCTGCCGATGGGTGAGTTTGAAGATTTCGCCCTGATGAACGCGCTGGCAGCCGATGGTTTGGGATTCGTCCCGATCCCGACCGTCGCGGCAGCGGAAGCGCGGCGACGCTACGGCTTGCAGCCGATCGCCACTGTTGCGGAATGCGCCATCCACTTCTACGCCATCACCGCCGAGCGCAAACTCAAACACCCCGCCATCGTCGCCATCACGGAAACCGCCCGCTACAAGCTCTTTGGCGGTGATTAGGCCACCGGCGCGCCGTCGGGTTTTGCTTCCTCAACGACCGGTGCCGCTGCGGGTGCAGGATCCGCTTTTGCCGGGGCTGGCGGCGGCGGGACCTTTTCCGTTGGTGCCCACAACCGACCATCCGAAAACTCGATGATATACCCATCGCTGAGCAACCACCGCAAATCCGCCAGGATTCGTTCCTCCAGCCCGGCTTGCACCGTCGGCGTGGAAGTTGCGGCCGGATCAACCGCCACCGGCGTCACCGCAGCCGGTGCCGGCGGCAGCATCTTGCCCAGCAACTCCTTGATCGTGACTCCCTTCTTGGCGCTGCGCAGGATGCTGAGAATTTGTTGCACTTCACCGGTCAACGTCGTCCCGAGATCAAATCGTTTCAGCCGGGCATGGCTGATATACGTGATGCCATTCGGGTGTTTGAAGAAATAAAACCCTTCGTGCTGCAACCGAGGACGCAACTCGTTGACGGTCTTGAGCGGAAACCGCGATTCGGTTTCCCACGTGTCGCGCACGGCAGTGAGAATCCCGCGATGTTCAATCCGCCGGCTGGCCGGACCGCTGATCACGAGTTCGTGAATCGCCGTGACCAGTTTATCCAAGTGCGTCGCGAGCACGTGCTTTTCCAATTCATCGCGACTCTCGAATGCCTTCGGTTCGGCATCGAGAATGGAAACGTATTCCGTCTTCGTGCTCATCGAACTCAGCCACGCTTGAACCGCCGCTTCGTCCCGCACCGTCTGAATCTTCGCGCGAAATTCCTCAAACGGAATCTGCCGCAAGCGCTGTTGATGATGCCGGACGAGCCGGGCTTGATACTCGTGATAGTTGGGCGGCCCCAGCCATTCGCCCGTGATGCCACAGCGATTGATAAACGTGAAGTTGCCTTTCGGCGGATCAATCGGCTTCTGCTCTTGCCGGCAAATCAGTTCCAGATGCTGGCGGAACACGTAGCGCACCGCTTCCGTCTGCGTGAAAAACGGGGTCTCGCTCGCAGCCACAAAATACAACGGCGGCCGGGTGCCATCGGCGATGGGTTGGTGAACGATTTTCACCCGATGCCGCTCTGGCTTGTTCAAGATCAGCTTGGCGAGATCAAACAACGCGTAGGCGCGCGGTGATTGTTTCATCGTCACCACCATCGAAGCAAGACCGGCGTCCTCCGCCAGAAATGTCACATCAACAGGCGCCGGCGCCGCCGGCGGCTCTGGGCGATGGGCCGGTGCGTCTTGCGGTGGCCGACGTCGCTCATCCCGGCGTGGGGGTGGTCCGGCGCGGCCGCTCTCGGGCCGGCGTGGCCGGTCGTTGCGGAAACCTTGATTGCCGCCGCCGTCACGACGTTCCCGGCGGTCACCGCCGTCCCCGGCATGTTTTTCGTAGGATTTGGCGGGGGCCTTGACCCATTGGGGAGTCAGTTGCAATTCTTCGAGTGGCAGTCCGTTCGGTTGGGCAGCAGAGTCGTTCATGATTCAATCTCGTCGGGGTTGTAGCGGTCAGCTATTTGCGGGATATATAAGCGTTGTTCGCAATGTAAAATCGTAAATGTCGGCGCGCCCACCACCCGGCGTACTCCACTACAACTTGTGGACGCTTAACAAGGGCAATGTCCTCCCTCGACGGCGGCTCCGCAATAAAAAAATCATCCCTCACCAAATCGTAACCATTCCTCCGGGTGTCAATTTTCAAGGCCCGGCACAGTAATCCTGGGCCACTTGTCTTGCCGGACAGGTTTTCTACCGGCTCCAGCGCGCGCAACAATACCGCCGCCGGCCGTCCCGCGCGCTCGGTTACCACGTTCAGACAATAATACATCCCATAGATGAAATACACGTACGCATGGCCGGGCGGACCAAACATCACCTCGTTCCGAGCTGTCCGACCGCGAGCAGAATGCGCCGCGCGATCATGCGCGCCGAGATACGCTTCAACCTCCACGATCCGCCCCACCTGACGGCGGCCGCGCCTGACCCGCACGAGATGCTTCCCCAATAACTCCCCAGCTACCGTCGCCGTGCGCCGTGTTTGAGAATTCATTGTCGGGCGAGCTTCCAGCTTACCTCCCCGCGATGAACGGTGGCAACCAAGATGGTTGCCGCAGTACTCGGCTAGCGCGTTTGTTCAAGCGCAAAGTTGATTCCTGTTACGACACAATGGCGCGGGTGGCCTCCAGAAAACTGTCCATCTCCGCGTCCGTCCCGATGCTCACGCGCGCGAAATCGCGGATCCGGTCGGAGTCCCACCAGCGGACGAGGACTTTGCCGGCGCGCAACGCATCGAACCACTGCTTCGCCGTCAGGGGTGCCGGTGGTTGGGCGAAAACAAAATTCGCCTGCGATTGGTGCACAACAAAACCCAAAGTGTGCAATTGATGGCTGATGCGTTCGCGCGTCGCTTTGACCTTGCGCACGACATCATCGAAATACGCCCGGTCCTCGACGGCCGCTTCGGCGGCGAGTTGGCTGAGCCGGTTGACGTTGTAGCTGTCCTTGACCTTGTTGAGCGCGGCCATCAAGTCTGGCGCGCCGGTCGCCCACCCCACCCGCAGGCCGGCGAGGGAGAAGGACTTGGAGAATGATCGGGTGACGATCACGTTCGGGTACTCGCGCGCGAAATCGAGGCAGTTGTCCGCCGCAAAATCCGCATACGCCTCGTCAATCACCACCACGCCCGTCGTCTCCTCGATCACCCGCTGCAACTCGACGCGCGGCAACCACACGCCACTGGGCGCGTTCGGTTGCGTGATGAACAGCAGTTTCACACCCGCGAGTCGGCGCAGCAAAGGGGGGTGAGCTTCAATCTGGAAATCGTCGGTGAGCGGTAACTCGACCTTCGCGCAGTTCTGGATGTTCGCGAGCACCGGGTACAGCGAGTAGCTCGGCCAGAAATACGCCAGCTTCTCGCCCTCGCCGCAGAACGCGCGGACACAGAGATTGAGAATATCATCACACCCGTTGCCCATGACAATCTGCGCCGGCTCGACACCGTAACGGGCGCCGAGTTTCTGGCGTAACCCGGCTGCGGACGGGTCCGGGTACAGCCGCAGCCGGTCGCCAACTCCCGCGGCAATCGCAGCGAGCACTCCCGCCGACGGTGGATAAGGATTCTCGTTGGTGTTGAGCTTGATCAGTCCCGGTACCTGCGGTTGTTCACCGGGCACGTAGCCGGTCATCTGCTCAATGTTCTGTCGCGCGTAGCTCATGCAATCCAATGGCCGCGCATGGTAGCGGACGGTGTGCGACAGGGCAAGTACGGTTCAGAGCGTTCGCTCAGACTTTCCAACCGCGCCGGCGGGCTATCTCCAGCAGCGCCGGCAACAGCGTCATCGAGGCGACGAGGCACGCGGCCACACCGATGGCCATCACCAAGCCGAGACTGCGAATGCCGCGGTGATCGCCGATTGTCAGACTGGCAAAAGCTACGATGGTCGTGAGCGCGGAAAGAATCACCGCGCGGCCGGTGCTCTTGCCCCAAAACGTCGCCTCGCCGGTTTCGCGATAGCGTTGGACGACATAGATCCCGTAAGCCACGCCGATGCCGACAATCAACGGCAGGGTCATGATGTTCGCCGGGTTGAACTGGATCTGCAACACCGCCATCGCCCCCAGCATCCAAGCGGTGCCAACTAACAGCGGGATGATCGTGAACCCCATCGCCACCAAACCGCGGAAATCCACAAAGATCACCAGCGCGATGACCAGCAGCGCCCACAACGCCGCATTGCGATAGCCGCGCATTAACAACTCCACAAACTCGAAAATTCCCAACGGTGTGCCGGTTACCTGCGGGGCGACGGTTTGCACGTCGCGCACGAATCGCACCAGCGGTTCGCGTTCCCAGATGTTTTCGCGCGCGAACACCCGGACCAGAAACTTGCCGTTCTTTCCCACCAACATCCGCCGGATATTGTCCGGCACGTCGGCGAGTGTCATCGGCCGTTCCGCTTGACCGGCCAACAACGTCAATTGCGTCTGCAAATCCGAATAGAACCGCGCTTCATATTCGCCCAGATGCCGGGTCAACGACTCCCGGTCGCCCGCGAGCAGGCTGGCGCGGGCGGTTTGGGCGGCCTCCGCCAATTCGTTCAAGACGCCAGCCGCGGCGGAGTCACCGCGTTCGGTTGCGGCGCGCGCGAGTTGATTCGCTCGCAGCCGCATCGTGCTCAACCGGCGACCGAGCAAATCCAAGTCCGCAACGTCGGGAGCCACCACTTTGAATTCGATTGTGCCCAGGCGTTCCCGAATGGCTTGGATGATGGGCGCTTTCTGTTCCTGCTTTTCGGGAATGAGTTCGGCAATGCTGTGCACGGTGGCAACCGTGGGCAACGCGGCTAAACGATGGTGGACGGCGTAGGCATCAGCAAAGGAATCACAGACCACCGCGGCAAACAACGTGGACTCGACGTCTGCGCTGATCAGCCGCAATTCCGTTTGCACCGATGGCAGGGACTTCGATTGCAGATTCAGCACGTTGTAGTCGAATTTCATCCGCCAACCCACCAGCAGCGCCCCGGCCGTAATCACTGCGCAAATGGTCAGGACCAGATACGGTCGGCGCAACAGCACAGCTTCGGCACGGCCGGCTTGGGCTTGCGCGGGAATGTGGGTGGATTCGCCTTCCCGGTGCACGAGCAACACCAGCGCCGGCAGCACCACAACGGTAATGATGACAGCCAACAGGATCCCGCCGCCGGCAATGATACCGAGTTCAATCACCCCGCGAAACCCGCTCAAACCCATCGCAAAGAAAGCGGCGGCATTGGTCACGCCGGCGGTGATGATGCTGATACCGGTGCGCTCAATCGCGGTGTGAACGGCTTCCGGTCGAGTGGCGCCGCGACTCAATTCTTCCTCGTACCGGGCCAGCCATTGAATACTGAAATCAATCCCCAGACCGATGATCATCACGGTGAAGGTCACGGTGATGATGTTCAAATGTCCCACGCTCACCGTCGCCCACCCCAAACTGGCGGCGACGATCAGCAGCATGCACACGGTCGCCAGCACGGGGCGCAACCATTCGCGGAAGCCGACCATAAAGATCACCGCACACACCGCCAGCGTCAGAATGGTGGCGCGAGTCGAATCGCGTTCCGAAACGAGCATCTCATCCACGTCGAGGACCGGCTCGCCCGTCAAATTGATCGTCACATCGGAAAAGGCGGGTTGCACCGCGGCGAGGATACGGCGGATTTTGGGGATGCTGGTCTCGTGGCGGACGGTGCCGGCCGACCCACCGGCTTGCGGATGAATGAGAATCACATACATGTGCCCGTCGCGGAACGTCTGATAACCCTGCCACCGCATCTCCGCCTCGGCGGTGCGCAGTTTTTCATCGTCGAAGAACGCCCGCGCCCACGGCGAAAGCAACCGCCACGTTTCGTCCGCGCCGTCAAACGTCTGCAATTGCTGCAAGATGCCGGTCACGGTGGGCAGAAACTCTTGCATCGCCTGCCGGTGTGAGGCCGGTGCAGTGGCCATCTGCCCGAGCATCTCGTTCATCGCCTCGACAAAGGTGTGGAGCTTGGGGTTCTGTTGGAGAATGGCGACGAGTTGATTGAAATCCGTCAACGAATCGCGAATCTGTTGCAGTTCGCCCTCTTCGAGGTAATACAAAAACCATTGCTTCAACGCCTCCAGATCCACGCGATAGAACAGATCGTCGGCCGCAAAGAATTGCGCCGTGGGCGGATCACCGGGGGCCGGATTATTCGCCGGCGCCAGCAGGGCGGCCACGATGCTGTCCACCGCCGCGCGGTTGCGCGCCGGCTGGGGACTCTCGACGACGATGATGTAATCTTCCTCGGCGCGGAACTCCCGGGCGTACTCGCTGTATAAGCGCCAGTACTCGCTGTCGCGCCCGATCAGATCGTTGCGGCTGGTGCGAAAATCCAGTCGCAATACCGTGAACAGCACGGCACCGGCAGCCAGCAGAAGTCCGGCAACCAAGAAGATCTTGGGCCGTCGGCAAATGGCGTCGGCCAACACACGCAGATATCGTCGTCGTAAAAAAAGCATGATGCTGAATACGGCTAGGCGGTGACCGGCTCGACTTTTTTCGTTCCCTTGTTCGCGAGGGCGGCTTTCACCAGATTCGCCCCCAAGTCCCACATCGGCCCGGGCAGCTTATGGCAATCGCTCAACACATCGTCCAACGCCGCAACGAAATACTGGATATCCTCATCGGAAATCACGAACGCCGGCAACACGCGAATCACGTCGCCGTGATTGCCGCTGACTTGCGAGATGATCCGGTGTTTCTGCAACAACGGCATGACCACCATTTGCGCGAACAGTCCGTCATTGGCCGCGTGAATCATCTTCCACGCCAGCTTCAACTTGAGACTGCGCGGCTCCTGAAATTCGATCCCGACCATGCACCCTTTGCCGCGCGCTTCTTTCAACACCTCGTGCTTGGCCCGCAATCCGTTGATCGCATCCATCAACTTCTGCCCCTGCACGGCGCTGCGTTCGACGAGCCGTTCCTCATCGAGAATATGCAGCGTCGCCAACCCGACCGCCATGCCGAGGTTGTTGCGCCCGAAACTCGAGGAATGCACAAAGCAGCGATCCATCCGATGATACACTTTCTGATAAATCGCCCGCCGCGTGATCATCGCCCCGACCGGCACGTACCCGCCGCTCAACGCCTTGCTGGTCGAGATCAAATCCGGTTCCAAACCCCAATGCTCGAACGAGAAGAATTTCCCGGTGCGTCCATAGCCGGTCTGCACTTCATCGCAGAAAAACAACGTGCCGTATTTTCGACAGAGCGCCTGCGCCGCCGGCAGGAATCCGTCCGCCGGCAAGCGGACGCCTTTGCCTTGAATACACTCGACCGCAAACACCGCCACGTCGCGTTTCGCCAACGTTTTCTCCAACGCCGCCAAATCGCCGTACGGCACTTGCACGCCTTCCAACAAATCGCCAAACCCCTCGCGGAACTCCTCGTTCCCCATGATCGAAAGCGCTCCCATCGAAAGCCCGTGCCATCCGTGATCGAGGTACGCGAGTTTGCTGCGGCCGGTGGCGGCGCGCGCAAATTTAAGCGCGGCTTCGACCGCTTCCGTGCCGGAATTGGTGAAGAAGACCGCGTTCAAATGGGGCGGACAATGTTTTACCAACGCCTCCGCCAACAACCCGCTCAAGAACGAGCAATCCATCTGCACCATGTTGGGCAATTCGAGATCGAGCGTGTCGCGAACGACCTGCGCCACGCCGGGATGGTTGCGGCCAATCGAGAAGACCCCGAACCCGCTCAGCATGTCGAGGTAGCGGTTGCCCTCTTTGTCCCAGAGATAAGCGCCCTGCGCGCGCGCATAAACCCGGTCGAATCCGATGGTGCGCAGGACCTTCACGAACGTCGGATTCACATATTGTTCATGCAGGTCATAATTCTCGCCGAGACGCTCGGCGACAACACGTTTGATGTCGAATGTGCTCATGGAAAGTGGCGGCAGGTTCGCATTTCACATCGCGCTTGGCAAGCCTTCCGCAGTCCGGCCGCGAACCGTCACTTTCTCGACCGAGCCACGCTCACCAACACGAACCCCCCAATCCCCATCATCCCGGTCAAGGTGGCCAGCCGTGACAGGAGACCGAAGCCGGTCAACAAGCCGGCCAACCCCAGCACCGCACCGCATAAAAACAGCAGGGCACTGAGCACCGGCAACCAGTTGTTGCGACGCGTGCGTCCGAGTGGTCGCACAGGGGTTGCAGGGGGAATCGGATCAGCAAGCGCAGGATCAGGAACAGCGACTTCCGAGCGGGACGACACGAATTCATTCATGAGTAATCTCCCATACGTGAGGATTGCCGGCTTTATACCGCGCCGGCCGACCCGGCACAAGCGGTTACTTTGCCAAAGCGCTGATCGTCCGCTCGAAAATTTGTTCCGGTGATCCTTCAGCCAAAACCGGCACCAAGCGCCCTTGTTGGCGATAAAACTCCGCGAGCGGGGCCGTGCTCTTTTCATAGGCTTCCATCCGCACCCGCACGGAAGCCGGCCGATCATCTTCGCGTTGCACGAGCGTGCCACCACATTGATCGCAAACATCCGCTTGGCGCGGCGGTCGCGCTGTCACGTGGTACACGGCCTTGCATTTCGGGCACGTTCGCCGTCCGCTCAGCCGCGACACCACTTCAGCAATCGGCAGCTCGTAACTCACCACGGCGTCCAATTCCAAATCGTGTTCGTGCAAAATCGTCTGCAAGGCTTTGGCCTGCGCGACCGTGCGCGGAAATCCATCCAACAAAAAGCCGCCCTGACATTGCAGGCAGCCTACCCGTTCCCGGACCATTTCCAACACCGTCTCATC
>Ga0105049_10008670_pt1 | contig 11770 bp, 7 predicted proteins | sample MAT06_FD_78087 | JGI IMG/M metagenome (GOLD analysis project Ga0105049, IMG submission 78087) | Freshwater microbial communities from Lake Fryxell liftoff mats and glacier meltwater in Antarctica - MAT-06 | ecosystem: Environmental > Aquatic > Freshwater > Ice > Liftoff microbial mat | place...
GAAAACACCGTAGCTAATCGAGTCTTCGCTAGGTGACTGGCGTCGGAAAACTGCATGCTTCCGCCTGGGATGTTCAAGGAGCGCGTGGTTTAGGAACTTCGAGCGACCAACAGTTCACTTCGTTGTCGACAGCGATCACGATCTGCAAATCATTGCCGCGAGGAAACAAACCGGCGCCCACGATTCGCTTTCCCAACGACATCGAATCGGCGACATAGCCATTGACCGTTTGCAGGTGCAAGACTCGGTTAGGAGCCGTCGCAAGCCAGTAGAAAGAACCGTTTTCGATCGTGGTTGACGCCAGCAATCGGCACTGTTCCGGTCGTACCGAAAGTGGGTGACGGAGCATGGGTTCAAACAACTGCGATTGCAAAATCGAACCCGCTTCGCCACTGGGCAATCGCGCCATTCCCAGCAGCACACCACTGTCGCGGCCGTTTGGGTCGCGATTGCGTCCCCACGTCCACGCCCCAGGCTCAGGTAGGAAAGGTAACTTGACAATTCTAGGATCGTTGACCCCCTCAGTACGAGTCGTCAATTCCGTGATTGCTCCATCCAACCCGATCAGGTTCCAGGCCATAAACTCCCCTTTGCTATTGAGCGTGGGCGCAATGGCCGCGACGGGTTCCGTTTTGGCCCCTACGATCTCTTGCGTTTGTGGATTGAGGACTCGCAGTCTGTCTTTGTTAGATGCAATCATCAGTCGAGGACTATCACCCAGCGACGTCCACGCGCATGCTACCGACGACTCTCCCTCGTCCAAATCAAATTGTGTTGCGTTGACAGCTTCGCTTTCTGGATCGCTCGGGACATCGATCAACCAGTAGCGTGGCAACCCCTCCGGAACAATGGCGACCCAGCGATGGAACCACGGGTCAGGCAAGACATGCAATCGCTTAGGATTCTCTGCTTGATCAATCGGAATACTGCCAACCCAATTGCGAGTCCCCTTATTATCCACGGAATGGACGTGCCCTAGCTCATCCAAGACGGTCATGACCCGCTGTCGCTTGGAGTCACCAGAGAAGAGATTGATCGACAGATCTTCTGCACCCGTTCGCGGAAAGAATGGTTCACCGCTGGCCGCGACAATACGATCCTCAAAGGCTACGTTCCACGCCGCCTTGGTTTCGTGGTAGGTGAAAATATATGGACTCAGTGGTGGAAGCTGATCCACCTGCTCCTTTTCGATGACCGCTCGATGCAGCCTTGAGGCGAAACGGGCTTCGTCGTCCAAGGCCACCTGCAAGACGTGGGCAGCAAAATCCTTGCCTCGTTGGAGTTCTTCGACAATGTCAGGCACCATCCGAACGTCGCCACTCAAATCAACAAATTGGACCCGCGTGAGTTTATCCAAAACCATCACGGCTGGCGCTTGTGGAATCTGAAAGAGTTTCTGTGTCAAGTTATCGCCATCCACTGCCAACGGGATTTTGCAGTTCCATCGCTGCATTGCACTCTTCATCTCCGAAGGACTCGATTTTGAAATCAAAATGATTTCGGCTGAGGTTATCGATCGACGATCCATTTCCTGTTGGAGGGTCTCCAAATTGGCGACAAACACCTTACTCACTTCGTCCTCCGAAACCCAGCACAGGATCGAGATTTTTTTGCTTCGTTGGGCCGAGTCGAGAATGGCCCTGCCTTCGGCATCGCGCAAGTCAAACTGAGGCAAAGTCTTGTGCAACAAGTCGGGCTGGTTTCTCGGAGGTGCATCAATGAACCGGCGCACGAGGATATCGTCTTTTTTTCGTGGAACCTGCCAGCTCGCCCAATTTACGCTGGCATTAGTTTTGATATCCAAAAGCTCTACCGACCACTCAATCTTCGTTCGATCGATGTCGGCTGCCAAACCGAGTCGTTCGATCGGCAAATCGTATTTCCGAAGCATTTTGCTATTTGGGTCGATCCAAAAGACCCAAGTCTGATCGCCCGTGATCACTTGAACTCGTTCGCAAGAAATGGCATCGAATAACGCGGGCGATAGCATCGACAACTTCGCCGTTGGGCCAAGAATGTGCGCCAGTGGATCTTCGTCGAATAGCATTTGCAATGGCATCGGCGCGTCGGTCTCTGTCCGATTCAAAGCGTAACCCAAGTTATCGACGATGAGCCAGGTCAGATCGATACTCTCGGGCAGCGGACGAACTAGGCGTTGCGAACCGTACGGGCTGATCTCCTCATCTCGAACGATCGCTTCCCAGGTGGTGTCCGAACCGATCGCTTGCAACGCTCCGACTTGAATCGCTAAACGATTGGGCGATTCAAAAGCCATGCGCATGGGTTCGGACCGTTCGATCATCTTCGTGTCGGCGGAGAAGCGAACGCGAAGGGTTCCTCGATCTTCATAGCTCTGGAGTTTTTTGTAGCTCGCAATGCACGACCCGAGCAGCGCTTTGGCAGCTCCCTCTGTTGACGCATTCGGCTCAGAAGCACCAAGGGGCTTGCTTCGGTCGCCGGTTTCGGTCGAGGGCTTGGAAGAGTTAGCATTGGTGCCGGCTAGACTCTTCGGGTCCTCTTTTACGATGGTTCTGTCGCATCCTATCGACATCAACAGCAATAGGATGAGGAAGTGCACGGCAGTTCGCAGCATTCGTTGCATTCGCAGCATGAGTTTGTGAGCTTGCATTTATCCTTTTAGCTTGCCCAGTCGCAACTGAGCTCTTTCCAAAATGGGTAGCATTTCTTTGTTACCGTTGTACAGCGTCACGATTCCGTCCCAAATCTGCTTGGCGCCGATTGCGTCGCCGCTAGCATACATTTTGTCGGCCTCGTCTAGTTTTTCCATCAGGAATTTTCGAAGCTCTTCGCTGCTGGGTGGACTGGATTCGATCTCAGCAATTTGACGAAGAGCGAGTTTGACGAATGGACGCTCTTTCTCTTCCCCTTTGAGCAAGTTGACGATACCTCGATATTTTTCTAAAGCGGTAACGCGGTCTCCAAATTGTTCGAAGCGATTGGCTTCGTTGTATTTGCGTTCGCCTTCGCTAGAGGGCTCGCGTCCAAAACGCCTGTTGCTTTGGATTCGGGCCTCGGCGTTTTCCATCTCGATAAATTCTAGTTGCTCCTCCGCCCAACGAGCACTTTCGCCGTCAGGAAATCGCTCGATCAGTGTGAACAAGTAACGGTCGCGAGCGTCGTTTAGTGAACTGAGGTCTTTCTTGGCGATTAGCTGTTCTGCTTTAACGCGTATAGCTTTTTCGCCGAGCGGCCAGACTAAGAAAGTAATGAGACCGACAACTCCCAAAAGCAAACCGAGCAATACGAGCGGCCTTTCCAAAGGACTAGGTCTATCTTGCGGCTCGTCGTCATCCAGTCGTCGCTTCTTTTTTTTCTTTTGGCCCAGGGCTTTGGCCGCTTCGTCGCGATTCGTGTTGAGTTGCAGCGGGCTGAAGCCAGAGAGTGCATGCTCGGCCACACCCATACCATCGGTTGCTCGCTTTTGCGCTTCACGCAACGCCATAGCCGTGGAAGCGGCTGAATACGGCCGCTTCAACGGGTCTTTCAGGAGCAGTTGTTCGACAATGGCGCTGAGCCAAACCGGGCAGTCAAACACGATCGTCGCGACCGCTGGGACGACCTCCGTTGCGATTGCCTGCTTCACTTCGCTGGAATTTTTGCCCGTGAAGGGAGGCTGACCGGTGATCGCGTGATAGAGGACAGCACCGAGGCTATAAAGATCGATGCTTGCATTCACTTTGTTCGGATCGACCAGGGTCTCTGGGGCAGAATAGGCTAGCTGCTGAATGCTGAGCGGCGCTGGCGATGCAGGCCCGCGTCGAAAGTCGTTGAGTTTGATCTTGTTCCCGTCCGGCGAAACAATCAGTTTGTCGACCCGGATTCGGCCATGGACCCAGCCGGACTCATGGGCTTTTTGAAGCGCTTCGCAGAGCTGTAATCCATAGTCAAGAACCGACTCCCACGGCAACCGCTCGCGACGTTTGAGGAGGGAGTCTAACGATTCGCCTTGAGCCAGCTCATAGACCAAGTACGCATCCTTGGCATCGAAGCCACCGCCATAGCATCGAACGATCCCGGCATGACGAAGCGCTTTGAGGCTCTCCAACTGTTCTGCGAACTCCTGTTTAGCCTCGGGAGTCATGCCCATCGGAACCGAAAAAACCCGCACCACGACCTGAGTGCGTTGCTGAATATGCACCGCCCTAAAAACGTTCGAACCGCGTTCGCCGAGCGGGGACTCCAACGCCAATGGACCGATGCGAGAACGTGTCACGGGATCAGCCGCCCCCCGTGCATTGGCCGGCGAACTTGAGTCCGTTGTAGACGCATTCACGAACCCCATCCGCATCGACAGACGTCACGATTTCCAAATCCCGCCGACCGGTCGCAAAGGGACGTCGATCGACAATGGTCGTGCCCCGCGTCAGTTCTCCAAGCTCTTCGATCTCGACCGAGAATTGTTCCGAGCCGTAGAGCATCGGTTCGGTAAGGTACACGATGCCATGAACCGCTTGCAACGCAATCGACTCCTGAGCCCGCTGCTGCCTGTACGAGCGGAAGAGATGCGGTAACATCGTGTGCAACAACTCCCCAGCTCGCGTAGTCTTGGGGGGCAGGATGCCCAACAGATTCACGTCGAAGCTCACTTGATTGGTGATCTCCAACGGAATTAAGGCCTTGGTCGTCGGAGAACGAAAAACGTTCGACGCGCTGGATGGATCGAAATGCATATTGAACTCCGCCGACGCGGTCACGTCTCCAATACACTGCGTCGAACCACCTAGCATGATAATCTTGTCGACTGCCTCAATGATGCTCGGGTCTCGTTGAAACGCCCTCGCGATGCCCGTCAACGGACCCAAGCAAAGGATCGTGATGTCCCCGGGCTCGGCTCGCAATCGATCGGCAATCAGCTTTTCGCTGGTCATGATATGCTGACGATTGACCGGCTCCAAACCTAGATTGCCGAGACCATCCTCACCGTGCAAAATCCGGTTGTCAGATACGGGCGCGTCCTCGGGGTCAGTTCCGGACCCCACTCGGGGATACCGAGCCGGATCGAGTTTTTCGAGCAAACCAAGAATGTTCTGAATGCTGCGTTCGGATTCCACAGTTCCCGAACAGGCTGTTACGGCGACCACATCCAACCTTGGGTCGAACAAGGCCATGACGAGGGCAACAGCGTCGTCTATTCCTGGGTCGCAATCGATAATGACTTTACGTGCCATGTTGAACAAATATCTCTCAATTGAGTCGGCTCGCGTGAACTTGCTATGCTAAGTTTTAGGTAACTTAGCCGACGTTCGCTACCCGCGAGTCCATCTTACAGGGTTCACACCTCCCTATGCTTGAAGAATTCTTGCAACTGGCCAAAACCAAGAAGGATCTTTCAATCGATCAGATGCAACAAGCCATCACCTGGATGCTCGCGGGATTGGTGCCCGACGAAGAAATTGGCCAGCTGCTATTGGCCCTGCGGCAAAAAGGAGAGTCGGTTTCGGAGCTTTTGGGGGCGGTCAAGGCGATGCGGATCATGATGACTCCGATTCGCACGACGCGAACTGGACTTTTGGACACTTGCGGCACCGGCGGCGATGGTGCCAAAACGTTCAATATCTCCACCGCAACCGCCATCGTGGCTGCGGCCGCCGGCGCATCCGTCGCCAAGCACGGCAACCGAAAGATCACCAGCGCCACCGGCTCGGCCGATGTCCTTGACGAACTCGGGGTCAAGATCGTGGCCAGTCGCGAAGTGGTCGAAGGCTGCCTCGATGAACTCGGAATCTGCTTCTGTTTTGCACCGATCTTGCATCCGGCCATGAAGCATGTGGCTAACGTTCGTCGTACTTTGACCGTGCCCACCCTGTTCAACTATCTAGGACCCCTTTGCAATCCAGCCGGCGCTTCTTTCCAAGTGATCGGGGTCGGTCGCGAAGACTTGCAGACAAAAATGGCGGCGACCCTGATGCAACTCCCTATCGAGGCCGCGATCGTCGTGCGAGGAGCCGATGGAATGGACGAAGTCTCCCTATCTTCGGAAACGCACGTATTGCATATCCAACGCGGAATGCTGACGCAAACCACTTGGACTCCGAAATCCTTTGGATTGGCGGAAATCCGCGTCGAAGATCTCCGCGTCGATAACCCCGCCGAGAGCGCCGCAGCCATCACCGGGGTTCTCAACGGCACCCAAGGCCCGCATCGCGACATCGTTTTGGCCAATACGGCTGCTGCCTTGTGGGTGTGCGGAATCACGCATTCGCTGGTGGACGGAGTCGCGAAAGCAGAAGCCGCGATCGATTCCGGTCGGGCTGCTTCCTTGCTCAAGGGGCTGGGACGACGCTCTTATTCGAGCGTCTGATACTCCCAGTCCTTGACGTCAACAATCGATTGAAAGACACAGTAACCCAGCGGCTTCGACTTAAACACGTCTCCGCGTACAGAAAATTTCTTGTCAGCTCGCTCCACTTGGATGGACTCCACGTCGTCGATCCAAACCGTAACATGCTGCTTGTCGACACGCACACGGAAGTTGTAGAGCTGCTTGTTTTTGAAATTCTTGAAACTGGACGTTTCGTTTTCAGATGCATCGTTGCCATTGATACAACTCAATCCGACCAATCCGCCACCCCAGCCGCCGCAGATAAAAGAACAGAACTCGTCACCAACCGGAAAGGTCACGCCGGCGAAGAAATCGCTGCCTTCAATCCGAGTTGCCTTCCAACGCATTTCGAAATTGTCTTTCGGAAAATCCTTGGTCTTGATGGTAATGCCGGTGAACGGATCTCCTCTCTCCAAATGCAACGTTCCTTCTGCCATCTCGACCGCTCCTTCGCCACCGAAGTTCGTAATCTCCCAACCATCCAAGGAATCCTGTTTCAACAACGGCTTCCACTTCGAAGGGGCTTCCGCTTTGTCCGACTTGGGCGCCGCAACTGGCGCCTGAGCTACCGCCCCATGCCATATGGAATTCGAAACAATCAACCCGACGGTGATGGCGAGAGAGAAGAATGACTTTTGGAGTGGCATGTTTGCAATTTTCCCATTGGAAGTTGTGTTCGGTCTGGTTCAGCCTGTGGCTGACTCCAGTTCTAGTCTACCTCAGTTTGCCCGCGAAGGAAAATCCCGCGTCTCGGTGGCCAAGCTAAGCCAGAACCAGCTCAGCCATGGCGTCAAAACTCGGTTCGCTAGCGGTCAAGATACGCTCGCAGCCCAGCTCGAGTAGACACGCGGTGATCGAGGGCGAAAGACTCAACCATTGTTGGTCACGACCTAACGCACCGAGCAACTCGACCGTCGCGCTCGCGATATTCTTACTGGTGGCAGTAATGGCATCGATCTCTCCTCGTTCCACGCGTGCGAGAAGCGATCGGGGCAATTCACCGTTGACCAACTGGCGATAGACTTCGAGACCCAGCACGTCGGCGCCAGCCCCTTCCAGCCGCTTCATGGCGATAGTCTCTCCCGCCGGATTTCGAACAAACAAGAAACGTTTGCCACTGCAATCAGGAGCGAGTAGATCCGCGATCGATTCGGCCCCTTGCGTTTGCGGAACCATGTCGCAGTGCATGGAGTGCTTGGCAATCGCAGCGGCAGTCCCAGACCCTACCGCCGCCAGTTTGCATCGGTGCAGACTCCGACCGTCGAGCCCCAAGGACTTCAGCCTGCCAAAGAAGGAATCGACTCCGTAGAGACTGCTAAAAACGATCCAGTCGTATCGCTCGAGAGCGCGTAACTCGGCGTCGATGGCGCTCCAGTCCGCCGGCGGCGAGATCGTCATCACCGGTTGCTGAATGACCTCAGCCCCAAGCTCGGAAAACCTGCGGCTTAACAACCGGCCCGTTTGCTCAGGGCTCGTTATCCATAGGCGCTTACCAAACCAAGGTCGAGCTGTGAACCAGTCCATCGTCTTGGCCATACGAATCACTTCCCCCACGATGCTGATTATCGGTGGTCGCAACCCTGGTAGCCCTGCGATGGTAGCCGCGATCGTCGCGAGATCGCATCGAATGACCTGCTGGTCCGGCCATGAACAACGCCGCACCATGGCAACCGGAGTCGTCGGCGGCTTGCCTGCCTCGATCAGTTTTTGGCTCCAATGTCCAGCCGTAGTCACTCCCATGTAGAGCACCAAGGTTCCTGGAAAACGAGCCAATCCTTCCCAATCCAGAGACTCTTCGGCATCGGTGTTGCCGTCGGTTGGCTGCAATTGACCGGTTACCAGGGCCACCGCGGATGACCAATCTCGATGTGTCACCGGTATACCCGTGAAAGCGCTGGCAGCCAACGCGGCGGTAATGCCTGGCACGATTTCGTAGGGGATACCTTCTTCCAGCAGCCTGTCGACTTCTTCTGCCGTACGAGCAAAGATGCCTGTGTCGCCTCCCTTGAGTCGAGCCACAGTCCAGCCCATTCTCGCGTAACGCACCACCTCGCTATCGATCTGCTTCTGGCTCCACATGCCGCCGTGCCCATGTTTGCCTACGCAAATTTTTTCCGCCCCGCTGGCAGCGTAATCGAGAAGCGCCTCGTTAGCCAACCCATCGTACAGTACAACCTTAGCACGACCGATCAACTCAGCGCCGCGAACTGTGATCAAGCCTGGATCTCCCGGCCCCGCACCAATGAGGTAAACCATGCCCGGTCGTATTGGATTCATGGATCCGACTTATGGTTCACGGCGGTCTTGGTTCCCATCACTAGCTCCTTGCGATCCAGCCAAAACTTGACCTCTGGCACCGAAAGGGTCACTTCCCTTACTTGATCGGACGACATAGCGTTGGCGGCTAGGACATGCTCGAGATTATCAAGCTCCTCCAATTCGTCCCAAAAGGACTCCGGAACCTGAGAGTCTTGCAGATCCAATAGATTCAAATTTGGGAATAGTAGCATCGAATCGAGGAACGATTCGGGAATCGCCAGAGATCGCCCCACAATCACGCGAATCGCTGCCCGCCTTTGTTTCGATATCAGACTCAGCGGCCCTTTGGTTCCGTCATTGACGCTCGCCTGATCCAAGGCCAATACGCTAAACCGACTGCACGGCGAAACGTGGAGCGAACCGTTGCGTTCAAATACCGTTACCGTTTCCGTTTGCGACTTCTTGGCTCCCATCAAAACCGCGATGAGGAACAGATAAGCCATCAACATCAACACGAGCGCCAATTGATGCAACTCTTCTGTAACGCCACGACCCTCGGTCGCTGCGACTGCTGCCGACGCTGTCATCGCCAGTAAAGTGGTGAAGATGACTATTCCGATCGCAACCTTGATCGGGGTAAGTCTTTGTCGTTTTCGCTTAGCCAAAGGGACTTCTCGCACTGGGACGATCGGGAACGCATTGCAACACGCGACCCTATTGTAGCCTACGCAGCAAAGAATCGTCATCAACCCATCGCGGTCAAACGTAGTTATGCCCCCTACGCCAACATGGCATGCCACGTGTCCTTGGCTACTTGCAATGCCTCCGGTAGCTTGGCTGGTAGTTTGCCGCCGGCTTGAGCCAAGTCCGGTTTGCCGCCACCACCACCACCAACCGCCTCAGCGACTGGCGTGATCCACTTGCCCGCGCTCAAGCCGCGTTCGACCAAGGTCTGACTGATGCCGGCGATCAAGGTCACCTTGTCGTCCACACAGTTGGCCAACAAGATTGCTATCGGATCCGCCGAGCGCTTGCGCAGTTGATCAATCCACTGACGCATCATGCCCGCATTGGCATGCGGTGTCTCTGCAACGATCAATTGCGTACCACCAACCAACTCGGCTTGACCGAGTAAGTCCTCAATCGACATGCCTCCACTGGTAGCGATCTGCTGCAATTGAAGATGGAGTTGCGATTGCTCCACCAACAGGGCCTCGATCCGCCCAGGAACCTCCTCGAGCGAAACATTGACCGCGCGAGCAGCTTGCTTGAACGCAGCCCGCGCGACACTGTAGTCGGCACTAGTTGCCGGGCTCTTTCCCTTGACGACCAAATCCGGGATCGCGTCATTTCCCGTACCACCCGTCAGCTTCTTCAGTTTGCGAACCGCGGTCACCAACTCCATCGTCTTGTCCCCAAGGCTCGCAATCGTACAACCGAGCAGAGCAGCTGTTTGACCGGCCAGTTGCTCGATCTTCTTTCGCTGTTCGACAGCTCTTTTTCCGGTCAAGGCCGTGATGCGGCGAACGCCCGAAGCGACGCTTTCCTCCGATAGGATCTCGATCGTGCCAATCTCATCGGTCCGGCTCGCATGTGTGCCTCCACACAACTCTTTCGAGAACGAACCCATGCTTACCATACGAACCGGGTCAGGGTACTTTTCGCCGAAGAGCATCATCGCGCCCGCCTCGCGAGCCACGGCCAGCGGAACGAGCTTCCAATCGATGGGCGACGCTTCGTGCACGCATGCGTTGGAAATCGATTCCACTCGCTTGAGCAGCTCTTCAGTGAGTGGCTCTTGATTGCTAAAATCGAATCGCAACCAATCGGCATCCACCTTGCTGCCTTGTTGCTGAGCGTGGCTGCCCACCGTCTTTTGTAACGCATGATGTAGGATATGAGTGGCTGAGTGCGCTCGACGAATGGCGTCGCGATGCGGTTCGTCAACCGAGGCAGTGACCATATCCCCCTCTTTCAACTCGCCGGATAACAGTTTGCCATAGTGAATGATGAGCTCGCCGCTTCGCTGAGTATCGGTAACCTCAAACGTCCCTTTCGGGCTGCGCAATTGGCCGGAATCGCCAAGCTGACCGCCGCTCTCTCCGTAAAAGGGAGACCGATCCAAAACAATACGAGTCATCTCAACGACCGCATCGCTCTTGATGGAACCGACCAAATGGTCCTCTTTAGGCTTGCCGACAATGATCCCTTTGACCTGGGAATCGGACTGCGTTTTTTCGTATCCGAGGAACTCGCAATGCTGCAACGCTTCCTTGAGTGTTTCGATGGGACCGGTTTCGAACAGCTCCATGCCGCCGCCACCGCTTTTTTCGCCATGCTCACCCATAGCGGCGCGATATCCATCCCAATCGAACGTGTAGTTCTTTTCCGCAGCGATCTGCTGAAACATCTCGGGTGGTACGCCATGGGTTTGATAGAGGTTGGCCGCTTCACGACCATCCACCATGACACGGCCTGAAGATTGCATTTCATGAAAGACTTTGCCGATTCGATCCAAACCGGAATCAATCGTTGCAAAGAAATCAGACTCTTCTCGCTTCATGACTTGAGCAACCCGCTCTGTCGTCTGCAATAGTTCGGGATAAACGGCTTTCATCATTTGGGCCACAACGGGCACCAATTGGTGCATGAACGGCTCCCGCAAGCCCATCTGATGTCCATCGAGCACCGCGCGGCGCAGCAAACGCTTGATCACATAGCGAGCTTTCTTGGCTCCAGGATAGACGTTTTCGTGAATGGCAAACGTACACGCGCGAACGTGGTCCGTGATCCGCCGCAGGCGGCGTCCATGGTCACTTTCGTATTGATACGGAACTCCACAAACCTCCGACGCAGCTTGCACGATCGGCATCAAGATATCGATGTGAAAGTTAGTCGGCACGTTCTGCAATACACTGGCAGTTCGCTCCATGCCCATACCGGTATCAATATTTTTACTGGGAAGTGGTCGCAGGTTGTCGGGTAGGTTTCCAACTCGATTAAATTGTGTGAAGACCAGGTTCCATATCTCGACGGTTTTTCCCGAGTCCAGGGTATAGTAGATTTCGCTACAGGGACCGCAGACCCCATCGGGGCCTTGGCTCGGTGCCGAAGCCGGCCAAAAATTTTCGTCTTCCTCAAGGCGACTGATGCGTGCGGTCGGCAACC
>Ga0105049_10008673_pt1 | contig 11767 bp, 6 predicted proteins | sample MAT06_FD_78087 | JGI IMG/M metagenome (GOLD analysis project Ga0105049, IMG submission 78087) | Freshwater microbial communities from Lake Fryxell liftoff mats and glacier meltwater in Antarctica - MAT-06 | ecosystem: Environmental > Aquatic > Freshwater > Ice > Liftoff microbial mat | place...
GCGCCAGTACGCCGCCGAGCGGCTGGCGGAAGATGGGAGCGCGGAGCGCGGAGCGCAGGAGCGCCACGCGACGTACTACCTGAGCGCGATGGCGGAGCGCGAGGTCGCGCTGAAAGGCGCAGGGCAGCGCGCGGCGCTGGACGCAATCGGCAAAGACATCGAGAATGTGCGCGCAGCGTGGCAGTGGGCGGTCGAGGCCGGCGCCGTCGGCCTGCTGGTCCCGGCGGCGGGCGCGCTAAGCCTGGCCTACGAGTGGCTTGGGCGCAGCGAGGACGGGCTGGCCGCGATGCGGATGGCCGCCGCACTCCCGGCCCCGGCGGATGTGCGCGCCCGCCTGCTGGCCGCGCAGGCCCGCTTCGCCTTCCTTCGCGGCGACCGGCCCGGTGCGTTGGGGCTGCTTGAACACGCTCAGGCTGACGTAGATGCAGGGGGCGAGGGCGGGGCGACAGCCGACGCGGCGCGGGCGCAGGTGCTGCTCCAGCTCGGGCGCTGCATGGCGACTCAGGACTTCACCGCCGCGCACGATGCGTTCACGAAGAGCGAGGCGCTGTTCCAGGCGTGCAATGATCAGTGGGGCGCGACGACGGCCCTCTCCGAGCTGGGCTACCTCCTGATCAATCTGCGCACCAGCTATGCCGAAGCGTGGCCCTGTCTTGTACAGAGCGTGGCCGGCTATCGCGCCCTCAGCGACGAGATCGGACTGAGTAAGGCGCTGATTGACCTGAGCCTAGCGGCCCGCTACATCCGTCACATTCCTGAGTCACTCGCCCTTGCCCGTGAGGCATACACCTTGGCCCAAGCCAGCGCCAACCCCCGCATGATCGCGCAATCCGCCAGCAACCTGGGTGCCGCCCTCTTCTGGGACAACACCTACCTGGAGGCCTACGCGACATTGCGCAGCGCCCTGGAGATCGCTCAGGAGCTTGGCTATCAGGCTGAGCTGCCGAATTACTATTTTCGACTGGGAAATGCTACGGCGTACCTCGGTCGCTACGCGGAGGCGCGCGCGTACTACACCAGCGGGCTTGCCATCGCGCAGCGCGTTGGCGATGCGCTGGCAACGTGCGAGATACAACTCTCCCTCTCCTGGGTCGCCCTCGCTGAGGGCAATGCTCGAGAAGCGCTCCATCTGGCAGAGGAGGCGTTCGCGCTCAGCGTGCGTTTGGGCGAGCCGCAAAATCGCCGGCAGGCGCTCACGATCAGTGCTCTCGCTGCGCGACGCTTAGGCACCAGTATGCGCGCGCGCGTCGACACAATGGCCGCGCTGCGCTTCGAGCTGTCAACGCAAACCACGAGTCTCTGGGGCCTTTGTACGGCCGCCCTGCTGCTGGCGGACAGCGGCAAGCCTGAGCGCGCAGCTGAGGTCGTCGCCTTAGCCCTCCAGATACACGTCAACGTGATGGATTATTCTGCGATGGATAATATGTTGTCGCAGGACGTCATCTTGCGCGAGTTGCGGGCGGTCGTCGCCGCGCTGCCGCCGGATGTCGCTGCGGCAGCGCGGGCCCGCTGGGCGAATCACGACTACTGGGAGGCGGTGGCGGAGCTGCTCGCCGAGCTTGAGTCAGAGGGGTGGGGGTCTGAGGGATAGCCCTGGTTGGTCAGCTTTAGACGCTGCGCCTAGCGCGCATTGCGTCGCGGAAGATGTCAGTGGGACCCAGTAAGCTCCCCAAGCCGAAAGGGCTTGGGCTTTACCCTGGCGCTACCAACCGAGGAGCGGCTGGCATCCGGGTAGTATGGCCTGCTTACAGAGGCCCTGTCAGCGCAAGCCCTGACAGCGATTGCATATGCCGGAGCATACGACCTTGCACCTTTTACCCACCGGAGGTTTCCCCGATGGAACTCCAAAGGCTCAGTTGTGAACGTGCTGCAAACTGTTTCCACCGGCGAACCGGCTTCGTGCCTTCGCACGATGGGGCCAATCCCCCACACGCACAATTGTACCACATATCGCGTTATTCCGCAACAGGACGCGCTAAAGCGGGCGTTCCCTCCCAGGACTAAAGCTCCTGGGTCTCCACACCTAAAGGGTTTTTTATGAGTCCACTCCCCAGCCGCGCCCAGCAGCCTCCGACAAGCGCGCCACCGCCTGCGCGCCACCGGCCGACCAGGCGCCCACGCCCAAGCACACACATGCCTGGGCGCCATACCGCCGAGGAGCGCGTGTACTGGGTGCAGATCGAGGAGCGGGAGTTCGGGCGGCTCGCGCAGGAGGCCGACCACCTCTTCGACACCAGTTACGCTTGGGCCGCGTGAGGCGTCCGCTCCGCCCGACGATCGCCAGGAGCCACGATGGAGACAATAATAGACAAGTTCGCGGTATACTTCTTGCGCACGGCTCACGCTCGGCGGAGCCCGAAGGGTTAAGGGGCACATGGACATCCTGATCGGTATCGGTAGTGCGGCTCTGGCGATTGCGCTTCTCGCAGCCAGTTGGATGCGCGGCCGCAGCGGCAACACCGGGATCGAGCCGTGGATGCTGCGCGTCGAGGGCCTGACAGGCATGTGCAGCGACTACCTCAGCTACATCGACGAGATGCATGGCTCAGGACACGACTACGAGACACTCCACTACTTCGATAGCCAACGCCAAGTCACGCACGATCAGCTCCTCGACGCCCTCGGGATAGACCGTTCTCACCCGATTGATATGGCCGCGTTCGCCCGCCGCTATCTGAAAGGATAAAGCTATGAGCATCGAGACGGCACAGTGGGCCCGCACCCACGCCTTCGGCGGCCGTATCATCGGCGAGTTCACCAGCACCGCAAGCTCACCGCCTCGGCAGATGGCCGTCATCCAGACCTTGAACGGCACAGAGATTGCCCCACGAGACACGCTCATTCCTCTGGAACCTCAGGACGTGATCGGCAGCCTGGCGCTTCGCATTGAGGACGTACTGGACGCCGCAGAGCGGGTCGGGTATACCGTTGAAGAAATGCGCGCCGCCGTCGAGCAGGCCCTCCAGCGCAAGGCTGCGCAGCCCCAATGAGTACCTGGCGCACAACAGCCGAGGCCGCAGCCTTCCTTGTTATTCCTCAGCCTCACCAAGCTCGATCAGGTCGTAGCTCGCACGGCGCACACCGATGTCATGCTCGATCAGCAGCGTAACGAGCTGCTCGCCCTGCATCAGCGCCACCGGCACCGCGTCGGGCCGCGCCGCCTCGCTGCGGGCGCCGGCGCTGAAGTCGCTGGTGGTGATGATTAACCCCTGCTCGTGGGCGCCCAGGCTGCCCCGCACCTGCTGAACGGTCGGCGCCTGCACATTGCGCCGCCAGCGCTTGACCTGCACCGCCATCCGGGTACGAATCACATCGCCCACCACCAGCGTGCCGCGCACGTCGATGCCGCCGTCGCCGCTGGCCGCTGTGACCGCCACATTCTCAAAGCCGATCACAGTCAGCAGTCGGCCGATCAGGCTCTCGAACTCGGCGGGAGGCATCGTGTGCAGCCGCTCGTGGAGGTGCTGGCGCGCACGCCGGTTGTGCTGTTCAATCTCAGCTGGTAGGCCGACCGGCTCCCAGGCGGCGAGCGCGACCATCCCGCGACCGTGTTTGACGAAGCGCGGCTGCTCGCCACGCTTCAGGGTACGGTCAATTTCGGTCAGGATCACGGCGTACATTGATGACGCCGGAGTCTGGCCTGCGGTAGTGATGAGGCCCAGATCGAGGGCGCGCCGGGTGATCTCCTGATAGTGCATGGGCCGGCGTTGGCCAAAGCGCGTGAGCACCTGCTCGGCAGCATCAGTGAATGACAGCGGCGCCGTGCCAGTGCTCACGGCTGCCGGGATGATCGGCGACGGCGACGGCGCAGGAGCACCTGGGGCATCCTGGGCGACGTTGGAAACGTTTGTCGTAAAAATGCTGCGCCCCGCACGCCGAAAGCGCGACGCCGCGCCATTGGCCTGGATGTCCACCGCGATGCGCGAGTCGACTGTGGCGCCAGGCGTGCTGCCCTTCGTTGTCCAGAGCCCTTGGGCGAGCATGCGCTGGGCGAGCTCGTTGGAGTGAAGTGGTTCGCCAGCTGCGACAAGCACCTGGTACGCGGCGTCGATTGCCGTCATCCTGCCCCCTGGCACCGGTGCATTCGCTACGTGGGACTCCTTAGCGGTCGTTATCTCCACGCCAGCGGGTGGTGAACTGGAGCGGCCGTTCTCTCTCGGCTGCCGCTCACTCCGAAAGGCCACATACTCGGGGTAGCACATCAGGGAGGCCACGGTGATGCGCTCGGGCGAATTGGCCAGCAGCTCGCGACCGCGCGCCGTGATGCGATACCAGCCGCGACGCGAGCTTGCGACCAGCAGGGCTTTGCCCAGATGCGTGCGCGCCCATCCGGCCTTGTTGTCGAAGCGGGACTGTGTACCGCTGGGCAGGAGCTCCGCACGCTCCGCCTCGCTGAGCTGGAACTGCTGTGCCAGCGCCTCGATGACAGCGCCTAAGCGGTGCTCCGCACCGTCGGCGGCGAGCTGAAGCATCGGCAGCATAAGGTACTGGAAGTCGGGGATGGGCATCGGCTATAGCTCCTTGGCAGCGCCGTGTGCGGCAACCCGATACTTGATGTCGTAGCTCAACACGAAATCCAGCTCTTCGTCGCTGAAGCCGTAATGGAAAGCCAGCAGGGTGTCGATAGTCTTCAATTTGGCTTCGTGCCGATTCCAGCCGAGCTCTTTGATGAAGAGGGTGGTAAAGTCGGAGGAGCGACTAGCGTATGAGATGAGTAGTGGCGTATCGACCTCCGAGCTGCGCCAAATTGATTTAACTCCTTGAAAACCAAGGGCGAAAGAGCCTACTGCTCCGAAGATCGCATTTGTACAACTGCACCTTGCTGCATCTCTGGTGTTTGGACAACGGCACTTCCAACAGTGAGCTGTTCGATCCGTGCCGCAATATCTTGCGGGTTTCGTGGCTGTATATAGGGCGCTATCTTCCTTGACTCAGGATAGTTCGTGCGGAAGATAACCTTGGTGCCAGCATTACCTAAAATATCCGCGTGAAAATCACTCAGGCCCTGGCTGGCAACCACAACCGAGATACCATACTTTCGCCCTTCCTTCATCAACTTCGGCAACGTCACATCTTTTGCCAGTCGATGCGCCTCATCAAGCACGATGGCGAGCCTCAGCTGGCTTGCCTGGCCCCACGTAAACATGTCACGGTAGAGCTTACGAAGCACAAATGCACCAGCAGCTAGCTGAAGCGTCTCGGACATCAGATCATGGAGATCGATCACGAGACCTTGGCGTATCTGTGCCAAGAGATCGCTTTTGACGGTAGGCGCCTTGAATAGATCCATTTCAAGTAGTGGTCGGCAGCGGGCTGCAACATTACGAACCTTCTGTTTCTGCTCACGTTGCTCGATATTCTTAAGTACTTGTTCAGTTGTCGGAATTGTTTGCTCGCTCGCACCTTCTGTCGCATACCCACTAGCCTTATAGGCATCCTGAATAGCATTGAGTAGTAGGTCTTTTTGGATACCGCCAAGACCTACCACATAGGCAAAGATGTCAGCAAGCACTGAACTATTTTGCTTCCAATCAGATTTGCCGTTATGCACCATTACCTCGAATGGCGAGAATGGAAGTCCCTGAGCGGCATCGACGCTCTCGCTCCCTGACGCTAACACATAGGTGCCCGTCGGATCGCCAAACTGACCGTGGAAATCCAGCACAAGGGCAGGTACATGTTGTCTCGCCAACTCCACCAGAATATGATTGATGGTGACGGACTTGCCCTGGCCGGGAATACCAACAATAAAGAGGTGCGGGCTCCCACGTACACTCGGTTTCCAGTCAACCGGGCCGCGCGCGGTTTCACCAAGCGTAATCGTTATCTCGTCAGGCGGTGTTGGCACACTAACTTGGGGCGCTTGAGCGAGCTGCCCCCCAGGCTCAGCCGCGTTATTGTCTGATGCCTCAGTAGCAGCTGGATTATCAACTGTAGCCGAGGATGCGTCGGTTGTTTCTACGACAACTAGCCCCATCCCTGAAGAGCGGGCCGGCGGAGACAGGCTCGATTCGCTTGCGGATTGAGGGCTCTCCGACGCGCCCTCGGACACATGTGCCGGCGCTGCGCTAAAAACCGCAGCATCGGCGGCCGAGATAACCTCTATTATCGCCTCGCCAACCGCGAGCGGTGGCACGATAATCTTGTCCAAAGTCACAATGAAACCACGATATGTCGGGCGAAATTCGTAGGTGGGGCGTTCGATGCCACGGAGATGATCGGTGAAACTGCGGTACGCCTCGTCTGTAAGCAGCCCGTAGCGGTAGGCACGCTCAACGTAGAAGCGAACAATATTGGCGAAGTAGGCCCGCTGAAGTACGCCATCGGCACGTTCATCGGATGCCTCTTTGCCGCTTCGGCTAACCGTGAAGTAGCGTGAGCTCATTATCTCAGCGGTAGACCGCATCTGTGCTTCCATCTCGGTCGCCAGACTATCGAACGAGCTGGTTCCGCGTCTCCATTTCACCTCGATAAATGTTGCATCGATCATATTCCGCTTCATCGTGAGCAGCAATAAATCGCAACGCCGTTCGCCCTTTTTAATCCCCTCCCCCAACGTTCGGCTAAAGAGGCGGGGTGCGCTGTCGATTGGTATGAGTACCGCGCTCTCGAGCTCGTTTCTTTGTTTCAGATAGGCCGTGACCACACCCAGACCAACCGCCGCTGCCGCGCTGGTATCGGAGCGTGAGAGCTGTAACGCAAGTTGCCCTGAAACGGTCTTGAGGTGGTGAAGCAGTTGCCCGACACTCTCATCGACTTGATCGAAGCCCAGTTCTCGCATCGCCGCAGCGAGGAGCAGTTCTATTTCATCCCGCCAGCGCGTGGTGATAAACATGCGCCGGCCGATACCATCGGCAAATTCAGGCGCATAGTCGAGCAAGTATGTCCGCGATTGCTGCTGAAGGGTCGGGTTCTGAGGCGAGTCATAGTAATCGAGCGCGAAGAAGCGATCGGCTGTCACGACCCAGTGCGCGCTCGCATGGACCTGGTGAATGAGCCGCTCCTGCTGCTGCTCGAGCAGATACGTAACCGCTGGCCAGCGATCTGCATCCTGTGCGAGAATAATGCCCCCAGCGCGCTGAATGGCACGGTACAGGTCGAGGAGCGTGTTGCTGTAACGCGGCCCGACTGGGTGCTCAAGGGTGAGCGCCTCAGGCAACGCAAGTGCGCTCATCCAACACGGCTTTCCATCACTCGGCACATATGAGGAGATTAGTCGGACCACCAGCCCGTAGACTGACAGACTATGCATGCCGGCTATCTGTGGCGCCGCTGCTACAGGCACGATGCCCGGCGTCGCGAAATCGCTCACGATGGCAAGATGCACGTCGTCAGCATTGTCGGCGAGCAACCTCTGAAAAGGTACGATGGCGCTTTCGATCGTGGGATGCAGATGATCGCTGGGGTGCCGCGCGCCCCGTTCGCTGAACAGCTGTCGCAGTCGGTCGATCCCGCTAATCCCGTTCACCAGTTCTGGCCGGGCGACATACGCTGTAATTGACAGGGCCGGTGGCAGGGACGACGTGTCATCATCCTCATCTGTGTTTACCCCTCTGGTCAAACCACCGAGTGCCTCGCTCACCCAGGGACTGTGTTGTGCCCCAACCAGCGACAGCGCCAATGTGTCGACATAGGGGTGTAGCTCCTGGAAGGTTTTGAGATGCTTGCTCAGTTGGGCAGCAAGTGCATCGCTCGTGACAAGGGAGCTCACTGGTTCGACGCCCAGTAGGAGCGACAGATCGGCCAGGCGTCGCTCGCTATCCACGAACGGGGCAGAAAGGTAAATGCCATAATAGAACCCGAGATTGCCCACACTTAGGAGTGCCTCAGCACGTTCTGGGTGAAACGCGAACGGTGGGACGTTGGCGGGCTCCAGTGTGCGCAGCAGTTCCGTATCGATCATAGTCTTGCGCTCTTTCGGTGATGCCAGCGCGAGCATGCCTTCCCAGGTGCGCAACAATTGTGTATACGATGCCGTCCACGCCACACGTACAGGGTGAATAGGTAACATCACCAGCGCTTCTTCGGCGCCGTACTGACCATCCACCTGCACAGTAATCGTGTCGATATTGAGTATATCGCGCAGCGCATCGGGCGAAACCTGCGAGGCTACCATGTCATTGAGCAGCCGCTGATAGGCTTCGCCATAGCGGCGCCCCAACTCACCAAGCTCGCTCCAATCAGCTGTGGCAACCGTGCCGCGCGGTGACTGTCGCACGAGTGCCTCGAAGAAGGTCTTGCGGACGCTCATCCACTTGTTCCACGTATCGCCCGACATGAGCGTCAACGCCTGCGACGAGACATCTGTACGTAGCACTGGCCGCAGCTGCTCAAGCGAGGCATAGTAGCGCTGTAGCTCGCCTGGCGCCGCCAAGGACGTGCGCTCGATCTCGGCGAGAAGCGGGCTGAGTGCTAGGTTGATGACGCGACGATCACTTACGCGCAGACTAAAGACTGTACTTGCCGCGTTCCATTGCGGTTCACACTCAAGCAGCTTCTGGCCCGATTTTGCGTCGAGCAGCGCCTCGATGCGGCCAAAGGCAATCGTCGGCGTCGCTCGGCGGCTGCTTGTCAGGACAACGGGTTTAGGCGGCGTCGGTTCATTGGAAAGATAAAACTCTTGACTGTGGGCGATAAGCTCGACGCTGTCAGACTCATCCTCGCTCGGTCGGCGGCGGAGCGAATTACCACTTTTGTCGAGCGGTGTCAGCCGGATACAGAGCGGATAATCAGGCAGATCTTCCGACGCAAGATCCATGTCAAGGCTAATTTTAAAGCTGCGCCGGCTGGCGCTGATTTCGCGTACTGGCGGATCGATCTCGCTGTCCTCGTCAGCGATGTAGTCATTTGCCGGAATGAACTCGACGCGCCATTGATGTAGGTGCAATGGTTTCGGTGGGTCGCTCTTCCAGCGAACCGTAATACTCTCTTTGGAGCCATATGACGCATAGAGTAGGCCGTTCACACCATCGGGTTGCTTGAGATTGGAGTAATTCTCGACTGACCCTTGTGCATTGACAAACGGTGTGACGCTCACATTCACCAGGTCACTCTGGTCTTCCTGGGGAAATACCCAGCGGTCCAACGTGATATCTGGACGATCACGCAGCGAGCGCGACCATGTCGTCATGTCATTAACTGCCATGTGCTGCAAAAACTTAATCAATTCCGCGCGGGTTAGACGGTCGACACCCAGCGAGTCAACGCGCTCAACGGTGCTCGATTGCAACTTGCGCGGCCGTGAGATCTGAAGCGTTGCCTCCCGATTGCGGCCAAGCCGCTCAACCCACTGCTCTCCACTATCGACAATCAGGCCGACCTGCCAAAGATCCAAGCCGAGATGCTCGAGATCTTTGTTGCGGTCGCGCTCGACAGCCATCTCGTAGAAGGCCAGCTTGCGATCAAGCGGTAGCCCAAGCGGGGCTTTCAAGACACGCTGCACAGCACGTACCAGGGTCTGCGCGTCGGGCGACAGGCCGGCGAAGATCTGGTTGATCGCCTCGCGCTGGATCTGCCCGCCGTCGATCGGGGCGAACGAATTCACCAGCGAACTAAACGCGGCATCCACGATGTCGGTTGGCACAAATAGGCAGAGATTTTGCGATTTACGGTTTCGTAGCTCGATTGCACGATCGGTGCTGATGTAGCGCGGATCGCTCAGGCCGTTGCTGGAAGCTGTGAGAATGTGAAGCGCGATGCCCCGAGCTTCGCACTCACGCTCCATCAGATCACAGAGCTCGCCGGCGCGCTGCCGGTCGTAATAATCGACGCGCACACAATGGCCGAGGGCGGCATTGCGTAATCGCGAGACAATCGCCTCGGCCATCAGGTCAAGGGCTGCTTGACTCATGATCGGTGCTCCTGGCTGCTGGTCAGCTGGCTTCCATACGGCGGGCGCAAATGTTGGACGGTGAAATCGTCCGAGAGATCGGTGAAGATCCCCATCTGCCGGAGCCGCGCCAGCATTGCGCGCAGATTCTCACGGGCTGCTGCGCTATACTCCGCGCCCGTTATGCCTGGCGGCGGACGATCAATGATGATTCCATACCGCTGTTCGAGAAAGGCGAGAAATTCCAGAAGGCGAATCTCGCGTGGGGCTGCATCTGTCCCGCGTTCGTGAAGTGGGATGGCGTGGACGGTCGCGAGCTGAACGAAGAGCGATAGCAGATCGTTTTCTGGGGCGTAGCGCCAGGTCCGCCGCTGCCGAGATATGCCACCGATCAACCCATATGATTTTCCCAGCCCTCCGGCTCCTATGATCCAGCGGATGTAGTTGCTCAGTCCACTCTGCCGTTGGCCCTCCTCAAGAAGCAAGACCAGCTGATCGATGTCGGTCTTGGCCATGGCGATGATCTCATCAAGCCATTCCTGTTCTTCTGAAGTGTTGTCTTCGCGCTCCGGCAAAGTCGCCTCACGTATCGACGCAATGGCCGTCTGGGCGGCGGCGTCGAACGAGTACTGAAGCTGCGGGTCGTCGCGCATTTGTAGCATTACCTGCAGGTACTCAGCACCGACAGGGTTGGTCTGCAGCAGCTGCTCGATGCGTACTTTGGTGCGCGCCGCCCTTTTTAGTTGAATGACCTGCTTATCGAGCCAACGGAGTTGCAGCATCGATCTGAAGAACTGTTGAAAGGTTTCGACATCCCGGCGAACACACTCGGCGGCCATTTGTTGGCTGAGGTGCCCCGTTCGTCCGACGAAGTCGAGATAGAGCAGTGGCTCACTCCGCTCGGCGGTCATCTTCATCGCCAGTGGCAGTTCAGCAGGATCGCGCACCAACTGGTTGACAGCGTTCGCCAGCCGTAGCGAGTAAGTGTACATTTCAAAGCCGATCAGGGCCTGGAAATAGTAAGTCAGCGCCTGGCTCGGCATACGCGCCGAGTAGGTGTTCAAGAACAGCAACACATCCTGCGCGAGCTGGCTAGCCAAGGTAGAACAGGGGCTGGGCTTGCTGGCATCGTGCTCGCGCCCAAAGCCGGTTGCGCTGAAGCCGTCGATAAAGGCGAGTGACAGTCTGGTGAGCGTATCGAGTGATGTCTGCCCATCATAGCCAGCATCGATGCTGGGCTCTCGTTCAAATGTAATTCCTTTGCCAAAAAAGCTTTTGATACGCTCTTTAAGATCCTGCTCGGCCTGAACGTACGAAGCGCCGGCCCGCACGTGCTCACGTAAGACGTGGTAGACAAAAGTATCGACACCACGCAAGCGTCGACTTTCGGCTGGGAAACCCGGCTTGTAGCTCAGTAATGAGTAGGGCGCAATCGCCATGATTTGCTCGTCGCGCTTGGCACGTCCGATGGATCCAGTGGTTATCAGGGTGGTGCGAACAAATTTTTCCAGTACGCGCCGTCCTTCCGGTGTCTGAAATCCTTTAAGAAAGCGGTGTTCGGCGAGTTTTTCAACATATAAGCCAATATTTGTTGCGTCATTTCTGTCTTTATCCTTCAGCTTTGCGCGTGATCTTCCGCTACTTATCACCTTAAAAAAGAGTGCTGGCAGGAAAATGTCCGCATTAAAGTCGTTGAGCTCGATTGTCATCACGGTTGGATAGCTCGCGCCCACCAACTCTTTGGGGATCTTCACCTTCATTGTTGCGTTTCCTCATTAGCGCGCAGGACGATATGATTGTCCTGCTGGGTTATTGTGTAGCTACGCCGCTGCGACTCGATTAGCACGAGTTCATTGGCTTCACGAAGAAGTAATGCGCTCTTAAATGGTACAAGCTCTTCGAGCAGCGGCTTGTACTCTTCACCGGAGGGGTCGGCCC